>Ga0247831_1004034_pt1 | contig 20252 bp, 14 predicted proteins | sample LaCruzMarch2015__9_FD_192406 | JGI IMG/M metagenome (GOLD analysis project Ga0247831, IMG submission 192406) | Freshwater microbial communities from meromictic Lake La Cruz, Castile-La Mancha, Spain - LaCruzMarch2015_1m | ecosystem: Environmental > Aquatic > Freshwater > Lake | place: Spain...
CCCATTTGAAACCTGCAGAAAGGATCATGTTTGTGGTATAATCACGCCAAACTCTAAATGCAAGAGCTTCCACACGCGATGACATACCGCACATGACCAGAAATTGCATTCGTTCTCTAAAAGTTGTAGGGAATAAGACATGTAGAGGTGATGCAAACTCGTCAAGCAAATAATCCCAATAAATATGCTGCTCAGGAAAGTGCATTTGCTTAACACGAAGTAGTGTCTCAATGCCTTCCTTCGGCGTATCACGCCTCCCCAGTGTGTCCACCATCATTGTCCAATTGAATACGTGATCAGGGTAAAGTGATTGGTAGCTGCCGAGGAGGCATTGTATAATCTCTCTTGGTGCAGCTCCCCAAAATGCATACAGCAGTGGCAGTGCCCCCCACCTATCTTCGGTGATTAGATTTGTAGGATATTTCTCAATGATCACACGGTACACTTCTATATCATGGACTGATGAGCACGTTAGAATATGAAGAGGGGTCATACCCAGACAATCTTGTTGATTGCCCGTTGGATCCACTTTTCTGTTAAGTGTCCGACTCTGACCCGATCTCATGTTCATTGCAGCAATTAGGTTCTGCAACACCCCCTGATTATATGATTGGTAGTAGACTAGTTTGTGAATTGGTAGTCCTTCGAATCGATGCATCAGCTCTCTTAGAATTTCTGCTTCCGAACCAAACAGTAGCCGAAGATCCATCACCATCATATCATCCACTCCTGCCATGATAAAGATGTTATCGTCGATGACAGCATTTGGAGGAAAGGCCACATTGCGTAGGCTGAAACAATAAGCGAGTGCTTGAAGTCCAATCTCCATTACGTTCTTGGGAAGTTCAAGAGAGAACATGGATTTGCAGTTGAATAACATGCCTCTGGATATTATGGTGATGAGGGGCGGGACTCTAAAGTTGGTGAAGATGCAGGAAGCGAATGCCAATGTTCCTATGCTTTCAATGCCAACGTGGAGACAAATCGGAGTTCGAACAGAATAATAGAATGCACGACGTTAATCCTCCTGAGTGAGTGGGGGGTGTTGATTTTTGTTATTGAATGGTCGCACCGAGCGAAGGATTCTACTCCAATTTCCACGAGTCCTTCACACAGCTCCACCTCGGCCAACTTGTTGCGTTCACGAAATGCACAAGCGGGTATTGACGTGATGGAGGGATCAACCCGAACGCGGACTACATCGTCCGGAACTGCATCTCCTCCGTCCCCCGTGTAGACGAAGACCTCGGCATCGGCGGCATTGCTCGACATTGACATGCGACAACGATTCACTCGAGGTCTGTCCGTCAAAATCCGTCGAATGACCGTCTCAACATCAACTCAATACACTTCGCCACCATGACCGTTGTTAACTAGAAAAAAAAATGCTTAGTGACGACGAGCCCATCCAGTTGGAACGACGAAGGCGACCGGCTGTTCTTCGTCCTATAATTTTCCTTGACATTGACGGTGTCCTCAACACAACCAAACACAACACTCAAATCCACATCGAGAAGCATCTAGTGTTACATCTAGCTACCATACTTCACAAGACGGATGCACTCATTGTCCTTACTACATTCTGGCGACACTTTCATGATTACATTACCTATATATTGCATCGGCATGGAATTGATGTCGGGAGACATATGCTTCCATTGCCAATGGGCGCGACGGAGGGGAAACAGTGTACGAAAACATTCTTTCGATACCATCATAGTAGAATGATAGAAGTACAGCCAGAGCTAGACGAGGAAAGAAGAGAATCTGAACAAGGTGGAGATCAAAATAAGGTATCCACGACGATGAGGAATGAAGACGATGAAGATTGCAGCGAATACTCCTCCCGAGCAGACGAAATTGAAGCATGGTTGATGAAATATGGCAATCGCTATCTTACTTCTAGTACGGATCAAGTCGCTGATGATGATGATGACAAAGAAGTCGCAAAGACCAACAAACATGAGACATTGGCATATCCAGGGTATGGATATCATCCCATCGATTGGAGATATGTCATACTTGATGACAGACCCAGTGCCGCGAAGCTGAATACCCCCCTTATGGATCGGTTTGTACAAACTGACACCATATTGGGATTGACAGAAGAGGATGTTGAACGAGCCATTAGTATTTTATTTTTCGTGCCATAGGACAGTAAATGTGTCCAAGTGGTGTAAAGGAAGATACATGAAGTGACTTATATAGACCTAAAATTTAGTGATTAACGTTGGTGAATTCCTCTCTCCTAATATGTAAAAACGAGCTGAGCTATAAAACGGAAGCGTTGGGTCAACTAATGAGTCTAGGGATTTATAATTCTTAATTTACCACAGCGACTAAATACGGTAGTACATGTCGAATGACAACATCAGCCCCACATGTAATGCGGCATTGTCTTCTCGTGCTTAATTCATCAGTCTTCATTTTCTTCTGGCATTGCGTTGCTTTCTTCGGGAGAAGCATCTCATTCATCATCAACTTCCACAATGCAAGCTCCAATATTGTTGTGATTTCCTTCAGCTTTGGATATTCGGCTTCAAAATAGGCAAGCTTCTCTCGAATTCTATGCAAAACATTGGAGTTGTCCCTATTGCATTGGAAGTTGGCAGTGTGAATCAAAATTGTGATGTTATTACGCCAAACATTAAAGGCAAGAGATTCCACACGCTCTGACACGCCGCAATTGACCAAATATCGCATTCTTTCTTTAAAAGGTTCAGGCCAGGAGAAAGGTGAAGATGGCTTTGCAAACTTGTCAAGCAAAAATCCCCAATCAATTGTCTGATCAGGGAAATGCATTTGTTTCACAAGAAGTAGTTTCTCAATGCTTTCCTTTGGCGTATCACACCTTCCAATTGTCTCCACCATCATCGTCCAATTGAATACGTGATCAGGGTAAAGTGATTGGTAGCTGTCTAACAGGAACTGGATGATCTCAGTGGGTGCAGCCCCCCAAAATGCATACAACAGTGGTAGTGCTCCCCACCAATCTTCGGTAATTAGGTTTGTAGGATAGTTCTCAACAATGACACGGTAGACCTCTATATCATGGACTGATGAGCACGTTAGAATATGAAGAGGGGTCATACCCAGACAATCTTGTTGATTACCCGTTGGATCCAGCTTACAGCGTAATGTCTGATGCTGGTCCGACCTACCGTCAATTGCAGCAATGAGGTGTTGTAACACCCCCTGATGATACGACTGATAGTAGACAATACTGTGAATTGGTAGTCCATCAAATCGATGCTGCAACTCATTAATTATTTCTGCTATCGAACCAAACAGCTCCTGCAGATCCGTGGGTTTATCCATCTCATCTTCTTCTTCTTCTTCATGTATGACACCAAAGATGTTATCGTCGATGACAGCGTTAAGCGGAAAGGCCACATTTCGTAGGCAGTGACAATAGTAGAATGCATAGTTCTCAATCTCTATTATTGTCTCTGGTAGCTCCAAAGAAAACGTGGCTCTACAGTTGGATAACATGCACTCGGGAATCACTGTGACGAGGAGTGGGACTCTAAAATTGGTGAAGATACAGCTATAGAATGCCCTTGTTCCAATGCTTTCAATGCCATTGTGGAGATAAATGGGACATCGAAGAGAGGACAAGAAAGCATAATCTTTAATCCTCCTGAGTGAGCTGGGGATGATGATTGTAGTAATTGAATGATCGCACCTCGCGAAGGAACTATTCCCAATTTCAACGAGGCCTTCACACAGCTCCAACTCGGCCAACTTCTTGCGTGCGTAAAATGCATGGTCAGGAATCGACGTGACGGAGGGATCAACCCGAACACGGACGACATTGTCCGGAACTCCCTCCCCTCCAGCTCTGGTGTAGACGAAGACCCCTGCATCAGCGGCATTGCTAGGCATATTAAGTTCTATCTCACTTTTTCGTGGAAACCACGCTACTTTAGTACGTAGGAATTAAAACATCTCGCGACGATACGAGGACCAACTCGGACGGAATCATTCAATTACATTACTCCTTCCGCGTCGACCACGAGACATCCAGCCACACTCCACTGCACTATTAAGAGGAATAAAAGATGAGTAAGAAGGGCGGTGTCGTAGTTCTGCAGGTGGGGAACCTCCCCTCGAATCGGTTGGCATTAACGAATCGCGTGTACCTTTCCCCCAAGGTACATGGCTACCTCGTCGAGGCCCATTCATCCAATACGAACGGTGGTGCCAACTACGGGCCACTCGTGAGTGTCGGGCCACATGTATACATCGCCGAGGCCAACAGGGACGTACCCGACGACAAGATTGGGCTGAACGGTCTACAGCGACGATTTGCGCAGCTCTCGTTGGCCAATAAGGTGGAGGTACGGCCATTCATCATCCCGCCGACATCATCATTCGCACTCGCGACGTTGGAAGTAAGTATCGATTTACTAAAGAAACCATCAAGTGGGGAACGAGGGGCAACGCCCAGAGAGGTCGATACTGATCGAGTTGGGGCCGACTTTTTATTGAATTATGAAGGACACGTCTTCGAAAAAGGACAAACGCTTGCCATGGACTTTGAGGGGACCATGATGGAATTACAGGTGGGCGAATTGAAACAAATGGACCTCGGTGGAGGTGGCGGTGGTGGAGGAGGAAATGAGAGGATGGGACAGTTCTTAGCACCCACCATCCTATCCTTCTCGCGTCCACAGGGGTCCAAATCGCTCGTCCTTGTCGGATCCAAGGTCGCGGGTGGGTCCTCTGGTGCGGCCAACACCATATTCCTATCCGACTTTGACTTCGAGAAGTTGGGGATTGGCGGTTTGGATTCGGAATTCAATCAAATCTTCCGACGGGCATTCGCTTCTCGAATTTGGCCAGCACATGTGATAAAACAGCTAGGAATTAATCACGTACGGGGTATGTTACTATTTGGTCCACCGGGATGCGGTAAGACGCTCATTGCACGACAGATTGGTAAGGTGTTGAATGCACGTGAACCGAAGATCGTTAACGGGCCGGAGATACTTAACAAATTCGTCGGTGGGAGCGAGGAGAAGGTTCGTGAATTATTCGCGGATGCCGAGAAGGAACAGCTCGAGATGGGGGATCATTCAATGCTACATATCATCATCCTAGATGAAATGGATGCGATATGTAAAAGTCGTGGTGCCAATAGGTCTGATAGTGGAGTGTCTGACTCGGTTGTGAATCAGCTATTGTCCAAAATTGACGGTGTCGACTCATTGAATAACATACTGCTCATCGGGATGACGAATCGGAAGGATATGATTGACGATGCTCTCCTTCGTCCTGGACGGCTTGAGGTACATGTTGAGATTGGTTTGCCAGATCACAAGGGACGGTTACAAATCCTTGGCATACATACCAAGAATATGGCCAAGAGTAATCGTATTACGCCTGAGGTTATTGATCGTCTTGATGAGATATCAGAAAAGACTAAGAATTTCAGCGGCGCAGAGCTTGAGGGATTAGTCAAGGCCGCGACTTCATATGCATTAACACGATGTGTCGATGTTAAGGATCTTTCCAAAGCACCGGACGATAAGAATTTGATTGTTCGCTTTGATGACTTTCAAAGAGCGTTAGACGATGTATCACCCAAGTTTGGTGCCAAGAGCAGTGAATTGAAGGCAATGTACCGTAATGGCTTCGTCCCCTACGGCGATTCGTTTGATTTGCTCATGGGGAATATGGAGCGTCTTGTCGAGCAAGTTCGTACATCGGAGAAAACACCGTTGATGAGCGTCTTACTCCAGGGTCCACCTGCCAGTGGCAAAACGGCCATGGCAGCGAAGGTGGCTGTGGAATCTGGTTTCCCCTTTGTACGTATGATCTCGGCCGATGATATGATCGGATTCTCTGAAATGTCCAAGTGTCAAGAAATTCACAGAGCCTTCCTTGATAGTTACAAGTCACCATTGTCATTAATATTTATCGATGATATTGAACGTATAATTGACTACGTTGCCATCGGACCACGGTTCTCAAATGTCGTTCTGCAAACATTACTTGTGCTATTGAAGAAGATCCCACCGGATCAAGGCCGGCGTTTACTTATTATCGGTACGACGAGTTGTCCACACTTACTCCAAGACCTTGGTCTTGTGCAGGCATTTGGTGTTAATCAGGGAACATCATTATTGGACGATCCACTACAAATTGCCGAGGTATTACGCGTGGCTGCACATTTGAAGAAGATCGATGCCGAGAATATTGGTAATGCAATAATGAAACCGATTGGGATTAAGACACTGTTAATGGTCGCCGAAATGGCAAAGCAGGGATCCACAGAGGGAGCCGTGAATGTCAATGTCTTCCTCGAATGTCTGCACACTGTTGGATACTAGACAAAATAATGTTTTATAGAAATAATTGCGGAAGGACGCTTAGAGTACATAATGAATAATACAGTTTCAACGCCACATGAAATCAAGCCAACGTTGAACAACGAAACCGTCAAGCAAATACACAGTCACTCTCCCGTCTCATATGAAACATAATCACCACCGATGTATGTGGTGTCCAAACATGCCAATGTTGACCTAATGATGTCCTGTCTCTCCCTTGAAGTTTGGGTGTAGTCTAATCTGACTGTGAGGCCAAGACTTCTCCCCCTTCATCCATGTCTTCTTCTTCGTTTTTTCCTTCTTCCACTTGCCCCCCTTCTTCTTTGTCTTGTTTTCTTCCCCTCTCCGTGGTTCGATCCTACCGTATCCCGTCTCTTTCGTCACGACTGTCCCAGTTTCGACCGTAAAGTCCGCGGCACTATCATCATCCTTAATCGGGGACAGACCATCCACAAGACCAAATGCAATGGCGACATCACCCTTGTTTAAGTCATGAACATTGTACACATCGCGAAAACCATGACTGGCATATGCTATCAAATAACTACCATAGGCATCCCTCGCCCGACGTAAGAATGTTTCACTCGTATTCGCGGCATTGGCAATACTATTCTGAACATCGGCTAAATTGGCCGGGAGTTCAAACTCAGATATTGGTATACTCGCCGATTGGTAATACTTGAGAAAACCCTGCTTCTCGCCGGGGTTTAAGAATAGTAAACTCCGTCCGACTCTATCCGAATCACATGATATCCGTGCGACGCGTAATATAAATTCAGATGGATCATCTGGCGGTTCAAACTGAATGACCCAATCAACACTTGGTGGGATATCCAGATCCCGTCCAGCCGCATCCGTAGAACATAATATCCCCTCATGCATATCACTAAACTTGAAGAATCGATTCACGAACTTCTCACGACGTTGACTACCATGCATAGTTAATACTGGTATATGGAACATATCCAACAATCCAGCATGATACCGAACACTATTCGTCGTCGAGAAGAAGATCATAATCTTCTTATTCAAATTCTTACGCAAGAAGGTGTATAGGAATCGAAAGCGCAAACACTCTGGACATGTCACAAAAGTATGATCGTAGGCCTCATATAATGCCGAGTCGATTGGGACCATGGCATGATAGTTATCAACTGCCGCGGCTAGGAATCTATTCCCACCAGCACCGCCAGCTTCGGTCTTGACCAGAACACGTTGAGATGACCGAGAGTCACCATCCTCCTCATCCTCCCCTTCGGTTATTCGTGTTAACTTATCGTCATTATCATCTTCATCATCCTCCTCGACACTGTCCTGCTCAACACCACTGTCAACATCATCATCATCATCATCGTCGTCATTGTCATTGCTCGAGATGCTGCCCTCACTTTGATCATGCTTCGCTGTGCCAATGTCCAATGCTCGACGGACGGCTGAATTCAAATCCTCCTCCTCCTTCGTGTCATTGACGTCCTCGTCGTCATCATTCGCGGAAGAATCATCCCCCGACGATGATGATGAGGATGATGACATGGACCCACCACCGCCCAACGTATGTTTGGACCGATCCTCGTTCCACATCGCAGACCGATGGTCGCCAACGCTACCACCACTGCACTCATCATCGCCACCGCCCTTTTTAGTTCGACGTAATGTCCCGGTGGATAGATGTAACGTGCTCGAACATATCGATGGCGGGTCCGAATTACGCGACTGCATTGCCGATGGTGGATCGGCATTGACCATCGATGATGATGATGATGCCGATGCCGATTTGGAAGTAGGATCAATAATGATACGATTGATGTTGATTTCGACATTATTATTAACGACAACTGATCCTCCCCTCTCGTCCAATAATAGTAAAGGAGAAGCGGATGACCCAATAGATGATGAAATTGATATTGATTTAGACGTAAATCTACGTGCAGAGCAGCGAGTATTGTATGACGGAGGAGGATCATCTCCTCTTTGCAGTCTCTTTTGTGTTGTTGTTGCTGTTGTTGTTGTTGTCGTTGCGGACGAAGATGGTAATGCGAGGAGTGGTCCAACTGTTGTTGTTGTTGAATGATGATGCTGCTGCTGTGAGTCACGTCGAATTGTTGGTGGCGGTGGAGCAATACTATTATGTGAGGTTCCCACCACCGAACTTAGCGACAAGGGCTGGCCTGGATGATATGACTTGAGCAGCGCCGAGGCTGATATACTATTCGAATATTTAGTAGACGATGACGAAAGTGTAGAAGATTCTCTTCGTTTCAATGTGGCAGTGTCAGATGATGTCGCATTGCTGGGAGAGAGAGTTGTGGGTCCGCTATAACTCCCCCCACTACTGCTATAATAATTCTTTGTGTACGACTGAGACGAGCATTGTTGTGATTTCAAAGTTTGTGATGATGGATAATTCTTCGCCGCGACTCGGTGTGGTGTGCTGCTTTTGGATGTTGTCGATGATTTAACCCCGCCTTCGCCTTCTTTGTCTTCTCCCTGCTGTTGATGCTGGGTCGGCCGTTTGGAAGAAGACCCTTGGTCATATACCCTTGATAGCTTGGCTTCCAACTTTGTCATTGGCCGAGCCGGAAGTGACCTCACCTCATTAATACTGCCGCCACCGCCGCCTACCAACACATTATCGTCGACGGGTGGGTCGGGTGAAATTGATGTCGTGATTATAGCAGCGCCGTTAGTATTATTTGTATTTGATGTCCCCTCTAATGCCTTGGCACGATTCATAAGACGTTCGGCATCTCGCGGACGAAAGCCGGGAGGTTCGGACCGTGTATCGATAATGGTCTCGGCGGTGGTCGCAACACTACTATATCCGGCCTCGGTGGCAACGTCTGATATATTCTGACGCGGAGCCATCGTGCGATTCATTTATGGAGGAATGGTGAACAAGCGCCGCAACGCTGGCCCTCGCTCTAAGAATTTTGTACCGAGGAGTCGTTTTGGACACAGCGTCCGAAGGCCCGGACAGATTGTTTGTCCCAATAGAGACAAAGTTTGTCCCAATAATGACAAAATATACTTAACGGTAGTGACGTCTAAATTTCTTTTACCATTTTTTGCTTATAGATGAGAAGCGCGACTCATTTCTCCCTTCCGGTTCGTGGATTGTCCTCTTTTGGCTTCCCGCCGAGACGCTGAGTCTAAAACGACTCCGAGGGACATGGGGCAAGGGCTAATGAAAATTAGAGGTACAAGCAGACTATTAGATAACCTTTGTACATTTTGTCAATAAACCACAGAAGTGAAAGTACAACATGAACATTCCATTTTGCTCACGCCTAGATTGAAATACAACGGCCCGCACTCTTCTCCCGACATCACCCAGTCATCAGACCAGCCTCCCAGAAGACCCATTGTGTGATGTGGAAGGAGCCGCAATCGCCTGTGCCACCATGACGCAACTGCCGCCAACGCATCCATCCTCCTCGTCATACTCCTCTTCTCGTGGAGAGTCCGATGAGGAGGCCTCCGAGGCTGCCGCACTAATTCATCAAATGAATCAAGCGGCGGTAGTCATCTCCACGGATGAAGATTCCACGACATACAAGTCTATTGCTACCAAGTCAACGACCAAGATTGAACTCGAACGTGCAATCAATACCCTCCGTCGTCTTTCCGTCGATGATAACTGTACCTCGGGAGCCGATTCGTCCGAGGTGGCAGACAACATGCTGGGTATGGACTTTACCACCTCCAGGCAGCAACTACTTATCGATGGAGGCGTGGAGGCTGCCAATACCAACGCCGCCATCCTCAATCGGCCTTCGGTCGGTTTAGTACCTCGGGAAGAAGGATCGACGTCGAATGACGAGCAACGTAGGAGGGGCAGGGGGATGGATCCCCCACCCACTGAATTACTCGTTGTTTACTCGGACCATGGTCCGGAGCAGCAGCAAGACAAAAACAATCGGAAAGAAGAGGCAATGGAGGCATACAAGAAGATATACACATCGAAGGTATCATCCACGAGTCATGGCAGTAGTAATCGTGCTGGTACTGGTCGAGAGTTGGCTTTACGTAAGGAATCAACAACATCATCATCATCCACCACCACCCTCACGCAAACATTTGATCATTGCTTCGTTAAAGTCCCACGCAAAGAACGTTTATCCGTCCTCTTCGCGACATTGCGTCGATCGTTGGAACGTAAGGTCATCGTCGTGTGCTCCACGTGGGAATCGTGTCACTTCCACGCCCTGCTATTCCGTCAATTAGAAATGGCACACGTATACGAATTACACGAGGGCATGGACGACGTCGCGCGTGCATATGCGGAATATGCAACATTGTATCCGGGCGTACTATTCGCGAGCGAAATTCAGATACGAGAATTCGACATCCCGGGTAATGTCGATTATATGGTACAATACGAACCGCCGATGAACCCCACCGAGTACATATATCGTATGAGCACGACGCGATTGCACGATGGTAGTTGTCATAAGGCATTATTATTCCTGACGGCCGAGGAGGATGAGTTTTTGCATTACTTTACCGATCAGCGAAGCGACGTCATGGAATTAGAAGCGCGTAAGGTATCGAAGTTTCATACCGTGGTCGAAAATTTAGTCAGTAGGCATCCCGAGTTGAATGGCCATGCCTGGGATGCCTTCCGTTCGTTCATGGTGTCATATAAGAATCATTCACATGTCGATGTATATGATCGCAGTGCCATGGATGAATGTGATGTCGTACGATCATTTGGCATGCCCAGGGATCCATCGGGAATTGTCGTCGTGAGAAATTGTAAAGAATTGGTAACAACAACAACAACAACGACGAACAATAATAATAAGAATGTGGACAACACAATGAAGTCAAGTGTGAAGAAGGTGAGGAGATTGACTACCGAGAGTAGTAAAAATTCCCCATCCCCACCAACATCACAAAAGCCGGGTTGGATGAAGGGAGAGGGAACATGGCGTGAACGTAATTCGGTAAACAAGTCATGGAGTAATAATCAAGAAGATTCAAGGAAGGAAGAGGTGGATGAAGAAAGTACATGGAAGAAGACAGTCGGTACCGAAAGGACGTGGCGTACTGGACATAAAACAAAGTCATGGATGACCAAGGATAAGACATGGAAGCATAGTCATGTCCATCTTTGACTTTGAGTAATGATCTGCGTTCTGTCCATGGTCTCTTAGTCTGAGATCAATGCTTGTCAAAATAAAAAAATTCAATTCATGTACGGCATGTCGGTTTTGCATAAGAAGTTGTCATGTGTCTCGGTATTGGTGGCAGTTTATGAACGCTCTGGGTGTGTATGTTTATTTAGGATGGTTAAACAGTTATAGCTGAACAGTAAAACCGCAATAATTAATAAATCTCAGTTAACGTTATAACAGGCTTAGGAGTTATTGACTAAGGCTACTACATACTATTTACCTCTGCGCTGCCCCAATTTCGAACATATGACAAAGATTCATGGAACTACAATTACAACAATGCACATGGAAATATCCGCCTATTTTTTTCCTGAGGGGCAGAGGAGAGAGGCACCGAATCAACTGCCCAATCGTGCGTATGTAGGCCAGTACCAAGTACCGGAATCGTGAAGCCAAGCCCGCTCCCAAGACGCGAGCAAAGAGAAGTGCTTGAAGTTAGACTGGAGGACCCCAACGATGCCATAAAAAACATAACAAACATCGATAACGTCGTCGCATAAATCTCTACTATCAATTACAAGATGAAGATGCAATTGATTGCCCTCGTATGCTCCTTCTTCGTCGCCACGGCTACGGGGTCTGGTGCATCATCTGCACTCTCCGCTATGACCGACGACATCATCGACGAGAACTCCAAGACTCTTGATGTGAGCGTTGAAGAAGAACTTGAAGAGAGCAGTAAGGAGGAGAGGGAGTTGTATGGATGGGGGAAGCCACCAACGAAGCGTCCCACGAAGCGTCCTACCCGCCGCCCAACCAAACGCGTGAGTTCTTATTGGTCAAGGCACCAAAGTAAATTTCTATTTTATCGCTGTTGTTTTCTCATATTCCTACACGTTAATTGTTATAATCCACGCAGCCGACGTTGTACCCAACGTTGTCTCCCACGTTGTATCCCACGTCGTATCCCACGTTTCCGATTGAACCTGTTCCCGTGCGTAGACCACCAACAAAGAAGCCATGGAAGGGTTGGGGTAAGCCACCAACGAAGCGTCCCACGAAGCGTCCTACCCGCCGTCCAACGAAACGTCCTACTGCAGGTGCACAGTGCAAGGAAGACCTCAATGTATGTGGTCGTGGTATTACATGCAAGGCGGCGATTGGGCAACAAATGTGCTGCTCTCAGTATGGGTTCTGTGGAACCACTCCGCAGCATTGCAACAGCTGTTGCCAAAGTGGATGTTTCTTTGGCACACGTGATAATGAGCCCTTCTAAGCTTGCTTTGAAGACTGTTCAATCGTCCTGTATCGTTTGTTGATGATTTTTCATATCTGTGTCAAGAGTAGTGTTTTATTCTTTTTATTGTGAATGTAAAGGTTTATTTGTATCTATAAAAGTTGAGAAGTATGCCATGTTTAGTCGCAAGATTCAACGTCCAAAATGCGAGTAGTTGTTTCTCTATATATTATTTGGTACCTGTTAAGTAAGAATATTGATAAAGTATTAACGAATGTAAGAAATGCATTACACAAATATCGTTTTAACCCCAAAAATACTCTCAACCTTCAATACGTGCTCTAGATTCAAATTACCCATTCCATAACACTACATTTTTTACAGATGTTTGTTTTGAATATGAACGATTAACAATTTTGTACAAGGTCATGCCAATGATGCAAGTGTCACCGCTTCTTGTCCGTATTATCTTCATCATCATCCGAATCATCAATATCACTGAAGAAATTATCATCCTCCTCATTACTACTTCCTCCTCCCTGTACACCCTCAGACGACATCTCATAGTCGGATGAATGCAACCAACCCTCTCTACGATACATTTCTATAACTAACAAATTCGCCTGTTTCTCAAAGGCCACCAATCGATGTTCTAATTCTAATGACCAACCTGTAATTATTGCTCCTTCGCTACTATTATTACCACCGCCATTATTCTCATTAGGTGGTATCATTGTTAACACATTATTCTTCGTATCATCGAATTCATAATCAGCCATTATCCAACGTCGTTTCTCTTCACCTGATCGCATTAGATATATAAATTGTGTAATCTGTTCTTCTCTCCACATGTAATGTCCAGTAGTAGTAGTAGTAGTTGCTGACATTGCACCAGCACCATGATACTGCGCAGATATTTGTCCTCCTAAATGATGATGTCCACCCTGATATTGATTCCATCCTCTTTGAGCACCAGTACTACCACCAAGACCATGTGTCATATTCCCCTCATCACCAATATGAAAACCATGCTCACCCAATAGACTAAAATGTCCATCAAAATTTTCACGTGTATGTGTCTTGTAATACTCGGCACGTGATGATAATTCATTACTTCGATTGACTGGCGGTGCCATGGATACACGACGTTCAATGGAAGTATTGGTAAAATCCATTTTCTCGCTAGCTTCACGTTCTGCAAAGTCTATTTCATCACGAGTGTTCCCTTTCGCGAGTAATTTAATGGACTGTAAACATTTACGATATAATGTTCGTGTTAGGTAAGATGCTTCGGTGTGTAATTGAGTTTGTAATTTGTTCATTTCTTCAAGTGACATCCTACTACTATCATTATCATTTGCAATTCGTGGTGTTGGTGTTGTTATTATATTCGCTCTTGTCGGATGAGAGGGTGCAAACAATGATAATAATGCAAAGCTATGCGCTCGCCAATACCGCTCATTCTCCAGCAGGAATGAACTTCGTCGAAATTGCTTTATCATCATGATGTTGTTATGTGTACACCGCCAACACACACGCGGGCGGATAATATTGTTGCAGCATGGTATTCTAGATACGATAGTACATACTCACTACTCAACACACACACACGAACACCATGGTGAATTTTTCAAGTGGGGGGGATTTTGACGGACAGACCTGAGTGAATCGTTTGTCGCATGTCAATGTCGAGCAATGCCGCTGATGCCGAGGTCTTCGTCTACACCGGAGCTGGAGGAGTTGAAGTTCCGGACGATGTAGTCCGCGTTCGGGTTGATCCCTCCGTCACGTCAATCCCCACTCGGGCATTTCGTGAACGCAACAAGTTGGCCGAGGTGGAGCTGTGTGAAGGACTCGTGGAAATTGGGGAGTGGTCCTTCGCGAGGTGCGATCATTCAATAACGAAGATAAACATCCCCAACTCACTCAGGAGGATTCGTGATTGGGCATTCTATAATTCTCTTCGCACTCTGATTCGTCTTCACGATGGCATTGAAAGCATTGGAGAATACGCATTCGCTCACTGCATCTTCACCAACTTCAGAGTCCCACCCCTCATCACCGTAATCCCTGATCACATGTTATACGGGTGTAAATCGACGTTCTCTCTGGAGCTACCAGAGACAGTAACAGAGATTAATAACTATGCATTTTCCAATTGTTTCAACCTACGAAACGTGGCCTTTCCTCCAAATACTGTCATCGACGATAACATCTTTGGTGAAGGAAGTGTAATCGAACGGTCTGATCTTTGGCTACTGTTTGGTTCGGAAGCAGAAATTTTAAGAGAGCTGCAGCATCGATTTGATGGACTACCCATTCACAGTATTGTCTACTACCAGTCATATAATCAGGGGGTGCTACAGCACCTCATTGATGCAATAAACATGACATCGGGTCAGGGTCAGACACTTAACAGAAAAGTGGATCCGACCGGCAATCAACAAGATTGTCTCGGAATGACTCCACTTCATATTCTAACGTGCTCATCAGTCCATGATCTAGAGCTTTATCGTGTGATAATTGAAAAATATCCCACAAATCTAATTACCGAAGATCGATGGGGGGCACTGCCACTACTATATGCATTTTGGGGAGCTGCACCAGCTGAGATCATCCAATTCCTCCTAGACAGCTACCAATCACTTTACCCTAATCACGTATTCAACTGGACAATGATGGTGGACACACTGGGGAGGCGTGATACGCCGAAGGAAAGCATTGAGAACCTACTGCAAGTGAAACAAATGCACTTTCCTGAGCAGCATATTGATTGGGATCATTTGCTTGACGAGTTTGCTTTACCTTCAAATGTCTCATTCCCTACAATTTTTAGAGAACAAATGCAGTTTCTGGTCATGTGCGGCATGTCATCGCATGTGGAGGCTCTTGCATTTAGAGTTTGGCGTGATTATATCACAAACATGATCCATTCTGCCGATTTCAAATGGGGAGAGCACAACTTCCATATCATACAAGAAATTCGAGCAAGAGTTTCTCACTTTGTAGAAGAGCTTGCTAAGCTGAAAGATATCACGACGATAATTGAGCTTGCACTTTGGCAGTTGAGGATGAATGAGAAAATTCCCAAGGAGGAAGCAACTCATTACCAGAAGAAAATCAAGACTGATGAATCAAGCATGAGAAGGCAATACCGCATTACATGTGGAGCTGATGTTGTCATCCGACATGTACTGCCTTATCTAATCACTGCTGCAGGTGAAGAATCTGACTTTTACGCCTCTTCTGATGATGAGAGCAGCGACAGTATGTAATGTGAAAGATATTTTCAATGACTGCCTACTTTTTAGTGTGTGATGAAAGTCTAGATTTAGTCTAGTTATGACCAAAACGGATTTGAATAATTTATACTTTTGTTCATCATTATGATTCAGGTACAAAGATACCATTATTTGAACTACGTACTACTTGGAAGCCAATCTAACCTCCTCAAGGGGACACGAAAGTGATCCTTGGTTGATACGGCCTATGTCTTGCAGTGCTGCCGATGCCAAGGTCTTCATTTACACCTGGAATGTAGGAGATGCAGTTCCAGACAATGGGGTCAGTGTTTGGGTTCCCCGCTCGGGCATTTAAAGAAGAAGAAGTTGGCCGTGGTGGAGCTGTGTGAAGGCCTCGTGGAAATTGGAGTAGAATCATCCAAGAAGTGTGAATACTTGATAACAAAAATCAACAACCCTAACTCACTCAGGAGGATTTGTAAGCAAGCCTTCTAATTCTCTCTCTGCACTCCAATTCGTCTCCACGATGGCATTGAACGCATTGGAGATTGGAGAATAAGCATTTCTGGCTGCATCTTCACCAACTTTAGAGTCCTGCTCCTCATCACCTTAATACCTGAACATATGTTATTCAACTGCATATTAATTTTTTCTCTTGAACTGATCCCGTCTGCGAAACGTGGCCTTTCCACCCAATTGGCATTGAAATCTTTACTTGGATCTTCAACAGTTGTTTGGTGATTGCATGTTATATAATTGTATGTCCAAGTTTTCCATTAAGTTATCCAAAGAAGTATGTGTGATTGGAGATTATTCATTCTGATCTGTTTCTTCCTACAAAACATGGCCTTTTTGCCCGTCGCTGTCTTTGGTGATGCTATCTTTATTGGCGATGAGATGGTCATAATCTCAGATCTTCGGCTACTGTTTGGTGATTCAGATGAACTGATTGTTGAAATGTTACTTCAATGATTTGATAGACTGCCAATCCACAAACTAGTTTACTAATACCAGTCATATAATCAGGGAGTTTTCAGATGCTAATTGCTGCAATAAACATGAGATCTGACCAGTGTCTGACTTTGAGCAGTAAGCTCAATCCAACGGGTAATGAACAAGTCTGTCTCAGCATGACTCTCCTTCATATTCTGACATGCTCATTAGTCCATGATCTGGAGCTATATCATGTGACCATTGAAAACTATCTTACAAACCTAGTTACCGAAGATAGGTGGGGGGCACTACGATTGTTGTATGCATTTTGGGGGGCTGCAACCGCTGAGATCATCCAATTCCTGGTCGACAGCTACCAATCACTTTATTCTGATCACGTATTCAACTGGACAATGATGGTGAAGACAATGGGGAGGTGTGATACGCCAAAGGAAAGCATTGATAATCTACTTTGTGTGAAACAAATGCACTTCCCTGATCAGCCAATTGATTGGGATTATTTGCTTGATCAGTTTGCTTTACCTCTACGTGTCTCATTCTCTACACCTTTTAAGGAAAGTATGCAATATTTGGTCAATTGCGGCGTGTCAGACCGTGTAGAATCTCTTGCCTTTAAAGTGTGGTGTGATAACATCATAGCTTTGATACATTCAGTTATAACCTTTTATATTGACAATCAGTATATTGACAATGAGTATATTGTAAATGACAACTTGCATATCATCCGTAGATTCCGAGTGAAGATTACTCATTTTGAAGACGAATATCTAAAGCTGAAGGCAGTCACAACGCTTACATTGTGGAAGTAGAGGATGAATGAGAATATTCCCCAAAGCAATTCAATGTAGGAAGAAAATCAAGACTGATGAATTATGCATGAGAAGACATGCCACATTACCTGTGGGGCTGACGTCGTCATACGACACATACTGCCGTATCTATCACTGTTATATGAAGAATTGTCTCCTACGCAGAATCAGACTCTAACGCCTCTTCTAGTATGTAAATGAATTTTATTGAGTTTAAAGTCATTGAGTAAAAATTGAATAATCTCAAAAATATAATGACTTTCTTAGAACAATTAGATCAGTTCGGGTGCCCAAATGTACCTAAAATTTTGGGACAAATACTGAGTGGTACACATAAACAATAATTCTGGAATTTATGATTCTTAATTTACTTTATCTTAGACAGAGATCAGAAATGGCAGTACATGTCTTATGATATGATCATCTTGAATGACTTGACCCAAGTACTTACTTACTTATTCCAGCTTATTCACTGTCATTGCTCTCATTGTCATCAAGGTCATTGGCATCAGATTCTGAGTCAGATTCTTCATCAGTGGCAGTGATCAGATATGGCAGTGGGTGATTGTGAGTAGGCTTAATCTTCCGTGGAGATTAGAAATGGTATCACATGCCCGATGATAACATCAGCTCTGCAGGTGATACGGCATTGCCGTCGAATTTCTGTTTCATCGGTCTTCATTTTATTTTGGCAATGAGATACTTCCTCCTGGGGAATATTCTCATTCATCCTCAACTTCCACAACGCAAGCTCCAATATTGTCGTGATTTCCTTCAGCTTATAGTATTCGGCTTCAAAATGGGCAACTCTTGCTCGAATTCCTTGTATGATATGGAAGTTGCCATCTTGGATATGGAATGTTGCAGTGAGAATCATATTTGTGATACAGTCACGCCAAACTGTAAAGGCAAGAGCCTCCACATGCTCTGACATGCCGCAAATCACAAGAAATTTCATTCTTTCTTGAAACGGTGTAGAGAATGAGTAATGTGAAGGTGAAGCAAACTCGTCAAGCAAATATACCCAATCAATTGTCTGCTCAGGGAAGTGCATTTGTTTCACCAGAAGAAGATTCTCAATGCTTTCATTTGGTGTATCACACCTCCCCATTGTCTCCACCATCATTGTCCAGTTGAATACATGATCAGGGTAAAGTGATTGGTAGCTGTCTAACAGGAACTGGATGATCTCAGCGGGTGCAGCTCCCCAAAATGCATATAGTAGTGGCAGTGCTCCCCACCTATCTTCGGTGATTAGATTTGTAGGATAGTTTTCAATTATCACACGGTACACCTCTAGATCATGGACTGATGAGCACGCCAGAATATGAAGAGGGGTCATGCCTAGGCAATCTTGTTGACTACCCGTCGGATCCAGCTTACTGTGTAATGTCCGACGCTGACCCCATCTCATGTTTATTGCACTGATGAGGTTCTGTAGCACGCCCTGATTATATGATTGGTAGTAGACTAGTTTGTGGATACGTAGTCCATCAAATCGATGCTGCAGCATACGAATTATTTCTGCTATTGAACCAAACAGTAGCCAAAGATCAGACCGTTCGATTACACTTCCTTCACCAAAGATGTTATCGCCGAAGACAGCATTGGGAGGAAATGCCACATTTCGCAGACAGGAACAATTGTAGAAAGCGCTACCTCCAACCTCGGACACAATCTCTGGTAGCTCCAGGGAAAATATGGTTTTACACCCTCGTAACAAATTATCGGGAATCATGGTGATGAGGGGTGGGACTCTAAAGTTGGTGAAGATACAGAAAGCGAATGCGCCTCTTCCAATGCTTTCAATGCCATCGTGGAGACGAATCAGAGTTCGAAGAGAATACCAAAATGCACAATAATTAATGCTCCTGAGTGAGTTGGGGATGATGATTGTAGTAATTGAATGATCGCACCCTGAGAAGGAACCTACTCCAATTTCCACGAGGCCTTCACACAGCTCCACCTCGGCCAACTTCTTGCGTCCGTCAAATGCAAAAGCAGGGATCGACGTGACGGAGGGATCAATCCGAACGCGGACTACATCGTCCGGAACTTCAACTCCTCTTGGCCCAGTGTAGACGAAGACCTCGGCATTGGTGGAATTGCTCGACATTGGCCGTCACCGTTTGCTCAACGTTGGTTGCGTGAACAATCCACACATCTCTCCTGGATGGAGGAATCCATCGTGAGTACTACCGAGACTACTACCACCACTAACGGCAATACCCTGATCATCACCGACTCCTCCACGAGTAGCGGCAACAATAATGACAATGATGATAATCCGTTACTCGTAAGTGGAAACCACGGCGATGACAACGGCGTTGGAGCAGCTGTTGTCGAAAGTCACGTCGACGCTACCGCAACTTTCACTCGCGCTGACGATTCTACCGAAGTTCCGCTCTTTGGACCGGACGAAGACTATTACGACGACGATCCATTACTCGCCACGACTATTATTAATGGAGGCGTGCCGTTGAATTTAGACACGTCGCCCCCGTCCCCACCTCCGCCCAGTGCCTTGAACCCACCCCCGCCTACTCGGCCAACGATGA
>Ga0247831_1004035_pt1 | contig 20245 bp, 18 predicted proteins | sample LaCruzMarch2015__9_FD_192406 | JGI IMG/M metagenome (GOLD analysis project Ga0247831, IMG submission 192406) | Freshwater microbial communities from meromictic Lake La Cruz, Castile-La Mancha, Spain - LaCruzMarch2015_1m | ecosystem: Environmental > Aquatic > Freshwater > Lake | place: Spain...
GTTTGAAAAGTGCCTCAAGGCTATTGAGCAAAATATCTTTTTTATGCTCAATCGACGGAGCGATATTGACTACGCAATCGCTGATGCCCAGGAGTTTGTGGTAGCTAGGTAGCTCAAATAAAAAAATATGGCTGGTTCTACGACTTGTTCTCAAGCCATCCTTGCCAACCACAGGCCCCATTAAATCCTCCGTATGGAGAGAGCCCTTCATCAGCGCAGACACGTTGCCTGACTTCGCGAGGGTAACGGCTGTTTTCGCTGCTGTGATTGGGTCATTGGGGGTATCAATAATTTCAATGCCATCCAGCTTAAGTGATACAAGCTTTGCAAGTGCCTCAATTTCGGATTTCGGTCCAATTAAGACCGGAGTACATAGCGCGTACTTTTGCAGTTGCGCCACTGTTTCAAGTGACGGCTCGTTCAATGGAAAAACGACCCCCAGCCTTTTTTGGCCCTGTGATTCCTTAATGAGTAAATTGAGATGTGGGTATTTTTCGAGCATGACTGGGGTCCACTCATCCGCCAAGCGTATTGGAAATACGGGTAGCCGCCTCACGCAGTTGCGGAATGTATTCCATTGCTTGGTTTAGGGGTAGGCGTGCAGTAGCGGCATGAATGGCGATAGCTGCTACAGCATCGCCATGTTTATCCTTCACTGGCACTGCTACGCACGAAACACCTAAGACGTATTCTTCATTGTCGACTGCATATTCCGTACTAAGAATACGATCCAATTCAGACTCCAGAAGATCGCGATCGGTAATAGTGCGGTGGGTAAATTGTTCAAGCGGAAGATTGTCTAATAAGCGCGTTCGCTCTTCCATTGGCTTATAGGCAAGTAATAGCTTTCCGCTCGCACTGCAATGGGGCGGCAATACCGTACCGGGCGGCAGATGCAATCGAAGAGCCCAGTTTGCCTCAACTCGGTCGAGGTAAAAGAGCTCACCTTGCCGAAGTACAGCTAGATTGCAGGTTTCCTTTAGATCAGCAACTAATTTACGCAATATCGAGTGACGGACGCTAGAGACGCTATCGTGGCACAAAGTCTCCAGCGCTAACTTCGAGAGGCGCTCACCAGGGGCATATGCTTTTCCACCCGGTTCGCGAACGACTAGGCTGGCTTCTTCAAAAATTGCCAGCGTGCGATGCAATGAGGCTTTTGGCATGCCCGTGATTTGCATCAATTGTGCTAGCGTAGCAGGCTGCCTGAGCGCTGCCAGTGCCTCGAGAATGACAACCCCTTTGAGCATGGATGAGTTTTCGCTAGAAGCATCCTTTTTGGGTAAATCCAGTATTTCGATGATTTCCTGGTCTAACATGGGATTAATCTCACAAAACAATATAATTTGTTCATTTTAATGGAACAAATTGATTTTATAGTAAAAAATGATTAGTGTTTTTACTTATACGAAACAACTTGTTCAGGATAGCTGAATAAGGTATGGTTTGATTTGGAGACAAAACATAATTTCCTTTAGAGGTTTACATGACTAAGTTAAGAATGAAGAAATGGCTATCTGCTGCGCTGGTATGCCTCTCTGGAGTTTCAATTGCGGGCCTAGCACACGCTCAGTCGTGGCCAACCAAGCCGATTAAGCTTATTGTTCCTTATCCACCAGGCGGGGGAACGGATGTCATTGCGCGGATCGTTCAAGAGCCGTTGGCAAAAGAGTTGGGGCAGCAAGTCATTATCGATAATCGCGGCGGTGCTGGCGGGTCAATTGGTTCAGCATTGGCAGCCCAGTCGCCTTCTGATGGCTATACCGTTCTTTTTACACTTTCTTCGCACACCATCAATCCCGCTATCTACACAAAACTACCGTTTGATACTGAAAAAGATTTTTCTTCGGTAGTGACCGTTGCCTCCTTGCCTCAAATCTTAGTTGCGAACCCCAATTTCCCTGCAAAGACCGTGAAAGAAGTAATTGAGATGGCCAAAGCAAAGCCAGGCAGCATTTCATATGCATCGGTTGGAAATGGTTCGCCAGGGCATTTAGCGGGCGCCATGATGGCAACGGATGCGGGAGTTGATATGACGCATATTCCTTACCGGGGCGGTGGTCCTGCAGTAACGGATGTTATGGCGGGTCAGGTTCCCTTGCTCTGGGTTTCGATCCCTGCAGCTGCACAATTTGTGAAGGCAGGGAAATTGAGAGCACTGGCTGTTTCAACAGTAAAACGCTCTGCAGTGTTCCCAGAAGTACCCACCATGGTTGAATCTGGCTTTAAGGGTTTTGAGGTCGACTCTTGGTATGCGATGTTTGTACCAGCCAAAACGCCACAGGCAATTATTGATCGGATTAATAAAGCGGCCGTGAATGTCCTGGCCCAGCCTGAAGTAAAAGAAAGATTGTTAGGTCAGGGCGCCGAAGCAGTGGGTGATACCCCCGCACAATTGTCCGGCGTGGTTAAAAAAGAAATAGCCAAGTGGAAGCAGGTTGTGAAGTCAGCCAATATTAAGGTTGACTAACAGCGCAGTAAAAAATTCTTTAAACCTTCAGTAAAGATCCTATGTCCGAAGTTGAAAGCATCATTAAGCGTGCTCGTGTTGCGCAAGTAGAGTATCAGTCGTATACGCAGGAACAAGTTGATTTGGTAGTCTCCGCAGTAGCATGGGCCATTTTGGAACCTGGGAGAAATGCCGAGTTAGCGGAGCTGGCCGTACGTGATACCGGGCTGGGTGATGCAGCTGATAAGTTTAAAAAGAATTTTCGTAAAACGCTGGGCTTGGTTCGGGATTTGCAAAATGCCAAAACAGTTGGGGTTGTTTCTCACGATCCTTCAACTGGAATTACGGAGTATGCAAGACCGGTAGGCGTAGTGGCTGCCATTACGCCCTCAACCAATCCTGGTGCCACGCCAATCAATAAAATTTTGAATGCGCTGAAGTGCCGCAATGCAGTCGTTATTGCCCCATCTCCCAAGGGGCAATCAACGTGTTTTCGTTTATTAGAATTTGTGCATGCGCAGTTGGATTTAGTCAAGGCGCCACGGGATTTGGTGCAGATGCTGCCAGACCCGATTACAAAAGATGCTACGCATGAGCTAATGCGCTTGGCTGATTTAGTCGTAGCTACTGGTTCGCAAGCCAATATCCGTTCTGCATATACAAGTGGAACACCGGCATTTGGAGTAGGCGCTGGCAATGTCCTTGTGATCATTGATGAGAACGCCAACTTAGATAGCGCTGCACAAAAAATTGCCAAATCAAAAACCTTTGATAACGCCACTAGCTGTTCGAGTGAAAATGGTGCGGTCTTACTGGATGCTATTTATGATTCCGCTATCGATGCTTTAGAGCGTGCCGGTGGTGTACTCTTGGACGCTGCTGATAAGCAACGCCTGCATGACGTGATGTTTAGTAGCGGAAAATTGACTTCCACCTTGACAGCGCAGTCACCTGCCGTGATTGCTGAGCGGTCAAAGTTACAGCACCCTAAAGCCAGTGGAGCACGCTTTTTTATGGTCGAAGAGACCGGATTTGGCGCAAGCGCGCCTTTCTCAGGCGAAAAGCTCAGCCCAATCCTCACGGTTTGGCGTGCCGCAAACTTTCAGGCTGCCAAGGAATTGGTTGCTAATGTCTACGCCTATCAAGGCGCAGGACATTCAGTTGGCTTGCATACGGCAGGCAGCGGATCGGTCATGGAGGAGAGGGCATCTGATTTAGCCCGTGATTTACCGGTTGCGCGCGTGATTGTCAATCAGGCGCATGCCATTGCCACCGGAGGCAGCTTTGAAAATGGCCTACCTTTCTCTTTGTCGATGGGTTGTGGTACTTGGGGAAAAAATAACTTCTCCGATAACATGAACTATCGCCACTACCTCAATACCACGCGTGTGGTCCGGCCGATTGCTGAAAAAGTTCCAGAGGTCGAGGATTTGCTGGCCAATTATTTCAGTCAGCATCCCAAATAGTCAGATTAACTTACTAGCAATTTATTCTCCTCAATATGGCAGAAATTCTGAACTCAGCTAGCGCTAGCATTGCGCAAGTCTTAACGAAGTGGGCCAAGCAGCAGCCCAACCATATCTTGTTGTTTGCCCCAGAGAACGATCAAAAACTATCCTATGGGCAGTTGGCTTTAGAGGCCGAGCATTTTATGGGCTGGCTAAAGGATAGCCAGATTAGCGCTTCTGGTCATGTGGGCATCTTTATGCACAATGGGCGGCAGACCACAACGGTTTTTCTTGCCACCATGGTTTGTGGACGGGTAGTGACTCCATTAAACCTATTGGCACCAGTAGATCAACTGGCTTGGGTTTTAGACCATAGCGATATCGAGGTGCTGTTTTATGCGCCAGAGAACAAGCCAAACTTATTTGCGGCACTGAAAAAAACCCAGCGCACCTTTGCCTTAGTGGAATTAGATCCGGATGCCGAATCCGGTCCTTTTTTGCAATCGAGCCGATTGCCCTTGCCGCAAATTGATTCTAACAATCCCGCTTTGTTAATGTATACCTCGGGTACGACTGGCACGCCAAAGGGAGTGCTATTAACGCATCGAAATTTATTGCACGCAGCCAAATCGATTAGCGAATGGCATCGACTTACTCCAGCCGATATTGTGCTCAGTTCTCTGCCGATCTACCATATTAATGGTCAAGTTATTTCAACCATAACACCTTTCTTTTCTGGCGGATCGATTGTTGCCCCCCATCATTTTTCAGTATCGACCTGGTGGAAAATGGCAATTCAATATCGCTGCACGTGGATCAATATGGTTCCCACCATCATTGCCTATTTAATTAATGCCGCCAAAAGCGGCGCCAGCAAGCCCGAGATTGCTCAGCTTAAACACATTCGTTTCGGGCGCTCAGCATCCGCTCCTTTGCCGCCAGAGCATCATCGCGAGTTTGAGGCTTTATTTGGAATGCCCGTGATCGAGGCAATGGGTATGACGGAAACTTGTTCCATTGTGTTTTGTAATCCACACGACGAGCGCAGGCGCTTTGGTAGCCCTGGATTGCCCTGTGGAGTAATAGCAAAGATTGTGGATGACTCTGGCAACGGGGTACCCGATCTAGTTTCTGGGGAAATTTGCCTTAAAGGTGAAAACGTATTACATGCATACTACAAAAGCGAAGCAGAAACTAAAAAGGCATTTGACGCAGAAGGCTGGATGAAAACAGGTGATCTCGGCATGCGAGATGCGGATGGCTTTTATTTCATTACCGGCAGACTAAAAGAATTAATTATTAAGGGCGGTGAAAACATTGCCCCACGTGAAATTGATGAGGTCGTGTTAAAACACCCAGCGGTCCTAGATGCCGCATCGGTTGGAATACCCGATGCAAACTACGGTCAAGAAATTATGGTGTGCATCATCCTAAAAGAAGGCCAAGCTTGCTCTGAATCGGAGATGCGCCAATTTTGTTTTGATAATTTAGGCAAGTTTAGAACGCCTAAGCTCATTCTGTTTATGGACGATCTCCCTAGAGGCCCATCTGGAAAGGTGCAGCGCTTGAAGTTATTGGATTTACTTCAATCCAAATAAGGCTGTTATTTCGTTTTCTTTTGCTTTGGCTTCAAAATCTGATGCATTAAAGCAGATGAAAAAATACCGATTAAGATCGCCCATTCAAGCGCAATCGTGACCGTTCCAATCGCGGTAATTAGCATCGGTATCCAAGCACCTTTGCCTGATTTGATCTCGTGGCGAATTTGTTCCAGATCAATCAACTTCCATGCTACAAGCAACAATAGTGAGGCAATCACAACATAGGGGATGTGCTTTGCCAGGGGCGACACAAAAGCCAAGATGATAATCAAGAAAAAAGCAGCGCATATTGCAGAAAGCGGTGTTTTTGCTCCCGCAGCTAAATTAACGCCGGAACGATTAAATGAACCACTGGAGGGATAGGCTGAAAAAAATGAGCCTGCTACATTGGCCAATCCTTGCCCGATGAACTCTTGATTGGCATTGAAGGTATCTTTTGATTTTAAGGCGATCGCGCGTGCAATTGCCATTGCCTCAGTAGAGGCCAGTAAAGTCATGATGAGTGTGGCAGCCAATAATTTTTGTAAGGTGGGGAGACTTAAGTCCGGCATTGAGAGGGGAGGGAATGCTCCCGGAATACCGCTGACACGCTTAAATGGACTCATCTCAGGAAAGGCAAGCTCGATTAGTATTGCGGCAATAGCGCCAATAATCACAGCAATGAGCATGGAAGGCACGTATTTGTTTAGCGGGTTCCATAGGCGAATGATGGCTAGCGTGATCAATACCAGAGCAATCGATTGCCATTGAATATCACCACTGAGCGCGAGAGTAGTAATGGCCTTGAGGGTGTCCATGACATCCGTGCCACGCGGTATATTCATCCCCAGTAGGGTGCCAGCTTGGCTATTAATAATCAGCACAGCAGCCCCAGCGGTAAAGCCAACAATCACCGAGTGCGGCACCTTTTCTACCCATTTTCCAATACCGCTAAAGCCCAATGTCAGCTGAATGACCCCCACCAGAAAACTCAGCGTTAGAACGAATACAACGTATTGCGGTGACTCCGGTAGGGCAAGCGGAGCAATGAGTGCCATGGTTGTCAGGGATATTGCGTTTGCCGGACCAGTTACCATCAAGCGGCTTGACCCAAATAAGGCGGCAATCAAGCAGGGCACCATAGCGGCATAAAGGCCATAGTGGGGAGGCATTCCCGCTAGCAATGCAAATGCAATGCCCTGGGGCAATACAACAATGGCGCCGGTTAATCCGGCCAGCACATCAGCGCGGATGACCCCCGGTTTTTTGTATTCCGGCAACCATTGCAAAAAAGGAAAGAGTTTCATGTATACCAGCAGCTTGTAATTGTGGATTTGCTGCCGAACGAGGTAAAAGTCATGCCGTTATATTTTTTTGTTCAGTATTAAGTCTGCCGCTTTTTCTGCCATCATCACCGCCGGCCAATTGGTATTGCCGGATGGCAATGTCGGCATTGCAGAGCAATCCACCACCCGCAATCCCGTTACGCCCCGTACCCTCAACTCCGAATCCAAGACGGCCATTGGATCGGAGTCTGTACCCATTTGGCAGGTACCCGTTGGGTGAAAAATCGTAGCGCCATTATTACGACAAAATTCCAATAGGTCGGCATCGCTCTTAGGGTTATTCGGCTTAATTTCCCGAGTGATGAGCGATTTAAGTGGCTCGGTTTGTGCAATCTTGCGCGCAAACTTAATGGCAGCGACGCTAATGTCGCGATCGTATTCTGTAGCGAGGTAGCTGGCGACCATTTTTGGCGGCACTAATGGGTCCGCCGATTGAATGCGGACATGACCTCGAGACTCGGGTCTTAATTGACAAACCGACATGGTGAAGCCCGGAAAGGGGTGCACATTTCCGCCTGCCATGTCGGCTGACAAGGTTGCCATATGGAATTGGATGTCTGGCGTCAGCGACGATTCCATCACTTTAGTGAACAGTCCGCCTTGATTAATTCCAATGGAAAGGGGGCCGCCTCGAAACAGTAGCCAATCGAGACCAATTTTGAGTTTGCCAAAAAGCGATGAGAGCTGGACATTGGTAGATATCGGTTGATTGAGCTCGTAAATTAAACGGTATTGCAGGTGATCCTGCAGGTTTTCACCAACGCCCGGAAGATCCTGAATGATCGGGATATTAAACTCGCGCAAGAGTGCTGCTGGACCAATGCCGGATAGCTGCAACAGTTGAGGCGATTGCAGGGCTCCAGCACTCAAGATGATTTCTTTATTGGCCCTAATAACTTGCTTTTGACCATCACGTATTAATTCGATAGCAACTGCGCGGCGCTCCTCAAAAATAATGCGCATTACCTGACTATCCGTCAAGATGGTTAGATTACTGCGCTTCTTGATCGGATTTAAGTAAGCAACTGCAGTGCTGCAGCGTAAGCCTTTATGGGTTGACAGTTGGTAGTAGCCTACGCCCTCTTGGGTGAGGTTATTAAAGTCATCGGTTTCTGGCACGCCCAAGTTCACTGCAGTTTTAATGAATGACTCAACTAGAGGGTGTTTTTTCGGTATGGATGATGCTTTCAACGGGCCGGTTTTGGAATGGAGTGGCTCACCTAAGCGATCATTGCCTTCCGCCTTTTTAAAATAGGGCAGAACATCATCCCAGCCCCACCCTGTATTGCCAAGATTTTTCCAGCCGTCGTAGTCTTCTTTTTGTCCGCGAATAAAGATTAAGCCATTAATCGAGCTTGAGCCGCCCAAACACTTTCCGCGGGGCCAGTAAATCTTGCGCTGATTCATTCCGGGATCAGGCTCTGTTTCGAATTTCCAATTGACCTTTGGATCCCACATGGTTTTCCCATACCCAATCGGTAGGTGTATCCACGGCGAGCTATCTTTTGGGCCTGCCTCAATTAAGCAAACTGAATTGGCATCCTCTTTTGATAAGCGGTTTGCTAGAACGCAACCCGATGATCCGGCGCCAACAACGATATAGTCAAACTGATAGTCTTCCATTCGAAGCTATCCAGCCGCTCTCAGGCCTAAGATTTCACGCGCTAGCTTTGCATTCGCAACGGGTCGATTGTATTTAGTAGCCAAGTCAGCAACGCGCGAGACTAATTCTGCATTGTCTTTTGCGACGCGGGTCTGGTCATATTTAATATTGTCTTCTAGGCCGGTACGAGCATGGCCACCCATTTCGAGTGCCCATTCGTTGACGGTAAGTTGGTGCCTTGCAATGCCAGCTGCAGTCCATGTGGCATCTGGCATGATGTCTTTTAACTCACTGACTAGGAATTCTAAAATGCTGCGTTTTGCTGGCATGGCATTGGGCACGCCCATTACAAACTGAACATGCGCAGGCGCCTTTAATAATCCGCGTTTGATTAAATCAGCAGCGCTGTAGAGCATGGCCATATCGAATATTTCAATCTCTGGCTTGATGTCGTACTTATTCATTTCATTCGCAAGTCCGTCTACAAAAGTAGGTGGATTCTCATAAATTCCATGGGGAAAGTTGACTGATCCCGTTGCCAAAGACGCCATATCCGGGCGATGAAATAACATGGCGCCTCGCAAGGCTTGATCTTGACCTCTGCCGCCGGTAGAAAATTGAATAATCATATCGGGGCAATGTTTTTTAATGCCCTCTTGGACTTTTGCAAACTGATCGGGATCGGAGCTTGGGCTCTCATCGGGCTTACGTACATGCAAGTGAACTAAGGCAGCACCTGCCTCATAGGCCTTGTGGGTCTCTTCGATTTGTTCGGAGACCGTAACCGGTAGACCTGGGCAGTCCTTTTTCCGAGGGATTGCACCAGTAATGGCTACGGTAATAATCACGGGGGCTGCATTAGTCATGAAAACTCCAAATGGGATTAATCAGGTTGAGAAGGGTTGTCGGACATGCTCTTTCGGATCGACAAAGCGGCTTGTTCTAAGTGGGGTATAAATGTTTTTACGGTTTTAACAGAGACCCGCGATGACGGACCGTGAGCCGCAATCGCTGCGAACATTTTATTTTTGCTATCGAGTACCGGAATAGCGATACAAATTGAGCCATCGAGGTATTCGCATTGATCGATGGCATAGCCTTGATTTTTAATCTTCATTAAGCTGGGGAGCAATTCTTTTAAGTTCAGCAGCGTTTTGCTGGTAAATTTTTCAAAAGGTCCTGGGCCAAGGGTGCGCTCAATTTGCGCCGGACTCATTTGCGATAAAAATAACTTGCCGCTTGCAGTGCAATGCAGTGGTACACGCATTCCAGCGCTGATATGAAGGCGAATGGGTGCATTGGTTTCAATGCGATCAATGTAGACAACCTCATTGCCATCCAGAATATTAAAGTTGCAGGTCTCGCCGATTTGATCAACCAATAATTTCATGGCTGCTATGCGCTCGGCACGAATCGGATCCGAAAATAGCATGCTGGTCCCGATTGAGCGCAATCGAACCCCCGGCTGAAAGCGTCGACCGCTAAAATCGCGCTCAATAAACCCCAGTGTATTTAGGGTATTGAGAAGTCGGAATGCAGTGGGTTTTGCAAGCCCGAGGCCAGTGGATACATTTTCAAGCGTCAGAGGAAATTCAGAATGCGACACCATCTCAAGGATCAAAAGTACCTTTTCGGCCATGCTCGCTTTGGCGTCAATATCTGCTGCGGCCGCTTGTAAATTAGTCATAGGGTGATGTTTACGATATTAAAGTATTGTGAGGCCGCTCAATTAGGTATATACCCTTAAATCATTTCATCTGACGATACGTTACATTTCATTATATATACATACAAGGTGACGCAAAGTGCCTACAAAAAAACTAAAAAAAAGTGTCGCTGCAGATCCACCCAGTCAGCTGAAACCAAAAACGCGTGCAATTGTATCCAAGCCGAAGCCCTCCAGGAATGCCTCTAGGGGTAAAACGGCCGTGAAGAGCCCTTCAAAAAATACCCGTAAAGCAAATGCTGTGACAGACCAAAACGCGTCTTTTGGAATGAAGGAGGTAAAAGAGCTCATTTCATTAATCAAAGACTCTGGCAACTTTAATACCTTTGCTTATAAAACGGACGCCTTCGAGATCGAAATTAACGTTGGAAATGGCTCTATTCCAGCCCTAGCTGCCGCACCGCAAAGCCAGCCGATAGATCGGGTTGCAGCAATGCCGACCCCACCCATCAGCCTAGCCCCCGCCGTAGAGCTGCCCAAAACCCGGATCGCAGCATTGTCGATTGCTCCCAATCAACGATTTGTAACTAGCCCCATGGTGGGAACTTTTTTTAGAAGACCAAACCCAAGCTTGCCCCCTTTTGTGGAGGTTGGCGATGAAGTTCAACCAAACACCTCGGTTTGTATTGTTGAGGTAATGAAGCTACTGAACACCATAGAGTCTGGCTGCAACGCTCGAGTGGTGAGTATCTTGGTTGATGATGGTGCCTCCATTGAGGCTGGGCAGCCACTCATGATCTTGGAGTTGAAATGAGCGCCAGTAAAGGTAAGCCATTTGAGCTGATTGATGTAACCCTGAGGGACGCCCATCAATGCCTGTGGTCTACGCGCATGACAACGGCGCAAATGTACCCGGCCATGCAAGATACAGATAAAGCTGGATATGCTTTTATCAATATTTTAGGTGGCGCCGTTTTTGATGTGATGGTGCGCTTCTTAAGAGAGGATCCCTGGAAGCGCATGGCTTTTCTCAGCGATCGGTTTGCCACGCCAACGGATGCATTGACGCGTGGCCAGAGTATTTACACATTTGAACTGTTTCCAGACGATGTGGTCGCCCTCAATATCGAACTCTTAGCTGAATCAGGCGTGCGCGTGCTAACCGTCTACGATGCATTGAATGACAATCGCAACATCCTGTCATCGGTGCAGATTGGTAAGAAAAATGGCATGTTAGTAAATGCAATGCTGACGTATGCACTTAGCCCAGTGCATGACGACGATTATTTTGTGGCTCGAACGAAAGAATTGGTTGAAATGAATGTGGATTACATTTCAGTCAAAGACCCAACCGGCCTTTTAACTCCAGAGCGGGCAAAAACTTTATTCCCGGCAATCGTAAAAGCCGCAAAGGGTATCCCCCTCAAACTGCATTCGCATTGCCAGTCCGGTTTGGCCCCACTGGTCTATGAAGAAGCGATCAAGGCTGGATTTGCCTATGGCTATGTTGCAACCAATTGCATGGCTAATGGGGCTTCTTTGCCTTCTGTGATGGATGTATTAGAGAGTGCCCACAAATTGGGAAGGGCGCCCAATATGAACCGTGCTGCATTGCAACAGGTTGATGACTATTTCGACTGGGTATGCACGCGCGATGGTTTATCGCGAGGGGCAAAAGCGACCTATGATCCCGCCTTGTATGAGCATCAAATTCCGGGCGGCATGATTTCCAATCTGCGCGCTCAATTGCAGACCTTGGGGATCTCGCACCGCGAGCAAGAAATCTTAGAAGAAACTGCTCAAGTCCGCAAAGACCTCGGTTACCCCATTCTGGTGAGTCCGTTTGCGCAATACATCGTTACTCAAGCTGTTCTGAATGTAGTTCAGGGGGAGCGCTATAAAACCATCCCAGACGAGGTAAAGCTCTACCTAAAAGGCCACTATGGCAGGCTTGCAGGAACGCCATCGCCCCTGGTTATGGAACGGGCTGGCGTAGACTACGACGCGAGCGTTCGGGCTGGTGATAAGGTGGCTCCGGCACTACCAGGCCTCAGAAAGAAATGGGGCAAGAGCATTAGTAGAGAGCAGTTGTGTTTGCACGCCTTTTATCCTGAAAATCTGGCGTTGGGCTTACAGGATGGAACGGTACAAGCCCTAAAGCAAGGAACGCAATTGCATCCCCCTTCTGAGTTGATGAAGTATCTAGCACGACAAAAAGAATACAAAAAGATTAGAACAAAATGGGGTGGTGTAGAGTTAACAGTCTCGGTTTAATAAGCGCAGTTGAAGTAGGTTTTTATTTTTATCAAAGCGGTATGATGGTTTTACGGCAGTACAGGGTTTTTTCAGTTGACTCATGTTTTATAAATAAACAAATGGAGATTAAAAATGAAAGAATTTAACTTTAAACGTCGAGTGCTGGTCATTGCAGCACTGGGAGCCTTTTCAGGAGCATCTTTACCGGCCTTTGCGCAAGATGCAACCAAATTTACCAACTACGGTTGGCCTGAAAATGCGTATGAACAAGTATCCCCCAAATCAATCGCATGGCTAAAAGAAAAGGGCTGGTGGCCATTACAAGTTGCATTTCAGCCGCCATGGTCCGGTCAAAATACCATTAACTTAGTAATGGATAAAACAGGCCTTTTAGCCAAAAGGGGCATCGATGCGAAGTTTCAGGCTTTTCCATCTGGACCAGCGATTAACGAGGTCATCATCTCTGGCCGATTCCAATTTGGTAATGGTGGAAATTTCCCTTTCACCACATTAATTGATAAAAATGTCCCGGTTAAAACCATCGCGATTATCAACGTCAATTTGATGCACGCTATGCTGGTGCCATTGGATTCTCCAATTAAGAAAATTGATGATTTCAAAAACCGTAAAGAGCCAGCAACAATCGGCTTAGTTACAGGATCTTCTGCTGAGTTTTATATCCAGGCCGCAGCCAAGGCCCACGGACTGGTTATTGGCAAAGATATTATTTTGAAGAACATGCCTCCAGGCGAGCAAATGGCCATGCCTAAGGGCATTGACGCCGTTGTTCCATGGGATCCAACACCAACCATCATGGTGAAGGAGCGTAAAAATGCGCGCATCATTAACGATAGCTATCCCTACAACATCTACGGCTCATCCTTTTACGTGCGCCAAGAGGTTATTGATAATGCGCCAGACGTAGTACAAGCATTTACCGATGCCATTGTTGAAGCCACTCTTTGGATACGTAAAAATCCAGATGCTGCAGTCAAGGCAATGCAGGAAGATCCAAACTTGAAGAATTTCTCTGCTGTCATTCTTCGTGAACAAATCAATATGTACAACAACTTGGATAAGCCAACCTATCTGTATCCAATTCCATTGTTCTGGGGCCGTGCAAATGAGCCAATATATGACTGGCTTTTTGAAAACAAGCGCATCCAAAACAAAACTACCGCTGCTACCTTTGCGGCGTCTGTAGATGCGCGCTTTATGGATAATACCTTCGCGAAAGTGGGATGGACAGTTCCAAAATTACCACCATTCCTACCTGCCAGCTGGTCTGCTCCAATGGACAAAATACCGTATCCAAGGTATTCGACTCCGCTAAATACGCCCAAGCCACAGCCATTCCCTGAGAAAGGTGATTTAACTAAAGATTGGTCATTTGATAACAAGGCATTTAAAAAATAATGAATTACCTCCGCTCTCTTTTGCAATTCCGGCGCTTGGTTTTGCTGGTGATACTGCTGTCTGCCTGGGAGTTTGCCAGCCGGTATATCTTAGATAAAACTCAGGCAACGCTATTACCACCTCCTTCTGGTGTATTTATTGGCGCCATGGAATTAAGTGCATCTGGTGAGCTATGGAAGCACGTTCGCGATAGCTTAAGGCGGGAATTTATTGCCTTTTGCTACGCGAGCGTAGCTATTCCACTCGGTATTACCATGGGTTGCTTTAAATGGCTTAACGAACAAGTGGATCCCATTATTGAAATCCTCCGCCCGATTCCGCCAATTGCTTGGATTCCATTGAGTATTTTGTGGTTTGGTGTAGGTAATGTGCAAAATCAGTTCATCATATTTTTGGGAATATTTTTCCCCATTCTCTTGAATACGATTGATGCTGTAAAGAATGTGGAGCCGAGCTTGATCCGCGCAGCACGCTGCTTGGGAGCCGGTAATTGGAGTGTGATTACCCGCGTAATCTTGAGGGCTGCTTTGCCGCAGATCACCACGGGTATTCGAATTGGTTTGGGGGTTGGTTGGATGGCTTTAGTGGCAGCAGAACTCGTTGGTGCAAATTCTGGCCTTGGATTTCTGATCAATGATGCCCGCACAGTTTTGCGTACCGACTTTATTTTGACCGGAATGTTGGCGATCGGTTTAATTGGACTTTGCCTTGATCGCATAATTCGGTACAGCGCGAAGACAATGATGCCTTGGGCTAGATCCTTAAACTCATAAATACAATAAGAAAATGCTTGCACTCAAAGTAGAAAAAGTAAAGAAAATTTACCCATCCCTGAATTCAAAAGGGCAAGAAGTACTTGCCCTTGATGATGTTTCTTTGGAGGTGAATAAGAATGAGTTTTACTCCATCCTTGGCCATAGTGGCTGTGGCAAAACAACCCTGTTAAATTTAATTGCTGGGTTTGAAGTCCCTACGGCTGGTTATATAGAATGTGCCGGTCAGCGCGTTGATGCTCCTGGTGCAGATCGTGCCATGGTTTTTCAGGACTATGCCTTGTTCCCGTGGCTTACGGTTTATGAAAACATTGCATTTGGCCTCAAGATTAAGCGCATGGCTAGCGCAGAAATAAAAAAAATCGTTGACCATTTCGCTAGTTTGGTTGGTTTAAGTCAATTCGTTGAGCATTACCCACATCAACTCTCTGGGGGAATGCGGCAACGCGTATCGATTGCCAGGGCTATGGCAGTCGATCCCACCGTATTGCTGATGGACGAGCCCTTTGCAGCTCTAGATGCACAAAACAGATCGATGATGCAGTCCGAGATGATACGAATCCTAGACGAGGAAAGTAAAACGGTTGTTTTGGTTACGCACAGCATTGAAGAGGCAATTAATTTATCGGACGTCATTGTTGTGATGACGCGCCGACCGGGTCGTGTCAAAAGCGTTATCCGCGTGCCGAAGCCTCGAAAAATGATTGAAGATTCGCCAGATTATTTAGTCATTAGAAAGCAAATTCGCGATCTTATTTCTGGAGAGCACGACGATAGCGTGACTATGTGACCGAATTTAGCTGGATTGCAGCAAGCATTCTTTTATTTTCAGCCGCCTTAGGCGGGCTCGTTCGTCGTCTCAGTGGATTTGGCGGTGCGCTCATCATGTCGCCACTGCTCATGTGGTTTTTTCCGGTTCCTTTTTTCATTCCGATTGTGATGTCTGCAGAGCTACTGGGCGGCATGTGGCTATTTACTCAGTGGAAGGTAAATAAAGAAGACATTCCCAGCTTATATCGAATGTTAGCTTTGGCTGCATTATTGTTGCCGGTTGGGATTTTTTTGGGCGAAACTATTCCACTCACAGTGCTTAAAATTACAACCGGAATTGTGGTGATTGGCTTTTCTGCTTTTTTGTTAATACGCGTCAATTTAGCTATAAAGCTTTCTGCATTTAGGGATTCTCTTGCTGGCGCCCTATCCGGAATACTCTTAGGCTCCTGCGGCATCGGCGGCCCCCCTGTGGCACTCTATTTAAATGCCAGCGGTCTGCAGTTTGAGCGCTCAAGGGCATTGCTGTCCCAATTTGTTTCTGGCGTGTGTTTATTGGCGATTGTTGCTGCAAGCTTAATGGGCGGAGGTATCGCTTGGTTGCCTTGGCTCTTGTTTGCTCTGCCCGCCTATTTTTTCGGCATGTACTTAGCCAAAGCCTTGCTACAGCGGCGAGAATTGTCGGCTAGTTTTATTAAAAAGTTTTGCCTGTATCTGCTCATTGTGAATGCAGCATTTAATTTGGGCGTGTTGGCCCTGCTATGACGGGAATACCGATTGCATAAATGAACTGGGTCTGCTTAAGTCCATTGATCTTGAACCGTATATCATTGGAATAATTCCTATTTTTTGTACCTTATGGCTACCTACAATACTGAAACCGTTCTCTCGATTCACCACTGGAACGATACCCTGTTTAGCTTTACCACCACCCGCAATCAAGGCTTGCGTTTTCGTAACGGCCATTTTTTAATGATTGGCTTGGAAGTTGATGGCAGGCCTTTAGCAAGGGCATATAGTGTGGCCAGCCCGAACTATGCCGAGCACCTGGAGTTCTTAAGCATTAAGGTTCCCGATGGCCCTTTAACCTCACGTCTACAGCACATCAAGGTAGGCGATCCCATTTTGGTGAGCGAAAAGTCGGTTGGCACTTTGGTGATTGATGATCTTAATCCCGGTAAGCACCTCTACCTCTTCAGCACTGGTACTGGCTTAGCTCCATTTATGAGCATCATTCGTGACCCCGATACCTATGAGCGCTTTGAGAAGGTGGTACTTATCCATGGGGTGCGCCTGATTAGCGAGCTCGCTTACGGCGAATACATTAAGAATGAGCTTACCCAAGATGAGTACATTGGCGAACTGGTGCAACAGCAGCTGATCTATTACCCCACAGTCACCCGTGAGGCATTTAAGCAAACCGGGCGCCTTACCACCGCCATTGAGTCGGGTCAGCTCTTTAAAGACATTGGTTTGCCACCCCTAGATCCCAAAACGGACCGCGGCATGATTTGCGGCAGTCCCGCCATGCTCAAAGAAACCTGTGCCATGTTAGATGCCAGGGGTTTTGTAGTGTCCCCTAGCCTAGGGCAACTCGGGGATTACGTCTTTGAGCGGGCGTTTGTCGAGAAGTAGGTCGGCGGCAGTGTACTTGAGCCTCTTGGTTCGAATAAAGAGACTTTATCGCAATAAAAATAGTATTAGGGGATTACTCGTATTGCATCTCTTTCATACGCTTGCTAATGTGAATTTATCTTTTAAATGTTCTTACTGGAGCCATGAGATGAATAATGATTTAAAGCGCATGTTTTTAAAGCCAGCGTTACTATCGGTAGGAGCTTTGATAACGCTACTGGGTATTGGTGTTTCACACGCCCAAACCTACCCCAACAAACCCATTACATTAGTGGCGCCTTATGCTGCTGGTGGTGACAGCGACTTCTCTGGCAGAAATCTTTCTGCGGCTGCTACTAAGTTTATTGGGCAGCCAGTGGTCGTCACTAATATCCCAGGCGCTTCAGGCACGATTGGTTCGCAACGGGTAAGAACTACAACCCCAGATGGGTACACTTTATTAGTATCACGTGGAGGCTCTCAAGCGATTACTCCTGCTTTGGATAGCAATACACCCTATAAGTGGAACGACTTTACTTTCATCTCATTATTGGATTTCAATCCTGTCGTTTGTATTGTTAAGTCCGATTCGCCATACAAAACATTTCCTGAGCTTATTAATGGAATCAAGGCAAATCCTGGTAAATTAAATTACGCAACTGCTGGACCAGGAACAACCCAGCACTTAGCGGTAGAGGTTATATTGAGTCAACTCAACATGCCATCCACAGCCGCCATGATGATTCCCTATAAAGGTGCTGGCGAAGCTACAACCGCATTACTGGGTGGGCAAGTTCAGTTCATTTGTAATAACCTCACTACGTTAGTCGGGCAGATAAAGGGCGCTGCTGTACGTGCGCTTGTAACCTCCACACCTAGCCGCCTAAAAGATTTCCCAGATGTACCCACTGCACGCGAAATGGGCGTTTCTAATCTTGAGCAAGTTATGGGATGGAGCGGGCTTTATGGTCCCCCTGGATTACCTGCAGAGGTAGTTGCTAAATGGCAGGCTGTACTAAAACAAGTTGCTGTTGATCCAGGCTGGATTAGGGGCAACGATACCGTTGGCGCTATCCCAGCAATACGCTCACCTCAAGAAACCGAAAGCTTTGCTAAGGAGCAATTTGAACTCTATAGCAAGCTCGGGACTCAGCTTAATCTGAAAAAGTAATCTACATTTTCTTCAGCATAAATTGGCCCATGAGGTCAATTTATGCTTAGAAAAAAACCTAAGCCATCAAAGTCTCATAACAAAGTCTCACACTAACTTGATGTAAGGAATTTCAATTTTTTATTTCTATGCTTAACAATATCAATCGAGAAATTAAAATACCGAACGATTTTCCTATGCAAATCAGTGGCCCCAGCGTTTGGACTGGAGCTGAAATGCAAACTGATCAATCTTGGAAAATAGAGTGGTCTCCAAATCAGCTTGCTGAATTAAATAAAGCAGCCCGGCATTTTTTAAGCCTGGAGAAGCCATTAGAGCAAATTACGAAAGATGACTTTCCGCTACCAACTGTTCATACTTTAATAAAAGAAATATTAAACGAGCTCTTAGGTGGGCGTGGTTTTGTATTGCTGAGGGGGATTCCAGTTCAAGAGCTTGGTATTAAATTAGCCTCTGTTATCTATCTTGGCCTGGGTTGTCATTTGGGTAGCTTAAGAAGTAATAACGCAAAGGGACACTTATTGGGCCATATTCGCGATCAAGGCGCTGATATTACGGATAGTAAAACGCGGTTTTATCAGACGAATAAAAAACTAGAGTTTCATACGGACTCCTCCGATTTTGTTGCTCTGTTGTGTCTGCAAAAAGCAAAGAAGGGTGGCGAATCGTATTTAGCAAGCTCTATGAGCACATATAATGAAATTGCTCGCAGACGACCCGATTTAGTAGAGGCACTTTTTATGCCCTATCCCACGGACCGCCGTGGTGAGGTGCCTGCAGGCCTGAATCCTTGGTTTGATATGCCCATTTTTAGTTGGTATCAGGGTGAATTAACGTGCGTCTATATTCGGCCCTATATTGAATCAGCGCAAATTAATTTTCCAGAGGCTCCGCGTCTTACCCAACAACAAATTGATGCAATGAATTTATTGGATGAAATTATTGCAGAAGGTAAATTGATTTTACCGATGAGTTTTGAACCAGGTGATATTCAGATTATTCACAACCACCAGATTTTTCATTCACGCAGTGATTTTGAAAATTGGCCTGAACCGGAGCGTCAGCGTCATTTATTAAGGCTATGGGTATCGCCCCTTGCGGGTAGACCGTTGCCCGACTATTTTTCTGCTAGATGGGGCTCTGTAAACGCCGGAGATCGTGGAGGTATTATTGTCCCAGGTACCAATTTAACCGTCGAGTTAAATTTTAACTAGCTGCATTAAAAGAATCTAATGCACGTTTTTATGCATTGAATCTGAGATATGCAATCGTTTAGTAAGCCCTTTAAATGCTTCCACTTTAAAAGGGATGAGGCTGATTAACTCAGGTCAAAGAAGCGCGCGAGCAATATTACTTAACACAATCTGCGCTATCTGAATTGCAACTAGCAAGATGAGCGGTGATAAATCCAGCGGTCCCATGCTTGGTAGGATGCGCTTAATGGGCGCAAGCATTGGATTCAATATCTCAGACAGCATATATTGCGTCGGTGACCCACGGCTAACCCAGGAGAAGACTACGTTGGCGATGATTAAGACCACCAGGATCGACAAAACAAGGCCGATCAGCTCTAGGATAGAGACAATAAGCAAACCACCTATGGAAGGGATATTGCCGAGCAGCAATCCAATCAGCAGCACTTTAGCCAGCACAACGAGGTAGGCCCCTAGCAGACAGGCGCTATCAATGCGGCCGACACTCGGAATCAATTTGCGTAGTGGCATGACCAGCCAGTTTGTCAGCGGCATCAAGTAGAGGCCGATCGGATTACCTGAGTGAGGCGATAAATTGAATTTAAGGTATTGCAGATAGCAACGCAATAGGCAGGCACCACCAATTACCGTGATGGCGATTTCAGAGAGTAGGTTGGCAATTTCGAGCAGCATCATGGGTTCAATTCCTTTTATTACTCTTCTTCGCGGCGCAAATGGGGGAATAAAATCACGTCACGAATATTCGGTACATCGGTGAGCAGCATCACCAGCCGGTCGATGCCAATGCCGCAGCCGCCGGTTGGGGGCATACCGTACTCCAGTGCGCGAATAAAGTCGTGGTCAAAGTACATAGCCTCTTCATTGCCTGCTTCTTTTTGCTCTACCTGCTTATGAAAGCGCTGCGCTTGGTCTTCAGCGTCATTGAGCTCAGAAAAACC
>Ga0247831_1004037_pt1 | contig 20242 bp, 14 predicted proteins | sample LaCruzMarch2015__9_FD_192406 | JGI IMG/M metagenome (GOLD analysis project Ga0247831, IMG submission 192406) | Freshwater microbial communities from meromictic Lake La Cruz, Castile-La Mancha, Spain - LaCruzMarch2015_1m | ecosystem: Environmental > Aquatic > Freshwater > Lake | place: Spain...
GACCTTGGAATAACTTCGCCTGATATTCAAGCGATTATACAACTGTTTCCTGAATACTATATTTTACCAGAAGGCGGGTCGACGCAATTGGGGGTAGATGGCTGCGTGTCTATTGGACAGGAAATTATCGCTGCTTTTCCGGACGACAAGCCCTTACACGTATGTGTTCCTGCGGGCACGGGTTGTACGGCTGCGGGTACGCTTGCGGGAATGGGCGGTCGGGGCCAACTTTGGGTTTTTCCGGCGGCCCCTTATGGAGTAGATGCAGCAAAAATCAGGGAGTATTGCACTGCAGCCGGTTATCGCGCAGATACCCCATTCGAATGCGTGCAGGACTATTTATTTGAGGGATTTGCCCGTTTTTCACCTGTTTTACATGCATTTACGAGCCGTTTTAAACAAGAAACCGGCATTTTACTCGATCCAATTTACACGTCTAAAATGATGTACGGTGTATTTGACTTACTCGAAAAAGGCTTCTTTCCCGACCAAAGTCAGGTAGTGGCCGTACACACGGGTGGCCTGCAAGGTTGGGACGGATTCCGGTATCGTTTTGGGGCAGCGCTTACTGGCCTTTGATTTTTTGTAAAAGCGCTGGTTTTTTGCTCAAGTCGTACGCTTTTTGCCAATAAGGTACCGCATCGGCGCTTTTGCCTTTGGCGGCCAACAAATCACCGTAATGTTCGAGCACTGAAGCATTTCGGTCACCCCCGACCTTTAAAATCTGGTCGTACTGGGCAGTTGCAGCATTAAAATCCTTTTTTAACAAAGCAATCAAGGCCAATTGATCCTGAATATCAATACCAATGGGGGTATTGCCGGACATCAATTTTGCTTGTTCCAATTGGGTGGCAGCATCGTCGTATTTTCCTTTGGCAATTGCAGCCAATCCGTAATACAAATAGGCACGCGGCTGGTTAGGAAATGCATCAATTGCCTGTTCGCCAACCTGCAGCATTTCATCATAGAGGTTTAATTCCTCCAAGATCGAAAGGGTATTTTCCCAAGCCCCGAACACATTGGGATTCAGGCGAATACAAATCCGATAGGCTTCCAGGGCCGCATTGGTTTGGTTGCTTAAATAGTATACAGCCCCCAGGAAACTAAATGATTTTGGATCATTGGGATGGGTCGTTGTGAGTGCTTTACCCAAATCAGTCATGGGTTGCACCAGTCCGGGTCCCGTATTGGCGTCTTTTAATTTGGCCAAATAAGGCACCAATTCCTTCAATTTGGCATCAATGGGCACCTGCGGGTTGCTAACAATGGGCAGCAGGCTATTTAAAAAAACGGCATCCGAACTGCGTTTTTCCTGACCGATGAGCGCAATTTTTGCTTGTTGATCGTTCGGGTTACGGCGCAGAATTTCCTGATAGGTTTTTTGTGCATTGACCAAATCGCCTTTTTCTTCGTAAAAAGCAGCCAAATTGCGGCGGTAGTCCAAGGTATTCGGGTAAGCGTCCGCCAAGCGTTGTAGTTCGATGCCGGCTTTCTTTACATCGCCCATTCCTTCATATATAACGGACTTTTTTTCGGCCGTTTCGTCGGTTATACCCGTTAAGGCCTCCAATTTATCTAAAGATCGGAGCGCCAGTTTTGGATCTTCGTTCAACAAGGCCAGGTAAGCGAGTTTGCGCCAATAGTCTGATGCTCCCGGGTATTTTTTAGTGAGTGCTTCCATGGCCTTAACGGCATCTTTGAAGCGCCCGGTTTTTTCAAATAAATCAATTTGAAACAATTGATACCACTTATTTTCAGGCGATTTCAGCACCGCTTTTCCAATGGCGTCAAGTCCATTAATATAATCAGAAACCGCCGCATAACAACGTGCCAGCCCAAACCAGCCCGCATCGTTGTTGGGATTTTCGTAGGTGAATTTTTTGTACAACTCAGTGGCCGGGCCCCAATGTTCGAGCATAATTTCCCGTTCTGCCAGCACAAAATCGCTTTGACGATCCACCTCTGCTTCAGGAATCAGTTTTACAACGCCGCCAATGGTGTTTTGGGTAAATCCTGTTTGAGCCAAAAAAAGGATGCAAAACAGGAGAAATAATCGATATTGCATAGTATTTGTTGCGTTGCTGGCGGGCAAAAACGGCAATTTGCGTTTATCGCTGTGTAAAATTGCTGTAATCTCCCAGGTTAAGTTCATCTTTGGAACCCACAAACTTACTGGAATTACCGACCATGGAATTATCCAGCACGGCATTTTTGATTGTGGATTTATTTTGAATAATCGAATTGGTAATAACGGTGTTTTCAACCGTTGAGTTGTTGCCTACACTCACGTAAGGCCCGATGATGCTGTTTTTTACCACCGCATTTACCCCAACAAAACAAGGCGGCACAATAACACTGTTTTCAATTGTTGCAGATTCGGCCACCAACCCATTGTCGCGGTTGAACTCCAACATACGCTCGTTTGAGTACAAAATTGCGTCCTTGTTGCCACAGTCGAGCCATTCTTCAATTTCGCCTGTTCTGAAGCGCACGCCTTCATTGTTCAGGATATCAAGTGCCGTTGTGAGTTGGTATTCGTTCTTTTCTTTAATTTCGTTGGTGATGATGTAATGTAAGGCTTTGCGCAGTTTTTCACTTTCGCGGAAGTAATAAATACCAACAATCGCAAGATCTGAAACAAAGGTGCTTGGTTTTTCGACAAACTCGGTGATATAACCCGCACTATCCAGTTTTACAACCCCGAACGAAGAAGGGTCTTTTACTTTTTGTACCCAAATAAAAGCATCTGAGTTAAGATCAAACGAAAAATCGGCTTTAAAAAGTGTATCGGCAAAAGCGATCATACAAGGGCCATTTAGGCTTTCCCAGGCACAATGGATCGCATGTCCCACCCCAAGGGCTTTATCCTGATAATATATTTTTCCCTTTGCCCCCATTTTTTCGGCAATTGAAATGAGTTCCTTTTCCACTTCCGCGCCAAAATCACCTACAATAAAGGCAATTTCTTCAATTTTTCCAGGATAAGCCTTGGCCAAATCTTCTACCAGTCGTTGAATGATCGGCTTTCCAGCAACTGGAATCAGGGGCTTGGGAACGGTAAGGGTATGCGGGCGAAGTCGGGTTCCTCGACCTGCCATTGGGATGATAATTTTCATGTTTTAAAGCGTATGAATGATTGAAGCAAAATTGATTTTTTCAGATTAAACGCCGGTACTGCCAAATCCACCAGTCCCACGTGTGGTCAATGTGAGCACTTCAACCGGCTCTAAATGGGCCTGCACATAGGGCGCAACCACCATTTGGGCAATACGTTCGCCCGGCGCAATGGTTTGTTCCTCATTGGAAAGATTGACGAGCATACACCCGATCTCTCCGCGATAATCACAATCGATTGTGCCAGGACTGTTGAGTAAGGTCAGACCCCGTTTGAGGGCCAAGCCACTCCGCGGACGAATTTGCGCCTCGGTGCCTTCTGGAAGTTGAATGTAAAGCCCAGTGGGTACCAAACAGCGTTCAAGTGGCTTTAATACAATGGATTGCTCTAAAAAGGCACATAAGTCCATTCCAGCACTTCCGGTAGTTTCGTAACGGGGCAACGGATTGCCTGAACGGTTGATAATTTTAATGGTCACTTGATTCATTTTTTTTGAGCAAATGTACAACACATAGCGATTTGACTCAAGATGCTTCTGCTTAATCCAAAAACTATGCCGGGAATACACGGTATTAATGTCAGATATATACCTATTGCAAAGGTTCATACAATACAGTTCGTTTGATAACAAATCGAATGTTAATTTTGCCCGATATTTAATCCACCAACCATCACGAACAATCCAGGCCTGTGATACCTGGATTTAAAGTTTCCCCGCATGAAGGAATTTTTGACGCTCTTCTTTATAGGCTGTTTTTTTAAAGTCTGGACACAGGCTCCTGTGGTTGATTGCCCCGATTTGATCAACCTCGGCCCCGATATTACCGTTTGCAATAATGCTGATTTTGTGCTCAATCCCAACCCTTTACCCAATGCGCAATATAACTGGATAAGCAGCGGAAATTTGAGCTGCAATGATTGCCCGTCTCCAAACGTGAGCGGCCTGACTACCGGCATCTATTTCTATATTGTAATCGTTACCACACCGGAATGTGTAGCGTCTGACACGCTACGGGTGAATGTGGTGAATGGCCAACAGCCACAATATATTATTGGTTCTGATCAAGCCATTTGCAATGGCGGGACCGTTTCCCTGGGCGGAGAATCGGCTTCTGGCACTTTTTACAATTGGACTTCCGTGCCCGCTGGCCTGAACAGCACCATCGCAAATCCGGTCGTAACACCCACACAAACAACCACTTATTATTTGGAAGCGCAAAACGGTTCTTGCCCGGTTTCTTCCTTCGATAGCATCAAAATATCCGTTTACACCCCACCTGTTCTGATATTACCCGCCGATACGGCGATTTGTAATGGACAATCGGTGGTGCTCGGAAATACCGCTGTGCAAAGTGAGGTAACGTACACCTGGATACCCAATGGCGGCACCTTATCGGATTCAACCACTGCCAGCCCGTTGGCTACCCCCATTCAAACCACCCTTTATACCTTGATCGCCAGCAATCCCGGTTGTATCGTGACCGATGCGGTGTTAATTGCAGTCGTTAACCTCAATTTTAATTTGACGGTACCCGATACCCTGCTCCTTTGTAAAGGCAATCCGCTTAAGATACAAGCGCTTACTAATCCAGTTACAAATGTTTCCTGGTCACCTTTGATTGATATTCAGTTGGCCAACAATGGCAAAGATGCCTTGCTTGATCCGCAGGAAACCCGATTGTACACGGCTACCGCTTCCATGCCTGGCTGTACCCGCCAAGAGCAGTTGTATGTGCGGGTGGATAGTTTGCCTGCGAATTTGACCATTTTCCCAGCAGATACCACCGTGTGCATTGGTTCGCAAGTGTTACTACGCTCCACGAGTTATGAACCATCTGATTTTCCAGATATTACCTTTTCCTGGAGCCCGGCGGTAGGGCAACTCACTTCCGACACCTTATATAATATGGTGTTGTCGCCCATTGATACCACCGTATATCAACGCATTGCACAAAGCGGGGCTTGCCTGGACACTACTTATGCCCTGGTTAATGTGGTACAGCCCCCCACCTTGACGATCAATCCACCCAATTCCTCGATTTGTCCAGGCGAATCGGTGCAACTCAACAGCATCATTCCCAATGGAGTCGTAGATATTTCATGGTCGCCGAATAACCCTTCAATTTCCTGCACTGATTGTCCGAATCCAATTGTATCGCCCACTACATCCACGACCTATCAGTTGAGCGGCACATTTGACGGTTGTCCTACCGGCGCTTCCGCACAAGTAAATGTACGTATCCCGCCAAGTGTCCTGATTCCAACCGACCTTGAACTGTGCACCGGCGAATCGCTTTTATTAAACCAGGCAAATGATCCAAGTGCGACTTATGTTTGGACCGCTTCGGATCCTAATTTTGGTACAGTAACCGTGGCACAGCCTGTTGTAGTGCCCAGTTTGCCTGTTACCACGTACACCGTGGTGGCCAACAATGGATGTATTACCACCAAAACGTTTACGGTAAACATGCAAACGGCCACCCTGATGACCGCCGGTGCAGATACCATTTGCCAGGGCGGATCAGCGCTAATCAGCGCATCCACTTCCTTGCCGGGCAGTTTTTTATGGAGTAATGGCGAAACCCGCCAATTATTCAACGTGACGCCCGCACAAACCACGACCTACACCGTTGTATATACCTATGGCAATAATTGCACCCTGAGTGACGATGTTACGATCACGGTACAGGGACAAAATGCCGAAACCGCTTTTCCTGCCGACCTTGAATTGTGTCCGGGTGAATCCATTGAACTAAACAGCCTGACTGTACCCGGGGCGAGTTATCAGTGGACCAGTAATCCGGCCGGCTTGACCAGCACCGACCCGCAACCCACTGTCAGTCCAGCAGCAGGCACCACCACCTACTACTTAAAAACCAACTTGGGCATCTGTGAAAAAACGGATTCAATAAAAGTGATTGTTTATTCTGCCAACTTAACCTTGCCAGCCGACAGTATCGTTTGTGGCGGAACAGATTTGCAGCTCCTCGCAAGCGCCAATGCAACAGGTAATTTCTTATGGACCACAGGCGATACCACGGCCGAACTGGAACTCGACTCGATTACCAAAACGGGTACTTACGGCGTACTGTTTACGTACGGTAGCAATAATGCACTTTGCACCCTGACTGAATCTGTCACCATCACGGTAAAGCCATCGTTTAACCTTAAAATTGTGGCTGATCCAAATAAAAATGTGTACGATTTAGGTGAAAACATTGATTTAACCGCGATTGTTTCGCCTACCATGAGCCTGAATGGCTTCAACTTTGTTTGGAAACAAAACAATCAAATCCTCAATGGGAATGGGGATATGATTTCAGTGGTCACCGATGTTTCCGTGAATGACACCGCCATTTTAACCTATTCTGTGATGGCCACTTCATCGAATGGTTGCAGCCGTACCGTTGAAAAACAACTCATTTTGTTGCCGCCCATTGTTCGGGTGCCCAACGTATTCACACCCAATGGCGATGGCACCAACGATGTATTTAAATTGAAAATATTAAGCGGCATCGCACGCATTGAAAACATGACCGTGTACAATCGATGGGGGCAAAAAGTGTACGAAAGCACGGATCAGCAGGCCAGTTGGGATGGTAAAATAGAAAATATGGAAGCACCTTCCGATGTCTATGTGTACCGAATTACCTGGCGCGATGGCAGCGGCGCCCTGCGGAAACCGGAAGAAGGGGAGGTGACCCTGGTTCGATAGTGCATTATTGTTTTAATTCCCGTATTTTTGCGCCCTTGTATTGAACTTTTGATCAGTCAATTGTTGTTTAGGCAAGGCTGAATGTTCATATCATAAAGCAAAAAATGGTCAAAATAGGAGCAATTGAATTAGGCGAATTCCCGCTATTGCTGGCGCCCATGGAGGATGTGAGCGACCCGCCTTTTCGCAAGTTGTGCAAGGCACAGGGGGCTGATATGGTGTACACAGAGTTCATCAGTGCTGATGGATTGGTGTACGAGGCAAAAGCAACCCTGCAAAAACTCGAAATATTCGATTACGAACGCCCCATTGGCATTCAATATTTTGGCGGACAACTGGATAGCATGTTGGAAGCGGCAGAAATTATTGAAGCCAAAAATCCGGACGTCATTGACATTAATTTTGGCTGCCCGGTAGCAAAGGTTGCATGTCGGATGGCAGGTGCTGGCTTGTTGCGCGATGTACCCCAAATGGTAAAGTTGACCGAAGCGGTGGTAAAAAGCACCAACCGGCCCGTTACGGTAAAAACCCGTTTGGGCTGGGATGATTCCACGATCAATATCCTGGAGGTCGCCGAGCGATTGCAAGATGTTGGTATTCAGGCGCTTAGCATTCATGCGCGTACCCGTGCACAGATGTACAAGGGCGAGGCAAATTGGGCCTGGATTGCCAAAGTAAAAGAAAACCAACGCATGCACATTCCTATTTTTGGGAATGGCGATGTTGATTCTCCTCAAAAAGCACTCGAATACCGGCAAAAATACGGCCCGGATGGCATTATGATTGGCCGGGCGAGCATTGGTTATCCGTGGATATTTAGAGAAATCAAGCATTATTTTGCCACCGGCACTTTGCTGGCCCCGCCCGATATTCATGAACGGGTGGCCGCAGCGCGCCAACATCTGAGCGATAGCCTGGCCTGGAAAGGTCCCAAATTAGGGGTACTCGAAATGCGCAGGCATTATGCGCCTTATTTCCGCGATTTACCGCATATCAAACCATACCGGGCACAATTGGTTACCATCAATGAGCCTGAAATCTTGTTTGCCCTGTTGGATGAAATTGAAACTGTTTATGCCGGCATGGAACTCGAAATGCCGGTTGTTTAACGTTTTAGCACCCTGTTTATGCTTTTCTCTATAGAGTCCCACGAACGAAAACTCTTCGATCTGGTTAATCAATGTGCCAAAGAATTGGGAGAACCTGCCTATGTGGTTGGAGGTTTTGTGCGGGACCGTTTGTTGGGACGTGTTTCAAAGGATATTGATATTGTGTGCGTGGGCGACGGTATTCGATTGGCCGAAATGGTCGCTTCTAAAATGTACCCGCGTCCCAAAGTTGCCGTGTATTCCCGGTTTGGAACGGCCATGATCCGGCATGAAGATACCGAAATTGAGTTTGTAGGCGCTCGGAAAGAAAGCTACCGCGAAGACAGCAGAAAACCGGAAGTGGCAGCGGGCACTCTGGAAGATGATCAAAACAGACGCGATTTTACCATCAATGCCTTGGCGGTTAGCTTAAACGAAGCCGATTTTGGCCAAATTATCGACTCCTTTGGCGGTTTGCAGCACCTGGAAGACAAAATCCTAAAAACGCCACTCGAACCGGGCTCTACCTTTTCGGACGATCCATTGCGTATGATGCGGGCGATTCGCTTTGCGACCCAACTCAATTTTACCATTGAGCCGGGCACTTTGCAGGGAATAGCACGGTATAAATCGCGGATCAATATTATTTCGAAAGAACGGATTGCCACCGAATTGGAAAAAATACTTGCTACCCCCAAGCCGTCGGTGGGTTTTAACCTGCTGTTCGATACCGGGTTGTTGCAATTGATCATGCCAGAAGTTGCAGCCCTGCAAGGCGTGGAAGACCGCAATGGGCGCGCGCACAAAGACAATTTTTACCACACCCTCGAAGTGCTGGACAACTTGTGCAAACGCAGCAATAACATCTGGTTGCGCTGGTCGGCCCTGTTGCACGATATTGCCAAACCTGCTACCAAACGCTACGATAAAGAACACGGCTGGACCTTCCATGGCCATGAATGGATCGGCGCAAACATGGTTCCAAAAATTTTCCGCAACCTGCGTCTCCCGCTTGATGCGAAAATGGAATATGTCCAGAAAATGGTGCGTTTGCATTTGCGGCCCATTTCCCTCACCAAAGAACAGGTGACCGCAAGTGCTGTCCGCCGATTATTGTTTGATGCCGGGCCTGAAATTGAAGATTTGATGCACTTATGCGAATCGGATATTACGACCAAAAACCCAAAAAAAATGCAGCGATACCTCGAGGGCTACCATTACCTCAAGGAACGTATGGCCGAAGTAAGCGCGGAGGATCGTTTGCGCCTGTGGCAACCGCCCATCACCGGTGAAGTAATTATGGAAACGTTCGGCATTCCGCCCTCCAAGACGGTGGGTTTGGTCAAAACGGCGGTACGTGAAGCCATCCTGGACGGGGTAATACCAAATGATTTTGAAGCCGCGTTTGGGTTTATGGTCGCAGAGGGTAAGCGGATGGGGTTGGAAAGCGGCAAGCAATTTGCTGATTTTTTAAAATAGCATGTACCTCCCGCCCTAACAGTTTGAAATCCTGCGCACTACAATCGATTTTTTTCAATCAAATCCAGCAAATCATCCCGGTAATTTTTACCAATAGGTAAAAGTTTGGGAATGTTTTTTTCGGAAACCTCTACCATATTTCCTTCAATGGCCGTGATTTTATCCATGGCAACGATGTAGGAACGGTGAATGCGTTTAAAACGGCCATTGGGCAACCGATCTTCCAGCGATTTCATGGTTTGCAGGGTAATTACCCGACCATTAATCAGGCGAATAATCACATAGTCTTTGAGGCCTTCGATGTAAATAATGTCCTCGAAGTTCACCTTGACCAGCTTTTTATCCGCTTTTACAAAAAAGAAATCGAGCGCATCGTTGGCGGGCGTTGTTGCCGCAATGCCGTTGGAAGGAGCCAATTCGCGGTGCTGCAAATCGGATTGTTCCACGGCTTTGTTTACCGCCTTCATAAAGCGTTCCAACGAAATAGGCTTCAGCAGATAGTCCAGCGCATTCAAATCAAACCCTTGAATGGCATAATTGGGGTAGGCTGTGGTAAAAACAATCATGGGCGGGCGCACCAGCGTTTTTACAAAGTCAATTCCCGTTAATTGAGGCATTTGAATATCCAAAAACATCAAATCGATATCATGGGCCTTTAGTGCTTCATTTGCCTCAATGGCATTACTACAACGCTTGACCAAAGTAAGGTCGGGCATTTGAGCAATATACGTTTCCAAAACGTCGAGCGCAAGCGGCTCATCATCAACGATTAATACATTTAGCATACGCAAACAGTGGGTTTCAATTAATTGGTTTTTGATTGGCTCTAAGGTAATATTTCCGTGATATTAAATCGCGAAGAAAAAAACTTTTTTCACTTAAATCATTTTTAAGTGCAAGGTAACTGCATAACAATTAGGCTCATCAGAAACCGTAAGTGTATGATTTTCAGGGTATAACAAATCAAGTCTTTGTCGCACGTTAGTTAAGCCGATACCGCCACTGCGTGGGTGATTTTGGCGCGGTACACTTTCCATTGCCTTGCTGTTTTCGATTCGAAATTCAAGATCTTCTCCTTGTACGTGCAAATGCAAGTGCACAAATCCGCCGCCTTGTAAATAATGGTTTAAACCATGTTTGAAACTATTTTCCAAAAAAGGGACAAACAACAGGGGTGCCACCATTTGTTCGCTTATTGCACCCGCCGTTGTAAATCGAATATCAGCCTCTTTGGGTTGACGCAACCTTTCAAGGTCTAGATAGTTGTGAATATACTGAATTTCTTTGGTAAGCAGCACCCGCCTTTCGTTGCACTCGTACAACATGTACCGCATGATTTCCGAAAGTTTCAACACAATTTCAGGCGCCTGATCACTCTTTTTAAGGGTAAGCGCGTAGAGATTATTCAGCGTGTTGAATAAAAAATGCGGATTGATCTGACTTTTCAGAAACCTTAATTCCGACTGGATGGTTTGGGTAAGCAACATTTGTTTTTCATTTTGATAGCGCCACCAATCCATCACCAGGCGCATCATGGTGGAAAGCAAAATGACAAACAAATTACCCAAAAAGAAATCAAATTGTTCGTCGACCAAATGGTTGCGGTAAACGGGCAAGTTGAATAGCTTTAAGTACAACGTAAGTACTTCAATGGGGGTGATCAGGGCACAAGCCAAAATGACCATGCCAAAGTAGGACAAAACATGGCGGGCCAGGTAATTCGGAATCAAAAAATAGAGGTTAAAATACACCAAAATGGCATAAAAAAACAATCCTATCAACTCATTGGATATCGTAAACCACCAATTATTACCTTTTTGAAGCCCATCGAGCATCATCACGCCAAACAGCACCAGCCAGAACAGTGCGTGATACACTGGCCGCAGATTTAGAAAACGATAAATGCGATCCAGAAAATTGCGGGATTTCATGCCAAGCCCTCCTAATTGTTTTTGCAAATAAACACAAACATCCACCGATAGATGTTATTATTAGATAAACCGGGAACACAAAGGGACTAAATGCCTGTTAAAAAGCAACCAAAGGATTTGATGAAAGCGGGCTTTTCGCGCTTTTCGCCGTAAATTTGAGCCCGCTTTTTGTGTGTACCATGCTTACATACATTTTTTGACTAAAAAACACTCGAATGGTTTATATCACCCGAATTGAACGTTTTAATGCTGCCCATAAATTGTGGGTAGAATCGTGGAGCGAAGAAGAAAATCGCACTGTTTTTGGCAAATGTTCCAACAAAAACTGGCACGGCCACAACTACAACCTGCACGTGACGGTAAAAGGTATGCCCGATCCGCTCACTGGCTTTATTATTGATGTAAAAAAACTCAGCCTGATCATCAAGGCCGAAGTGATTGATCACCTGGACCATAGCAACCTCAACCTGGATGTAGACTTTATTCCAAAAGGAATGCAACCAACCACCGAAAATCTTGTTATCCTAATTTGGCAACGCCTGGAAAAAGGCCTGGAAGGCCAAACCTGTAAACTCCATGCCATTAAATTATGGGAAACGGAGACCATTTACGCCGAGTACTATGGCGAATAAATTTTCATAAAGCGCTGTTTTTCAGACAAAACGAAACTTTAAATGAGTTATACTAAAAGCGATTCGTATGATGACGCGCTCACTGAAAAAATGCGCCTGCATTACGAGGAGATTTTAAAAGGGGTAGGGGAGGATACCGCCCGGGATGGTCTGCTTAAAACGCCCGAACGCGCCGCAAAAGCGATGCAGTTTCTTACCCAGGGTTATGATCAGGATCCGGCAGCGATTTTATTAGGTGCCATGTTTAAGGAAGATTACAATGAAATGGTCATTGTAAAAGATATTGAGGTCTATTCTTTGTGTGAGCACCACATTTTGCCTTTTTTTGGTAAAGCCCATGTGGCCTACATCCCCAATGGCTACATTGTTGGATTGAGCAAAATTCCGCGGGTGGTGGACGTTTTTGCCCGACGCTTGCAAGTTCAAGAGCGACTTACCATCGAAATTCGCGATGTTATTCAAAATACCTTGCACCCGCTTGGAGTGGCTGTAGTGATCGAAGCTTGTCATATGTGCATGATGATGCGCGGCGTGCAAAAGCAAAACAGCATTACCACCACCTCTTCTTTCACCGGCGAATTTGGCAAGGCCGAAACACGGGGCGAATTTCTTCGATTAATTGAATCCAAAGGGCGGTAGGGATATTGCAACTTGGTTGCGTGATACTTGTTGTGCAATACCTACCTTTGCGCGGTGCATGCGCTTTTACGTTTTCGACTTTTACCATTTTACTTATATGCTGCAGGTATGACCTGGGTAGTGCGGCATGATCCCTTTTTTTGGGACACCGTGCAGTTGGCATCCAAACATGCCCACTTTTTTTACCAGCATCAGCTCCAATGGGCAGTATTGCCGCCGCTGATTGACAGTGGCCACCCACCATTTTTAGGCTATTATTTGGCCACGATGTGGACTTTTTTCGGCTACAATTTGCCGGTCAGCCATTTTTCCATGCTTCCATTTTTATGCCTACTCATTTGGGGCTTGTATCGATTGGCTGCTCGCCTCGGCACCCCTTATTGGGCATTTTGGCTGTTGCCCCTGGTGTTACTTGATCCGGTAGTTGCTGGGCAAATGGTCCTGGTCAGTCCAGATATTATTTTGTTGAGTTTTTTTGTGCTTGCGCTTGAAGGTATCCTGGGTAATCGGCTGGTTTACATTACTTTAGGTGTAGTGGGATTGAGTTTGGTGAGTATGCGCGGTATGATGACCGCCGCCGGATTGGGCATTTTTTTAAGTCTTCGTTGTTGGCACTTACGGACCGGATTTCGGTATTTTTGGCTTCAAGCCGGGTGTTTTTTGCCGGGAATTGCGGCTGCGACTGCCTTTTTAGCCTGGCATTGGGCACAAGCTGGTTGGATTGGCTACCACGCACAATCGGCCTGGGCACCTGCATTTCAACGGGTAGCAGGGTGGGGGATTGTGCGCAATATTGCGGTGCTAATTTGGCGCTGGCTGGATTTCGGACGCGTGTTTGAATGGCTCATTCTTTTGATTTTGTGTGTTTTATGGTGGAAAAAACGATTGCGCGCGCCGGATACCGTGCTGTTGCTTTTGGTTGGGTGCATCTGCTTTTTTCTAAGCATTTCCGCCGTTTTATACCAAAACCTGTCGGCACACCGTTATTTTTTACCAGCCTATTGTGCCATGCACCTCTTGGCATTTCAATGGGTGATTCAAAGTAATCAAAAGCAACACATTATCCGCCTTACGTTTTTAGCACTGAGCATCGGTTTTGCTACCGGTAACTTGTGGATTTATCCGCGTGGTATTTCCATGGATTGGGATGCAACCCTTGCCCATCAACCCTACCACGCCCTGCGCGCAGAGGCGCTTACCTACCTCGACCAACAAGGAATTGATTATCAATCGGTCGGATCGGCCTTCCCCAACCTCAATACGGGTATTGATTTAATGTTAAACGACGATAAGCGTCGCTTTTCAGACATTCAATTTGACCAAAATCAGCTTATTTTTGTTTCTAATGTTATGAATGATCTGCAAGCATCAGATTTTCATCGATTAGATACAGCATGGATCCCTCGAAAACGTTTTGCGTATGCCGGTGTTTGGATTGTGCTTTACCAACCCGCCCATTCAACCACCCGATAGTGTAAATCAATCATAATCATGCGAATCATAAACAATATTGCACTCGTTTTCCTTGCTTTGCTTATTTGGCAATGCAACCAACCCGCCTCCTCTGAGCCTGCATCCAATGCCAAAGCCCTTTCAACCGCCCAGGCAGCACCCTTGCCGCTTGCCAACGGTTTTGCCCAATATTGGTATCAGGGCAAAGCCGAATTAAACACTTTCAAGGTTACACAAGAACGTTATGGTGAACTGCGCGATGCCGAACAAGTCAGCGTGTTTGTAACCGAAGATTTTTCGAAATCAAAACAGGTAAAACTGGATGATGCCGCGCAGGCGGGTGCCGACCGAGCACCCATCCTCAAATTAAACACCATCCGCCGTTTTCATACGGGTATTTATGACTATTCGATCATGGCATCGGTGTTTAACCCCATCGATGGCGGTATGGCCATTAAGTCTACTTCGACGGTTCAGGACTGGTGTGGGCATGTTTTTTCGCAATTAAACCTGCAAAATGCCGGTTATGAGGCTAAAACATTCTCCTATTTTGAAACGGAAGGCGATCAAAAAATTGCACTCGGCAAGGCACTTCTGGAGGAAGAATTGATGCTCCGAATTCGCATGAACCCATCTACTGTGCCTACGGGTGCTGTAAAAGTGATACCAGACCTTGCCTATATCCGAATGCGGCATAAGCCTTTAAAAGTGGAAGATGCAACCATTTCGATTGGCGTTGAACCCAAATCAAGTGTATTGACCTTGCAATATACCAGCATTCCAAGGCAGTTGGTGGTGCGGTTTGAAAGCGATTTTCCGCATAAAATTTTGGGTTGGGAAGAGCAAGTGGAGGGCAAATTGATGAGCCGCGGTGTTTTAAAGGCCAGCATTTTGTCTCCATATTGGATGCAACACGGACTTGCAGATGACCACATGCGTGATTCACTCAAGCTTACTTTCTAATCTTTTTTTGGCTTTTTCAAAAAAAAATTCGGTCATTTGCGGCAATTTGTACCTTTTGATTTGGTAAAAAATTGCATCGCCCTATAATTGAGGCGTATGCATGCAAAAAAAAGTATAAATTGCCGCGCATTTTAAAATCCACGCTAATACCCTGTGTATGATACAATCATCCTCTAAGTTCATTTCTTTTTTTTGTTTGTTGCTGCTCGTAAGTTGCATGCCGCACTTGTTGATGGCGCAGGACTGTAGTAGTGCCATCAAAGAAAACAAAAAAATATCCGGCATCCAGATCGCGCATTCAGCGCCGCTTACGGTTGTCGTTCGAGGCAGTTACAATTACGCCATCAACTTTTTCACCGATGAAAAAGGCATTTTTGCACGCATGACCTCGGTAGGCGGCATTGAATTCAACCAAGACGACCAGGTTGTTTTCATTGATGAAAAAGGGCAGGAACGCAGCTATAAGTTCATTGGTATGGACGAATTGGTTGCGGGTGCCGTTCCAACCCACCGTAATAACCTGCTACTAGACTTAGATGCAGTACAATGGCTTGCAGAAGGCAATATTACCGGCATCAATTTTATCAATTTTGTTGACCGCCAGAAGTACAAATTTACCACCAACAAGGATCGGCAGGTAGAATTCAAAAAAATCAGTAGTTGTTTTTACTCGATTCTGGAAAAAGGATCGGTTGTCGACAATCCCGGTGCAGAAGTGGTAAAACCCGTTGCTGCAACCACAACGCCTGCCGCTAGCGGTAAACCAGGTGCAACTACGCCAACCAAACCCGCAACAGGCGCTGGAAGTAAAGCGGCTATTTCTGCCGACCCCGAAGTAAGTGCTTTGCGTACCGACCTTGAAAAAACAAAAGAAAAGTTGCGCGCCGAGATAAAACTCGAAAAAGACCGTGCAGATGCAGTAAAAGCACAACTGGCTCAAGAAGTTGCCGCAGCCCGGGACGCCGCCAATGCCAAAAAACTGGAATACTCCAATGAAGTATTGGAAGCACGCAAAGCCAGCTTGGCAGAAATTGAAAAGTCGAAAGCAGAAGCACAGCAATATATTGTCGCAAACAAATCAAAGGCCGATTCTGCGGTGACAAAAATTTCGATGACGGTTGAAGATGCACGGCGTCAGGCTGGGGAAGAAATTCAAAAGGCCCGGGTTGTTTCTGCCGAAGAAGTGCAAAAAGCCCGTGAAAATGCCGCGAAGGAACTGCTCGTTGTCCGTGAAAAACTGGAACAATCGAAACTGCAATACGCCGATGAAATTTCAACCGCGCGTGGTAACGCCGATGACGAACTGAAACGGATCCGGGAAGAAAGCGCCAAAATTGTGGAAGAGGCCCGAAATAAAGCCAAAACAGAACAAAATCGCACCCAGGATGACGTGGTGACGGCAAAAAAAACGGCTTCCGAGCAAATTCTTAAAGTTCGAGAGGATGCCGCAGAAGAAATTGCCCAATCCCGTGAAAATAGCGTGCTGGAAAAACAAAAACTGGCCGTCGACTTAGCGGAATACCGCCGGAAAGCAGCCGAAGAAAAGGCACTGCTTCAACAAAATAGCGCCGCAGAAATGGCTGATATTAAGGAAAATGTCGCCAAACAGAAGGAAAACAGCGCCTTGGAGGTTGTGGAAGCCAAAAAACGCGCCGCAGAAGAAATTGAAAGAACCCGTTTAGGCGTTGCCGAACAGCAGAAAAAAGCGGAAGGCGAAAAGGCCGAAATCGCCAAACAAGTGGTTGATAGTAAGCAAAAAGCAGCACAAACGGTTCAACAGGTACAAGAAGAAGCGACCAAAGCGGTGGCGGAAGCGCAATTGCGTGCCAAAAACCAACGCGATTCGATTGCCATTGAAGTAGCGGCCTCCCGCAAAAAAGCCGAAACGGAAATCACAAAAATTCAGGAAGAACTGGCTAAATCGATCGCGGCTGCAAAGGATCAGGAAAGTAATGTAAAACAACAAAGTGCCACGGAAGTACAAAAAGCCCGCGAACGCGCTGCAGTTGAAGCACAAAAAGCAGCAGATGAGGCCCGCGCGAAAGTAATGGAAGCCAATGCAAAGGCAGATCAGGCCCAGAAACAATATGCTGATGAAATGATGACGGCCAAACAAACAGTGGATGAAAAACTGAAGCAAATTCAGGCCGAAACCGCTGCAACCATCGCCGATGCCAAGAAAAAGCAACAAGAAACCCTCACGGCTTCTGCTTCGGATGTGGTGATGGCCCGCGAAAAGGCCGCTGCCGAAATTGCGGCTGCGCGTGAAAAAGCGGCCAATGAAGTGGCAACCGTAAGAGAAAATCAGGCGCGTGCTATACAAGAATCGGCCAATGCAGTGGCAGAAGCCAAACGCCAAAGCGCACAAAATATCAATGCCATCAAAGCCGCCGAAGCAGATAGTATTAAAGTAGGCCGCGAAAATGCAGCCAAAGAACGCCAACGCCTGGCCAGTGAAGTAGGTGCTGCGCGCGAAAAAGCCGCAACGGAAATCGCCACGACCGCCCAACAGGCTGCTCAAGAGGTGAAAACGGCGCGTGAAAATGCAGCGAAAGCCCGGCAGGAAGCCGCCGAAAATGTGGCCAAAGCCCGCGATGAAGCGGCTGTTTTAATTGCAAATACCCGCGAAAATGCTGCAAAAGAGGTTGCTACGATGAAACAGCAAGCCATTGAGGCCGTTGCGCTGGCAAAAAAGGAAAGCGACGATAAAAAAGCCGCGATTGCCAAAGAAACGCTCGACGCCAAGGAAAAGGCAGCCAAGGAAATCGCCGATACCCGCACCAAAGCAGCAGAAGAGATCGCAACGGCGCGAAAAGATTCCGAAACAAAGCGCCAACAGTACGCCAAAGAAACGGAAGAGGCCCGCAAACGCACCAACGATGAAATAGCGGCGGCACAAAAAGCTTCAACGGATGCGGTGTACAAAGCCAAACAAGAATCGGCGGCCAACATCGCGAAAACACGCGAATCGGAAGCAGCCGGCGTGGCTGAAATCAAACAACAAGCCGCAACCGCCATCGCGGAAGCAAAAGCCGCAACTGCTGCCGAACTTGAACGCAACAAGGCCGAAACAACACGCCTGGTAGGGGAGGATACGAAAAAACGGGAAGAGTCGGCCGCTCAATTGGCTGCTTTACAAGCCCAAATAAAAGCTGTAGAAGAACAACTGCGCAAATTGAAAGAAGAAGCCGAAAAAGCGAAGAAGAAGGAGTAATTGCATTGATGGTGTCTTCCATATAAACATGCCTCATCCCGAATTTTGGTAAAATCCAAAATTCGGGATTTTTATGTAGGTTACAGCGCAGGATTTTGACAAAATTTAAATGTAAAAAAACAGCATATCCGCGCATTCCTCTGTCATCGTTTGAACTATTTCCTATAATTTTATCCCAGAAGTTATAAGTCAAAAGATGTAAACCATGTACAAGTTACTTTATTCATTTATTTTACTACTTTTTGCCTCCGGTACAGGGTTTTCTTCCTCATTTCTGCGCAATTTTGCCTATATACCCAGTTGCATCAACACCAATCAATGCTTGACCGCTCCAGCAATACAACACCCGCCCAATGATTCTTGTCCGGGAATCATCAGTATTTCAGCAGAAACTGAAAATGGTATAGCAATACCAGGCTGGGAATATTACCTGAATCGCTATACAGAAGGAAATTCGGATTTCTCGAACTGTTACCAACAAGGCAGCACGACAGGCGCTTTTGTAGAGGTCTGCGTCTGCCAGTTCAATAAGGTGCAAAATGTTGCATTAAGGAAGGTGGATAATCATTTAAATGGGATAAACACAAACGATTTAGTGCTAATTTCCAGGCATATTTTAGGGACATCTTCGCTTACCGGGTTCAAAGTTCTGGCTGGGGATGCCAATACAAGTGGGACCCTTTCAAGTTTTGATATTGTTGAGTTAAAAAAAATGATTTTAGGAATTTACCATAATCTTCCCGCTTCCAGATCTTGGATATTTATTGATAAAGACATCAAAGAGAACATTTTAAATAGTAGTAATCCATTTTCTGTTATAAATTCAGTTAATTATGGCGGTCACAATGAGCCCAACAATAGTGGAGGACAAGTTTATTCAACCATACCACAATTGAACGTTTTAAGCGGCGTCAATTCTAATCGATATGCCAACGAAGAATTTGATGAATTTGCAATGCCGACCATAGCGCAAGTAGATAATAAGGCCCAGTTCATCGGCTTTAAAGTGGGGGATGTAAATGGTGATGCGATTGCCAATTTATCTGACCAAAACAAAACGCGATCGACCGCAACGCTTCACTTCGGGACAAAAACGATGCGCGGAAAAGCCGGACAACGTTTGGAAATACCAGTATTTACCACAGAACGCAGTGCACTGAATGCCTGGCAATTGGCCTTGCAATATGATCCGACACAAATGGTGATTAAAAACATCAAATGGCCCAAAGAATTGAAACAAGGCGCCTTGCAAGATCGCGGATGGAATATACCCCAGGCAGGCGAACTGCGGGTATTATGGTTTGACGCTGTTAACGCCCAAATAATGGCTGTTGGAACACCTTTATTTTATGTAGAAGTGGAATTGTTGCGCAACCAGGATAGGGGATTGAATACGCTCAAAATTCATCCAGAAAGTATACCTTCTGAGGTTTATACAGCCAACGGAGAACCAATCTCTGTAGATTTGGAAATTTCTGAGATCCCACCATTGGTGCAATCCAAGATTCAGGACCTGGATGAAAAGCCAGTATTTGCCCTGAGTGTGTACCCCAACCCAAGTGCAAGCATATTCCGCCTGAATATTGAAGCCAATGTAGTTGCTCAAGCGCAGCTGAGTATTCAAGATGTACTGGGGAAAACCTGGTTTGATAAATCACTCGACTTAGTGCCGGGCTTGAATCGAATCGGGTCAGAAACACTGCCTTTATTACCTGCTGGACAATATGTGATCAGTTTACATACGCCCAATGGGATGCAAAGCTTGCGTCTGATACGCAATTAAAGCCCCTTTACTTAAAAGACAATCTGATTCTTAAGCAACGTCGTGTCTGTTTTATATTTTTCAGGTGCGACGTTGCCTCTATTTTTAATACCATTCAACTACCAAACCTCATGCAAAAATTCGCTTTGATCGTTATATACTTTTTATGCGCTGCTATCCTTCCGGCGCAAAATAACCGCTTTTATGTAGACCCCACCGCTTTCGGACAAAACAATGGACAAAGCTGGTACG
>Ga0247831_1004039_pt1 | contig 20232 bp, 14 predicted proteins | sample LaCruzMarch2015__9_FD_192406 | JGI IMG/M metagenome (GOLD analysis project Ga0247831, IMG submission 192406) | Freshwater microbial communities from meromictic Lake La Cruz, Castile-La Mancha, Spain - LaCruzMarch2015_1m | ecosystem: Environmental > Aquatic > Freshwater > Lake | place: Spain...
TAAAAATGAGGACGCTCCTTTACTGGCTTGCGATCAACTTATCGTCATCAACAGTATCGGGACTAATTCTAGTGAGCACGTTACAACCACGACGATTGACAATTGCAACAACGACGATGACGACAACGATGACGAAAAGAAAAGCATCACGACTGTATAACATATATGATGATTGGAAGGCAGATTTACTATCATCGTCTCAATCTCGATATACATATGATGATCTACTACTACCACTCGATGAGGATACTATTGTGCAATGTCTAGATGAATTCATTGACAGTGATTATGGCAAAACAATGTTTGGAAAACATGATTCACCAGCAGCAGTGGGGATAACGGGTGAAATAGAATTTGATTCGCTTGATGGACCCGAGGTGAAATTGTCACTCTCTGGAAAATTTTGGCACAAGCGATCAACAGTACTGGGACGGGCAGCAATGTACCTAAATGCACGGATACCTGAATTGACATCAATATTTGTTTCCTCGCCATCAGAACTAGAAGACTTTGAGGACGTTATAGATGAGTACACAGGCGAGGTGTTATACACTGAGGATAAACGCTCACCCGATTTTAATGGCGATCGAGAGACTATGGAATATCAGGGCCTTGATCCTGATGCACGTGGTCCATTCGTATTTAGCAGTGGTGGTATGATCCGTCCAGCCTAGTTCCATACTGAACGAAACGTCATTAATTAACTTATCACAGGTGAATTCTTATTATCACTGTCTTTCTTTGATCAGCTCATCTCTGATTACCAATTAAATCCCGTATGCATCGAGAATGTGCATAATTCATGTGGCAAGTGTCCAATATCCCCCAACATTCTGCAACTAACCGTCCCAGTCGGTCGTATCGTAAAGTATGTCAACGAGCAATTGAACGTGCACAGCCGTAACCAGGCCTCTGGAGGTAACTGCAAAGCGCGGCAGAAGAAATACCTTATGATGTTGGCGTGACATACAATTATTTCAAATTCGTGCTGTGGATGCGGTCCGAGCTTCTGTGTCTTTTCCAAGTCGACCTCGTCGGTAGCAGATTTTTTGTCTACTACAGCAGTGCCAGCCTCTCTTTTCATGTCAGCACGATAAAAGTATTTGCGAAATGCATCCTCGATGCGTTGATGCTGCTCATCGGTTGCTTCTACCACAGACGGCCGAGCACGTCCACCTGGGATATGATGACACGGTCTACCTTCGTTAAGCAATGGGTCGGGCGGTGCTTTATCAACCTCCATACTTATGTCAATATTCTTCAAGTCCATATTGTCGTATATAATATCGGCTGTCTCTTTCGCACGCGTCAGATCGCTAACGCGTAGTACTTTTACACGGCATGGGCCGAATTGTTCATTCACTCCCCGAATAAGCTTGCCCAATCGCTGTCCTGTCAATTCAGCCTGTTTCCGTCCGAGTGGTGTGAGGAGACGTCTTGAATCCTCCTGGATATAAATAAAGTATGAAAATGAGGACTTAATTTCAATTTGCCGTTTTATTACTAGCTTGCTCTGATATTCTTACCTTGTAGGTTTCATCATACTGTCCATGCCGTATTAGTATGATGTGACGTGTAACGCCCTCTTTGCGGATCCTCCTTTGTTCCTCTCCTCCACCGGCTTGCTGTTGCAGTTGACGACCATCCCAATTGTCATCCCAAAGTGGATATTCGACTGCAGGCCTCCACAACTGTCTCATGGGAAATAATCCATGGTACGACGCATCGCTATCATCATCGTCACGTCGCATGCCAGCCACAGTCTTCTTTTCCTCAACATCGACCTCTTCGGTGATGGGTTCCGCTGGGTCGGACGGTCTGTATGGAAGGGGATTGATATTTAGAGCTTCACATAATGCCGTCGACCTTGTGTTGTACTGATGTAAACATGACGACGGGTAGGACTGCTGCACCGTTGATGAGGCATAGCAACCTTCATGTTGTTTTGACCATGGATTGCCCGAGTACCTCCATCCCAATCCGCCAAGGATTCCAGCCTCACCGCTTTCGTCTTTCTTAGAAGTATTATTGGTGACGGCGATGATGATCGTCGACGCCGCGGCCGTCGTCGCCTTTAGCGAGGTGCGTGCGAGTCGATTAAAGGGCCTCGTCATGTGACTATTGTGATGCGGTGCGGCGGGACAGGCAAAGCTTCTCAGAAGATTCAGTTGAATGTTGAATATGTATGTTCATGTATGTATGTGGTTGTATGGTATGTATGTAGGATAGTAGTTAGAATCAAAACAAAAATGAGAATCTCTTCGCGGCTCGACGTGGCCCTAGCACGGAAGGTCTCGGCGGAGGCGCTTGGTACCGCAGGATTAGTCAGTGCGGTGATTGGATCGGGCATCATGGCAGAACGACTATCGCCCGATGATATAGGCCTTCAATTACTTGAAAATGCATACGCAACAATGGGTGCACTTATCGGTTTAATTCTCATGTTTGGCACTGTATCTGGCGCTCACTTTAACCCAATCGTTACTATACTTGATCGTCTCCTCGGTAACATGAAGTCCACACGTGATGTAATTGCTTACGTGTTTGCACAGGTTTTTGGTGGCTGTGCGGGTGCAATATTGGCAAATCTAATGTTCGAACGACCAGCATTCGAAGTGTCGACCAAAGTCCGTGCGTCACTAGCGCACTGGTTGTCTGAGGTGGTTGCCACCGTGACACTATTACTCGTGATCCATAGTTGTGTCCGCACTGGTCGATCTGCCGTGGTGCCATTTGCTGTTGGTTTATGGATTGGAGGTGCATATTTCTTCACGTCGTCAACGAGCTTCGCCAACCCCGCCGTTACAATAGCACGAACTCTGTCCGACTCCTTCGCGGGGATAGCCCCTTCCTCGATTATTGGGTTCATAATTTCACAATTTATTGGTATGATTATCGCATGGGGATTAATATTGTGGTTCTATCCCTGTGAGTCGCTCGATGAAGAATTAGGCATCACAGAGGTGAACGAGGAATTACTCGACTTGACCAAGAAGGTGGAGGTGGAGAATGGGACGTCTCCTCAAGACGTCTCGGAGACATTATCATCCACTTTGGAACCATCAAAGTAAACATGAAGTGTGTCTAAAATAAAAGTGGGGCTGCAAAAACACCCCCAGGTGTGAGAGATTGGATACTACAAAAAGGTGAGTGATTTCCAATATGATCAATGTTAAAGTTAATAATAATGATAATATGCAATAATGTTTCTTTTGGTGCTTTTAAATTGAGAGCAATGAATGCTCTAGTAAATAGTGCGTCTGAGCTAAACTTACTATATTCATTATCTATCTAAACACACAGACACTAGACATCATCTGCTACAAGGTAATCTGCACAGTCCTCACATTGCATGATAGAATGCTTTGAGTAAGGCAGAGGGGTTCACCTTAAAGTCGCGAGGCCGAAAACCTGTGTGACATTAAACCGATCGTCATCACTGCCACTTTCGCTTTCACTGATTCTTAGGCGACCAGGAGATTTGTCGCTCAAAGAGAGCAGCACCAGTACCTCGGATGGAAAACCATCGACGGATGTGCTGTTGGCAACCTCAATCTCCTTCTGCAGTCGCCAGGCCTCCCGGTTGTCGCGACAACGACCATGAGACTTGTCGCGAAGACGCAAGGCGGAGCGTTGTTTGACAGTAAACAGATCGTCATCATCACCGCTTCTTTCGCCTTCACTGACTTTGTCAACACTGCTGCGACGAGAGCTGTCGCTCGAAGGATCATAGGAGATGCTCGTAGTAATCTCGATAGAAGCAATCTCCTTCTGTTGTCGCCTTGCCTTGTCAGCCTCTATCTCCTTCTGTGGTCGCCTGGCCTCCCGTTCCCTCAACGTCCCTGAAGCTTCCTCCCTCTCTTTCGTTCGGCCTCTACTCTCTCCTTGGATGTAGTTTCCCAGGTGCTGATCGACCAGGGTTGGTCCCTCCAGACTTGTGACGGTGCAAGCCACCGACGGGAGCTCTACTACCACATTTGATACAAACCTTGTATGATCGACCATCGGGTGCCATTCGTCATGAGTTGACAGAGCTGGATGCTGTTATGATGCTTGCAGCTCCCCGTCATAGGATCTATTGTCGACTTGAGACCTTCAGAGAGGGAGACGGGCAGGGGTGGCGGCATTGTCAATAAGAGTAAAATGATCGAACAATGTCTTTGGATAACTGTTTGCTTCTTGTCTGGCTCTTTTGGCTTTCGTAAGTTGATTCACCCGTTGCAGGCGTGAATCCTATTCAATTACTGATACTCCTACTGCAGATGTGATGGCAATCCAATAGCCCAATAGACAACTGTTGATGCATGTCTATCGTATTTCTGCCGTTATAATTGTTATCGTTCTACTTGATCTAGGAATATAAACTCATCCACCCTGTCATCTGACTGACCGAGGGCACATGTGTCAATGCCGTGGCTAAGGTGTCATCCATGAGGTGTCTGATGCTTACAGCACGTTAAGCCTCCTCTGGACGATATTAGCACTTCTTAGCCACATCTGGACGATATTACGATCGACTCCACTCACACTAGAGCGGTCGCCGATAACTCACATTCAAACACTAGTAAAATATAACCTAAGAAGACATACATATCAGTTGATTCACCCGTCATACGTGGCATGCTCATCGGAGCGTGCACGGACTGGGCTGAATCTATAGTATTCCTGGTGTTGCCTCGGACGTCGTACTACTAAACTAGATACACTATTTATGGTAGAAGAGATGTCCACGAGGACTTGATCGCGCTAGATCAGCGACGTACCAACCGATTGACTGTTGCAGTGCAATCGGCGACGTTATTACTATCATCGTTATCATTATCATATAACATAACAGACATACAATCAGTTATCAGTTGTGAGCTCATTCCGATGCACGGAAAAGCAATGTGTATCGTGCTGGCTACTGTGTCACCCACGAACCGCCGATGCTACACCGAGCCCTCTCTAGCACCTTTGGCCCCCATGGACGAAATAGTGACACCTGGACGATTATAATCGACTCCACTCACAGTCGCCGATAACTCATGTTTGTTCTTCGGCGTGGTGTAAAGAATCCCCTTTCCACTTCCCGTTGTTCAGGGTGAATCAACCTAGGACATACACACACACAATGTACTTTGTTCTACCTACTATGTAACACAGTAGCATGAAGGAAAGAAACGCACCTTCACTCCTCGGGAAGCACGTGATGAGGAGCTTGTTGTTGTTCCTGAGTGGTATGAGCATTAGGAGCGCGTTTTTGATGTCCAATATAGCAGCGAGATCTCGTAGCAGCAGAAGATTCGCACATTCGCTCAATAATATTCACGTACATGAAATTCCGATAGTATGCACAGCAACGGTCGATTACTCCGCGGCGAATGAATATGCAAGTGCACATTATAATATACCTCGTTATTTCGATTACGATAACGAGGTACAATTCGCCGTCGATCATCCTATATATGATGGAAGAGTATTACAATCAAAGTATCATGACGAAAGGGAGATGCTAAGTGAAAATGGTCTTGCCCTTATCAAATCACCAATAAGGATGCAAAGGATCGATTGGTCGAATGTAAACGACGTCCGAGAGTCCTACCTGCCCGAGCTGGAAAGGATACTCGTGTGCAATCTCTTTGCGTCGCATAAAATTTTTAGTTGCTGCTTTTGGAATCCAATGCTGCGAGGTGAGGGCTTAAAAATATCTCGCAATGAAGGAGGTACGTCTACCGCTAACATTGCGTCGTTAGTACATATCGATACTGATGTCGGAGCCTACGAAAGTATCGATGAACTACTTAACGCCGTCGACAAGAATAAAGTTGAGTACACGTCAACCGCTGTGACTGATTTCAATGTTAAAGACATGGCGAGTTTAATCAATGAGAAGAAACGGTTTGCCATTATCAATTTCTGGAGGAATATTGACGACGAACCCGTGTCAAGTGCACCTCTCGCCATACTCTCTACGCGATACAATGAAGATGAACATCAACATCGATTGTCTGGCTTACCAAATTCACGTCCAGACATGAAACAGAGTCGGTATTATGTATTTCCACTAGCAACGAAAGACGAGGTAATAGTATTTTATCAGTATGATCGCAACGCAAAGCAAACTTCGGATATGTGGCACTGTGCCATCAAGCCGCAACAGCAACAACATCATGGTGTGGGAAACGAAGAGTCTACTCGGCCAAGACGATCGTTCGATATTAGGGCGATGGTTGTATTTGATGAAAACGTTCCAGAGGAGCTTGATAGGTTCGGCGCGGACAGAATTCGACCCAAACTCACGATGGAGGAAAGTGAATGCTTATGTGAAAAGCAGGGTGAAGACAGAAGAAGCAAGACGAAATAACCAGTTAAGATGTAATTATTCATTAAGCTGTCATTTAATCTAACGTAGTTGCGTTTGTCATGATTATCCAAGTAACAGACCGTTCTTAACAACGCTCGGAACATGACAAGAAGCAGATGCCCTGGTGGCACGTTTCAGCAGCTTGAACAGACCTGTCCCAATCGGAACAGGTACGCCCATAATTATACATTCCGACACACCATCGATAGCATCAGTTCGTCCGTGCACAGCAGCATCAAAGAGATGGTCCGTTGTCTTTTCAAACGACGCAAGCATTAATACACTCTCACGCATCTTGGCAACACCAAATCGTGTAATGCCCAGAACTTCTCCTTTGAATGTCATTACATCGGATAATAGAAGTAAGTGACGACTGTCAATGCCGATTCCATATGCGCTCATAATGTAGGATATTTCTGACGAGATGGAAGTTCTAGCAGCTTCTACGCCTAAAGTTTGTTCGACTTCAATTATGTGATTCGTTGTGGTCAACCGTCCATCAATACCGGGAGATCCCATTACCTCTAAGAGCCCACACCCTTCTATGAGTAGATGGTATTGTGTACCTCCCCCTTTGTTTTCTTCGTTAATTACGGCGCGATTGACAGTGGATATACCTTGAACAATGACCTTTGGGAGAGCAACTTTCAGTGCTTGCATGGTAAAGTATGTCGGCGAGTCTCCTTTATCAGGAATATAAACACGTAGCTTCGACTTTGACCCCTTCTTAATTAGAACGTGCCTATCTGACAAATTACGGAGGACGAGCGGTCTAGTTACGCCCATAACCCCCTTCAAGATACATCGACGAACGGACACTGAATCGATATTTAATCGAAGTTGTTGGATGGCATCCATATCTAATTGGATAGAGATATAGCAATCATTACTCGAGTACACCTCCTTGATATACGTAGATATCTCCCCTAACATTGTTTTCTCAATCCCCGCCTTGACAATTCTAGCCCCAACTTTGTTATTTTCTTGGACAAGATGTGCAGTAATGATGGGAGTGGAAATGACCTTCGATGCGTTGATGATTTCCTTCAGGCGAGGAACACCGAGAGTGACATTCATTGACGATACACCAGCAAAGTGAAAAGTCTTAAGAGTCATTTGTGTTCCTGGTTCACTAATACTTTGAGCACCTATCGCCCCCACTGCTTCTCCAGGCTCGACAAGAGCCTTAGTGTATTTTGTAAAAGCTACTTTCAAGAACTCATCCACTTGGGTATTTGTGAAGCGACAGCTATTCCATATCCTCTGCTGGATAAATTCATCTTGCTGACATGATTCGATGACCTGCTCTTGCTGTGTAACCACTCCCTTGAAGAAGGTTTCGATCTCGGTCAAAAATATACGACCATTCGGAAGGAGACGCTGAAACCGATCTTCGCTTAAAGACCTGTCAACCTTTTCGAGAAGCTGGTCTTTCAAAAGATTGGGCTCCTCCAAACATGGGAATATTTGTGATACATGAAGCCTAAGACGATTGAAATCCACAGGACGGTCATTGTTTTCCATCATTACTGGACTTAGTGAATCATCTCCGTATGTGAACTGAACGACTGTATTCTCAGAATTACGCACAGAGTTATCATAGCGAAGCGAGAGGTCCTCCAACGCCTTCATAAGCCTTCGAGCCATATACCCAGTCTCAGCTGTTTTCACAGCAGTATCAACTAATCCCTCACGACCTCCCATGGTATGAAATATAAATTCCGTGGCGGATAGCCCCGAGTAAAACGAGTTGGCGACGAATCCCTTTGCAGGAGGTGTCAAGCTATGGTACTGGAAATGAGGCAATGTTCTGTTCACAAATCCATCTTGGATACGATTTCCACCGACTGCTTGCTGTCCTACGCACGTCATCATTTGAGATATATTCAGTGGGCTTCCTTTTGATCCACATTCTGCCATAATTCGTGGAGTATTTGACCACGGTAGCGCTCTCATGGCCTCTTGTCCAGCTGATTCACGTAGTTTACCAAGAATCCCATTCAAGATTTCTTCCAACGACTGGAGTAAATCGCAGCCCGGTCGCAGCTCCAATGTCCCCTCTTCGTATTTACGGATAGATTCTTCAGCCTTCTTGTATCCGGTACTGAGAATGTCAAACTTTACCTTCTTCAATCTCGCAGATGGTGTGACGTCTGAAATCCCCAAGGAAAATCCTCGATGCATGCCAAAGTATCGAGCACAAAACTTTGAGAATCGATCCATGAAGCTTGCTGCATATGATGACCCATAATCACGTAACAATACATATAACAGACCAGTCTTGCTTCCATCTCCAATAGACTTCTTTGCAATGTTCCCTGATATCAACTCGCCATTTCTAAACGCAACGTAGCCATCATTCTTACAGAAATGCTTCATATTGTTCTCATTGTCATAATTCTTTTCCTTCAATTCAAAGTTGGCAAATGTCCTCGATTGTTTATTTGGTTTCAAGATACAAGTAAATACCTGCTTTCCTGTCCACAAGGCTACCGGCTTTAATATCGCTGGCATGGGAATATCCACATGCTCGTCTGCCAAGCCAAAGTAGGCAACGAGGGTGCAAAACATTTCCTTCGAGAAGAATTGGTCTCTCTGACTGATCAAGTAAGATGTGGAAAGGAAATCCTGACTCGCTGCTACGAGTGGCTCACCATTTCGTGGTGTAGAGATATTATGATGTACCCCCATTAACATCTTTGCCTCAGCCCGTGCCTCGTGTGTTTGTGGTAAATGCATATTCATTTCATCACCATCAAAATCAGCATTATAAGGAGCACAAACGCAAATATTGAAGCGAAATGTTCGCCACTCCAACACCTTCACCTCATGACTCATAATCGATAGCTTATGTAACGATGGCTGACGATTGAATAATACTACATCTCCGTCTTCCATGTGACGCTCGACGATATCCCCGATCCGAAGAGTTTCGGCTGCACGATCACGGTCACCAAATGCGAGAGCCTTTGCAAATGAATTCTCCCCAGACATACGAATCAGGTTGGCACCTGGATGAATATCAGGACCATTACGAACACACTGTCTCAATTTGTCAATATTGTATCTTGTTACCTGCTCGGGATACGTCATGATCTTGGCCACATGTGCTGGCACGCCTACTTGATTGACTCTTAAATTTGGATCTGGCCCGATCACAGTCCGTGCTGAAAAGTCAACACGCTTGCCACTGAGATTACCACGAAATCGACCCTGCTTCCCCTTCAATCGTTGACATAATCCTCGGATGGGCTTGTGTCCCATCTCCTTCTTCAATCCAGGCATATCACCGTTGATATATTGTGCGACCTGACTTTGAAGGACATCCCAGCCCTCCATAATTGTCTTCGTCTGAGGGTTACGAGTCATGTTCACTTCGAGCGCCAGATTGACATTAATTATCTCCAACAATTTTACGGTCAAATCGTCTTCATTACTTCCCCCGCCCACATCCATCGCCACGCTCGGTCGAATGGGAACTGGTGGTACAAGTATATGTTCTAATATCAAGTTCTCTGGCCGACCAATCCATGGACTAACCCACAACACCTCACAATCCTCATCTGTCATGGCTCGGAATAGCTCGAGTACACGTGTGGGTTTTAAGTCCTCGACTACCACACGTAACGCGTGCGAGACTTCTGGATTCGTCTGCATCGCACCCTGTAGCGATTGCATCAAGTCCTCAAGATCACCCTCCATATGTCTGCCCTTGTACTTCTCATGAACTATCTTAAGAGTGGGTGCACCGTGGATCTTCTTTACTGTGCCATTCGGTCTATGACAGTATGGACAATTGTGATTCTTCTTACATTTGTCCATGAGCTTTTTAAATATCGATGACTTCCCAAGGACGTCAGTGCGTGGATTACGCATGCGTTTCAATAATGCCTTCCGTTCGACATCTCCCAGTAGTACACGTGAACAAGATTTGCATATACATTGGAGTAGATTTAATGTGTGCTTCATATACCCAATATGAAAGCATGGGAGTGCAAGTTTTATATAACCAAAGTGTCCTGCACAATCGGCAAGCTTGAGCTTGCACGTGGCGCACGTACTAACCTTGTCAGACACACCCAATCGGGTATCTAGTACACCATTAGGAGCCGGCGAACGTTGGGGCATTGTAAATAGATCACGCGATGTGACCTGGAATTCCGCGAGTCGTTGCATATCCGACGATGATAGTAGGCCGAATTGGAGATGACTAATCTGCTTTGCGGAATTTTCATCACTCAATAGCGTTTGATGTGTGGCGTGCGATAAAGGCAGCTCCTTTGGGACTGATACGCGGCTGCTGCTGCCGTAGGGAGCCATTGGAGAATATTACTGATTAGTAGGAATGTATGTACAGACGAGAAGTCGGCGTGGTGGGATTGGAGAGTTTATATTATATTTATGTAGAAAATAACCTAAGAAGACATACACACAGGTGTACTCGTACTTGTGCTAAATATAAATGAATTCCCTTCGCTACCTTGCTTTCCTCATCCTACTATCGCCTTATCTGTGCTCATCGCACGTATTGATCTCAGAGGCTAAATTATCTATTGCTTTTTTCCCGAGAGGTGGCGCACGCAAAAAATCGTCGCGAGTATCGTCGTTTGCCCCAGCGAAAGTCGACACTCCTACAAAAATCGAGGATAATATATTGAATGATGATGGTGATGATGATGAAAAATCACCACAATTTGACAGACAGGCCGTAAGCAAACAATTGCATACAGAAAAAGTGAATGAAATAAAGAAGTCTCAACAATTCTTGATAAAACAACAGAAGAGACGAGATTTGGATAAGACTTGGTTAGATAAAGGGATTACTTCTATCATTGAGTTTTTTGAGAATATGTTTCGTTGGGAGGTAATAGATGTATAGAAGAGGGATTAAATGTGCAACTTATTAAAGTGAATGTGCTAAGATACTGGAGCTGGTGAATCCTCGAGTGATTCATCAATTGGTATTCGCATATCATCGACAGAATTATCGACATCGAGCGAGACCATCCTTCCAGATTCAGCGAGGATCTTTGCTTGACGCTGAAGTAAACGAGAGAGAGAGAAATGAGGGATGATTTTGAATGAATCAAATAACTAATAAATGTAGTCGACTTACCTTGCCCCAACTCGTGAATATGATCAATAGGATCATCGATCCAAAGAAACATGCAGCAGCCAACCATCCCAGAGGCAGAAACAGGTTTGCAGCATTGCCTTCCAAATTCCCATCGATGGTGTCGGTGAGGGAGTAATCGACAAAGCATAGGCTGGTGAAAAATTGCACCATATAACAGCTGGCTGTGACCGAAACGAGTGAACAAACTAGAGTCACCTTTGGAAGAAGCGGAATCGCATTCCATTCTGTGACACTCTTGTAACAATTCCTAACGTGCTCATCCCTGGCGTCTGCCTCCTTCACCTCCATATCGTCTTCAATTGCCGCCACTTCTTCACTACGTTGATCAACAGCCCGTTCAAGGTAATGCGCAGCCACAAGCATGCTACAAAACTGTATCCCCGCAGTAAACGCGGCAGTGATGGTTGAGACTGTGAAAGCCCATGGATACTGAGTAACACCATTTTCAGACTTCAGAGAGGCCATGTACAATAATGTCCCAGTCAAACAGGATGGTACGACAAGAATAATCGTTGGTATAGTGCCGATCATAATCTGGAACACGGACAGTCTCATGATGCCACACAGAACAGAAGTTGGCCAGTCAGGTCCACCAATCAATATTGCCACTTTTGAAATTGAGAGACCCTTCTTTCCAACAACTAATCGCATTGCCTTCATCAGTGTCGAGTTGATCCCGACGAATTGTCTAACTTGGACATAATGAGAGAGTTTCTCTCCAAACAATACCTGCTGCAATGCACTCGACGCCAGCTTGAGAAAGAGACCAACTGCAGAGGAATAAACAATAGACCACGTCCAGCCCATAAGCTCATGTCCCTGTGCAGGAAGGACGATACCAAGTGCCAAATACACAGGCAATCCTGGTACTGGAGGTAAGAGAAACATGAGCACGCCCACTCCAATCATAATTCCAGTAACTGCTGCCAAGCCGAAACTAGCAGTCCTTTCGATCATCCAGGAAAGAAACACAACCGTGAGTTTTGCTACCAGAACTTGCAATATCATAAATGCAATCCCCCAGTAAATGGCAAAGGTGAAGACTTTTGCTCTATTCCAGCTTCTCATCACATTTAGCTGCTTCTTCGCTCTTAGGGTAAGCAGTCCAGCATTCGACGTATCCGTTTCACATGATGGTTGAGAACAAGGGTTAATCCCAATTCTACGCACAATTTGATTAAGAGCACTGAGGAAGAAATACGCCACAATGATGGGAGAGCAAGTAACAACAAACAGACCTCGAGCAATGTCTAAGTTGTCTCCAAATTTCGTGTGTATCGTCGCCAGCGCAGCATTCCTATTGTGCTTTAATTCCTCGCGGCTATAGCTGGCTGATAGAAGAATGAATGATCCAGCTAGTGAAGCAATTGTTATCATCAATAGGGAGGATGATACGCCAGCTCCAGCGCCAGCCAGTGATGCCGATGCCCACATTACAGTCATTACAAATACCCACAGTCTGCCGAAGTTGAATATATGCTTGTCATTTGTACTACCAGCTATGGTGGAAAGATTGTTACATCATGAAGTAGATTTTAGTGAATAAATGAGATGGAAATATGGACTTACATGTGCGTAGAAATGTGCAGAAGAAACTATGAAAAAGCAGAGACATGCCAATCAGAGCTGGTCCATACCAAACTATGAATCCATTGGAGCATGCACTATATACATTCAAGCAAGAGCGATCACAATTTTCAGGGAAAATCAGTGTTTGTGGATCGGTTGTGTGATCGACAGAAAAGCATGTGACATCTGATCCATACTCGCTAACGCAATTTGGATTGTCACTGAAATCAGGCTCACATCCAGTTCGTATCGCAGCTTCAACTTTTGTCGTTTCGTTCCATTCATTGTCATGATCAATGAATATCCATACCGTGAATAAGGTCGCTGTTAAGAGACTGACCAAGAAGAGTGGTCCGCTTAGCCAGCTGACGTAAGATCTAGCATTGAGATTCCTGTAAAAGAGTGATTTTACCATCAAGAGCCACAAAGGATTGAATAATGCAAATAGAGAAATCAAACCAAAGGGGTACTCATTGGATGTGAGCATGACTGTCATGCAAAAAATGCCAAACATTATAAATACCCAAAAGAAGCGGATTATGTTGCCAAATGTTGTATTCCATTCACCAATGTCCAAAATGTAGAAGAAGAGGCCAGATGTTGCTAAACTCGCAGCAAATATATATGCATATTCTCCGAACGTTTGAGACAGAAGGTAATAAAGTGATTCTCCTAATCCGATTTGCTATGTTTACAGGAAAAAAAAACGTCAATGAGACTTGCACTGAAGCAATTTGTGTTGAATTCTAGATACCGTCATGATGAGTATAATTTCGTACCGTGAAAAGAATAATATATATAATTGCAGGAATGCTGCACCAAACAGAGAGACAGACGAAGGTTGTCCATTTCAATGGCTCTACATGTGGCAATATGGAGCTAACAACTCTCTTGACAGTTTTTGCCTTCGTCGATGATTTTGTTGATTGGTCGTGAGCCTCGTCTGTCATTATTTTTTGTTGTGCTTCCGGTACGACTGGAGCCTGTTTTTCTTCCTCTTCCTTATCATCTTCACATTTAAATGCGCTCGTCACTTCCGCAACCATCACGTCTTCCATCACACTGTATGATCCGGTGAATTCAACTTCACCCACTTCTTCTTGTTGTCCGCGGCGGCTACGGAATTGACGGAAGATTTTCATCAATCTATCTAGTGTCCTCACATCATATCTCACTACCTGGGCGAGTCCTGCGGGAGAAGCCATATTATGATCGAAACTAGCTTGCCCTTCTCATTCGGCGGGTTCAATTTCTACATAGGAATTCATCTCTTAAGAAAAATCTCGCCAAATTTCATGAAATCGTCGTGCTGAAAATAATGAAGACATGCTAGCATGCTTTTTAAGTCGAAGTAATATTGAAGGATAGTAGAGGAGATGATACGTCATGAGCGGGATGCCGTGCGGTCGTTGCACGACATGGAAGTGTCTTGCGAATCCAATCCAACGCAGTTGTTCCTACTGATGAATCAACAGTTGTGGGACAATGCACAATCTCGGCTCATGATTTGTCCGGAGGAGGCGCGGACGTGGATCAGTTCTCGGTCTCCTGAGACTGGCGAATACAGGTGGTGCAATTTGCCGCTGCACTTGGCGTGCCTTCATGGACCGGAACCAGTACCATTGCATTTCCTAGAGACGTTGATCTCAATGTATCCCGAGGGAGTGCGATGTCGCAATCACGAGGGTAACATGCCTATACATATGGCGTGCGATTGTGTATCTTTCAATCTGAGATTTCGACTGGAGGAGGAGGGAATATTGATAACATTAATAAGTGCGTTTCCTGAATGTCTTAGTGCTAAGGATGGTATAGGGCGGACGCCGCTGGATATATTAGATGAAAGGTCTCTTGGAAGAGGGCTGGGTATCATCAAATATATGAAGTCACACGCAATAGAAACAACGAAAGCAGAAGATACGTTCCATGAGGCAGAAAACGAGAGAATAATCCACGATCACTTGTCGATGAGGAAAGTTTCAGTACCAAAGCGACGCAAACATCGAAGAGTATCTAATCCAGCAGCACCACCACCACCAATCCAGCACCACCACCAGCAGATGTTGGTTGAGCCGCATATAAATCCGGCAAGTCGCGTAAACATTTCACAACTCACATACCCGTCAGCCGTGATAAGTCCACATAGCGTAAATGCATCACTTTCTCAGCAAAATGAGCTACAGGAACGCCTTTACAATTTGGAGATAGAGTATGCCAAACTCAAGAATGATTACGTTAACCTTTCATCTGAGCATTCGAATACAGAATCAAAGCTGGAAGAGACAAGAACGGTATTGCAGCTTACTGAAAATGAATTAGCACTTATGAAGCGCAGAGAAAGTAATGTATCTGGTGAACTTGCATTGAAGCTAAGATTAGAGGAGAGGCAATGCGAACACATACAAGTACTGAGGAATGAGCTAGATAAGGAGAAAGATGAAAGGCTCCTCGTGGTTAAGAAATTGGATAATCAAATCAAGAAATTTGTTGAGCTTCAAGAAGTTTCCAATTGTGAAAGTGAGCGACTGTTACATGAGAACGCACGGCTTTCATCGGCCAACAAGGAATGTTCTGCTCAGTTGGTCGAGAAGAAAAGACAGTTGCAAGAATCAACCAAAAAAGAAGCAGCACTGCTGGGTTTAATATCAAAAATGCACGATATTCCTTCATCTGTCACAGACGAAAGCAATAGATTGCTTACGGAGAACTCAAAACTACGTAAAGGCATTCGCGAGTCTAATGCAAAAGTATCAAAGCTGAAGGCATTGTTGGCAAAGGCTAAGGAAGCACTTGCTTCATCGCATAAGCGAAATCAACTGTTACAATTGCAAATGAATGAGCTGGAGATAGAGTCACAGCGTTCGGCATTGATACGACGAAGGTCGCTCATTGCTCCCGAAGCAGAGAAGCTGAGTGCAAAAGAGAGAGAGTCGCTTACTCTTCACTTGCAAAAGTTGGAACTGCTTTCTAAGGCAATTACCAGCTTGCCACGGTTGAATACGATTGATATTGACGCAAATAGAGATAGTTTGCGATTGCACTTGAAGAAGGTTGATGATGTTACTGCTACACTTGACATAGCAATGCAAATTGCGGTGCAAGATGCACGAAAATTAGTTGTTGGGCATGAAACAACAACAGCACAGAAGAAGCAAGACCACACCGAAGAGCCTTGTTAGTCATCGATAATGTATAAATTTATATAAATATGCGATATACTGATTTATCCTTATTCAACAAACTGAAACATACGCAAGCACCCATACAGTGTTCTCTGAGTAAAAAAGGAAGCTCTCCACCTGGAATTTGGTGAGTTACGGGAATACTGCGCTGAGTTCCGGTATTTCTCATTGGATCCCGAAAACAGCTGACACCACGGACGACACAAGAACCGAACCACCACCACCTTTACTGAGGCCTGTCGCTGTCATATCTAAGAACAACCTCGTTGTAGTTGAAATAATTGAGGGCCATGGATTTCGCAGGTGCCGCCATGGGAGGAGGTGCTGTCGACGCGGGTGGTTTTGATTTCATGTCCTGGTACGTGAAGGGATGTCATATATCCAACACAACCCGATTTTTGAAGGAACTAACTCTCTATTATTTTTGTCGCTATCTTAATTCATTTTCAGGTACATGGAAATACCCGTCATATCTCGTCTATATTTCACTGGAGCATTCCTAACAACAGCTGGATGCGCTCTTGATATCATCAGCCCATTTTCGCTCTACTTTAACTTCGATTTAATATTCCATCAAGTAAGTACACAGTTCTTTTACAACATCAATTCTATGTTCTTTTGTTGTTCGTTGGAAATTCACTCAGAAGCTTTTCATCTCTCCATTCCTCCTTTCTATAAATTGTAGGGGCAAATATGGAGACTAATAACGACATATTTATTCTTTGGGATGTTTTCGATTGACTTTCTATTTCATATGTACTTCCTCGTTCGATATTGTCGCAGTCTTGAGGAAGGGGATTTTCGTGGTAGGACGGCTCATTTTCTAATGATGATATTCTTTGGCGTGACGTTCATGACAATCGTCGCACCCTTCGTTAGTGTTCACTTCCTTGGGAGCTCGCTTTCATTTATGATGGTCTATGTTTGGGGACGACGCAATGAGGATATGCGTATGAGCTTTCTGGGCGTATTCACATTTAACGCCCCCTATCTGCCGTGGGTTATGTTGGCATTTTCAGTGCTGTTGGGACACAATGTGACAATTGATGCGGTTGGAATATTGGTAGGTCATACATATTATTTCTTGGAATATGTGTATCCAGTGGTTGCAGAGATTCGGGGGTGGAGGGTTAAGAAAATCTTGGAACCGCCAAGGTTACTTCATTGGCTTTGTGGAACCTATCAGCAGCCCGTGGTGCATTTGCATGAAGATTAATTACGATATGATTGAAGGGAGCCGAGGCAGTGGATGTAATTTTAGTGAAAAATATTAATGCATACCGAAATGATCTGTTTTTATTGATAGTTGCTTATATGGAGTGATGTCATATAAATACTACGGTTGGCTCTGGTTCTAAATTTGCATCGTCATTTTTATCAACCCCCTCATTATTTGTCGCAATCGGCTGAGATGCATTAGTCGCAGCGGCATTATCCGATTCTATCCCTTCCTTCTTTTTCAGTAATAATTTAGCTATCGTACCTTTCTCAATCATCCTCCGCACCTTGTCTCTCTTCACTGTAGCGCTTACGAAATCCATAGTGATGATCAATACAAACATTCCATACGCAAGACATTGAAAGTAAATGTAGTTGGCATTTCCATTACCACTCACTAGCCACATCCTATGAAATGTTATGAATAATATTATTGGGACTGGTAAAGCACAGAAGGAAATGAGTGATGGATTTCTCATTCGGATTATGGTACGTGGATTTATTAATGCCAAGAGTATGCCGAGTGTGAGCGTATGCACGGTCGTAGTTGGTCGGAATATGGCCCAAAGCAGTTGAAACGTGGCAGCCTTTCAAAGGGGGGACGGAAGCAAAAAATTAGTTACTGTTTGTGTAGGAAATGAAAACCAAAAAATTCACAAGAGATAAGCATGAACTTACCAGCACTGAAGGATACCGATGAAGGCGGATCGTTAGTGGAATTACGAACATGGCCGGAATACCACTAACAAACACTGTAAAGTAGGGGCGGAATCTATCAAACATTTGGACAAACATGTACCAATGCAGACCCATGCTTGGACCTGGGACAGCTCCACTCCCATCCTGCTGAACAAATGCTACATTCGGCAAAATAGCCTGTACAAGAACTCTTCTGTAGGCACTGCTATCTCCTCCAACTAGCAACGAAGCGAGGTAGTGCAAGCCTGCCGTGGAAACGATAAATAGTACAAGCACCAGTTTCCAGTCACGATGGTGTGTCCTTTGGAATGCCGTACTATTAGTAGTAGACGCACAAAGTCCTCTCCAAAGCAAAATAGGTACCATGAATGCAACATATCCAACGTCAGCATATATAGCGATAGATAAATTGAATGCTACCATGGTTGCAGATTTAACTTTGGTTGGAACACCTTCTTTTGATATCGTGATAGATGGCATTGTCGCATAGTAAAAAGAAAGAAGCATAAACGAGTCCCATAAGCCTCGTAACGATCCATTGGTAATGGCAATTATAGATATTGGATTGCAAAAGTATAGTACTGCAACGACGAGTGGTAGCTGATTTATCACGATTAGCGGATCTCTGTCGTCGAGAATAATTGTCGAAGGTACACCATCACCAATGCTCACAGCATCATCGTTCAGTGACGATTCTGTCAATACTTTTTCAGGCGGTAATATTTTCGAAGGCAAATCAACAATCCATCCCCTCTCTGGCCTCAATATCCCTGGAATTACAAGTTGTTTGTTACATTTACCTTCCCCGTCATTGTTTATTATTTTGTCACAGAGAATTGTTTGTCGTTCAATTTCTGCTTCGTTTGTCATATCCTCCATTTCCAAAACACGCTTTCCCAGATGATATATACAGTATGCACCGATGATATCCGCTACAAGTAGTAATATTGCTTGAATAACTTTTCTCAGAGAGAGTAACTGATCGTTGTTGTTGTTGTTATTGTTGTCGGAACAAACCAGCGTTTCACCCAAAAAGGCAACGACTAATGGAGGTGCAACGATTCTTGTTCCAGGTGTGTAAATTGCTCGATACCCTCCGATAGAATATCTGCTACTATTTACGTCCATCGTCCAAATAGAGGGACTGTTATCCAACCAAAAGCATGCCTCCGCCAGGTGATCCCACGTGTGAACAGGGTCTAATACCGATGCACTGATTGCAGGTACAATGCCTGGACCCAAAACTTGTGACAGGATGATGCTACCACTGCCAATGCAATGAGATGCAAGGAGGATTCTGATCACAGTAGCGGTAGCTAGAATCGACACAATTAAGGTATGCATTACGCCCCTCACTCACACAACCCAATAAGGGATGCATGCGATGCGGACGTCCAATTCATTTGGCGCCGGCGGGCTTAATGGAAGAAAAGACGGACATCCGGATTAAAAGACGGTTCTCGTCATTCCGTTCTTCCATTCCGGCAGTACCTACATATGACACACAAAAAACGTCGGTTGAAATTTTCCCTGCGACAAAAAGAACATTCCTCGAGGATTCCGATCCATGGTACATTTTGCGGCCGATTATTATCCCAACAAATGAAATCTCAGTCGATGAAGCCGACGACGGTGGCCATGATCCTATTGTCCGCGTCGATCTGCGCATTTCAACATCATCATGGGCCGCCGGGACACGACAATTCTCGGTCGTCGATGTCGTCGGCTCGAGAATACAAATCATCTTCTAACTTAGAAAGCGACGAGCGTCGTAAGATTGCACGACAAATTGGCGTGCAAATATCTCCAAACAATCATAATGTTAGTAGATCCCGCTTGTCAGTGGCGACACTCGATGGTCTGTCGAAGTCCAACTTACCAGAAATAAGACCTGAACGCACCTCCTCACGACGGCCGAGATCGATCGCGGAACAATTTCCAGTAATGTGTACTCCTAGTCGTCAAGGAAGTCTCGATGGCGTTGCACAAGCATCACTCCTAGTGACTGGAAATACAGTTGGTTCTAGTATGTTTTGCCTTCCAGAGACCGTAGAAGGTGTCGGAATAGCATGGGGTTCTGC
>Ga0247831_1004044_pt1 | contig 20230 bp, 22 predicted proteins | sample LaCruzMarch2015__9_FD_192406 | JGI IMG/M metagenome (GOLD analysis project Ga0247831, IMG submission 192406) | Freshwater microbial communities from meromictic Lake La Cruz, Castile-La Mancha, Spain - LaCruzMarch2015_1m | ecosystem: Environmental > Aquatic > Freshwater > Lake | place: Spain...
GGGCGATTGAAATTTGAACTTCAAGATTATGATGGTGCGATGTTAGATTTTAATAAAGCAATTACATTAAATAAAAATGACCCATTTGCATTCAACAATAGAGGCTGTTTAAAGAATAAGTTAAGAGATTTCCAAGGCGCTATTGAAGATTTTAATAACGCAATTAAAATTGATGTTAATTACGGCTACGCCTATTATAATAGAGGCATCGCAAAAGAAAACTTAAGAGACATTAGTGGAGCTTGCAAAGATTGGACAGAAGCTACTTTAAATGGAATTACTTCCGCAAAACAATTCTTAGACGCTGATTGCAATTAATAGGTATATGAAAAAGTTTTTAACAATTATTTTTATTAGTCTGCAAGGATTTTTGTTTGCACAGCAAAACGTAGAATTCAAAAAAGAAAATTTCCCCAATGATAAAGGCGGTTTAAAAGATGCAAATCAAAATATTAAAATTGGTGATGATTACTATCTTACAGCCGATTATTTAAAGTATTTAGCAATTGATTACTATCTTAAAGCTTATAACTTTAATCCAAATAACGATATGCTAAATTTTAAATTAGGTGTATCATATTTAAATTCTCCGAATAAATTTAAATCACTAGATTTCTTAAAAAAAGCTTATCAACTAAATCCTAAAGTTGATCCCGATATTACTTTTTATCTAGGAGAATCATATCATTTAAACCACGACTTTGACAATGCAATTAAGTTTTACACTTTGTACAAAAGTGTTCCTGAAAAAAAAGCTGGATTTGACCCCGATAAAAGAATAACTGAATGTAATGAAGGGAAACATCTTGTTGCAAATCCAGTTAGGGTAATAATTGATAATCTCGGTCCTGTAGTAAATTCAAAATATAGAGAATATGCTGCAGTAATTACAGCAGATGAATCTATCATGCTTTTTACTTCAAGAAGAGACAATACTACAGGTGGAAGAGTTGCTGATGATGGAATGTACTTTGAAGACATTCTAAATACTTCTAAACAAAATGGAATTTGGACTCCGCCAATAAATTTACCAAAACCAGTAAATACAGATTTGCATGATGCAACTATAGCACTTTCGGCTGATGGTCAAAAACTTTTTGTGTATACTGATGAAAATGAAGGAGATATTCTACTTTCTGAATTACAAGGTGATAAATGGAGTAAACCCGAATCGGCAGGTGGAAATGCCATCAATACAAAATATTCTGAAATTCATGCTTGTTTTTCTTATGATGAAAAATCAATTTATTTTGTAAGTAATAAGCCTGAAGAAAGTTTAGGGGGATTTGATATTTATGTAACTAGAAAAGATGATAAGGGAAAATGGGGTAAGCCAGATAACGTTGGGCCTACAATAAATACCAGTTATGATGAAGAAGGGGTATACATGCATCCTGACGGGAAAACCATGTATTTCAGTTCAAAAGGCCACAAAACTATGGGTAGTTATGATATTTTCCGTTCTGTTTTTGAAAACGGAAAATGGTCTGAGCCCGAAAATATTGGATATCCAATAAATTCAGCAGATAAGGATGTATTTTTTGTAGTATCAGCTTCTGGTAAACATGGGTATTACTCTTCTGCAAGAATGGATGCCATTGGGGAAACAGATATTTATATGATAACATTGTTGGGACCTGAAAAAGAACCTGTAATGAATACTGAAGATCAGCTGTTATTAAGCAGTAACTTACTTTCCCGTGAAATTGTAATTGAATCAAAAGTTGAAAGAAAATTTTCTTCTAACGTTACAATCTTAAAAGGAACAATAACTGATGCCGTTTCAAAAGAGCCTTTGAATGCTATTATTGTAATTACAGATAATGAAAAAAACGAAGTCGTTTCAACTTTTCAATCAAACTCAAAAACTGGTAAATACTTGGTATCATTGCCATCTGGAAGAAATTATGGAATCGCAGTAACTATGGAAGATTATCTATTCTTTTCAGAAAACGTAGATTTACCAAAATCAAAAACATACCAAGAAATCATTAAGGATGTTGAACTAAACAAACTTGAAATAGGTAAGAAAATAGTTTTAAGAAACATTTTTTATGACTTTGATAAATCTACATTAAGAACACAATCTATCGCAGAGCTCGACCGTTTAACAAAATTATTGGAAATGAATCCTACTATTAGAATTGAGATATCTTCTCATACTGATAACGTTGGTTCTGCAGCTTATAATGAGAAATTGTCCACAAACAGAGCCCTTTCGGTTGTGAATTATCTTGTAGATAAAAAAGGAATAAAGAAAGAAAGATTAGAATTTAAAGGCTATGGGTTTAAAGAACCAATAGCTCCAAATGATTCAGATCAAGGAAGACAATTGAATAGAAGAACTGAATTTAAAATTCTTTCTAAATAATTACAAATTGTGTTAAGTATTGTTCCTACAAAGGATGGATCAGATACTTTGCTGAATGATTCTTTAAACGTTACCTATCATTCCATGAATGGTGCTTTGCAGGAATCTTTGCACGTTTTCATTACAGAAGGACTTCAGAAAATAGATAATTCTAAAAAGAAAATTAGAATCCTTGAAATTGGATTTGGAACAGGATTAAATGCATGGTTAACATTTTTGGAGACAAGAAATAAAGCAAACCTAATAGTTGAATATATTGCCTTAGAGCCTTTTCCCATAGATAAAGAATTACTTAACAAACTAAATTTTTCTGGTATAGAAATAAAAAAAGAGGAGAACTCTTTCCATAAGTTTCATCAAAAAATAGAAGATGATAATTTCGATAATACCTTTCAATTAGAAGTATTGAAAGTTAAATGGGAAGAATTCAATGATTCCAATAAATTCGATTTAATATACTATGATGCTTTTGGTCCTGAAGATCAGCCTGAATTATGGTCATTTAATGCGCTAAAAAAAGTTGCAGAATATTTAAATAAAAATGGAATTTGGGTAACCTATTGCGCAAAAGGCGAAGTACGCCGAAACATGATTGAGAATGGATTACAGCTTGAAAGAATAGCTGGACCTCCTGGAAAAAGACATATGCTCCGTGCGCTAAATTGTTCTTAAAATAATTACATTTGCTAAAAAAACGCTATGAAAACTATTATTACTTTCGTTATTGCTGCCGTTTTAGGAATCCAAAACGTATCCGCACAAAAAGCTGAATATTTTGGTGATAAGATAAACCCCGATGGCGCCCTTTCTGTTTCTGAATTCAATATGAAAATGAAGGCTGCAGATTCACTGAAAATAAAATTTACAGGTGTCATTAATGAAGCTTGTAAGAAAAAAGGTTGCTGGATGAATGTAGATTTAGGAAATGGAGAAGCAATGATGGTAAGATTTAAAGATTATGGTTTTTTTGTTCCAAAAGATTGTGATGGAAAAACGGCTGTAATGGAAGGAGTTGCTTTTAAAGAAATAGTGAGTGTAGAAATGCTTCAACATTACGCAGAAGATGCTGGTAAATCTAAAGAGGAAATAGCTAAAATAACACAACCTGAAACAAAGATTTCTTTTGAAGCGAATGGAGTTATAATTTATGCTAAAAAGTAAATCATATTACTTCGTTTTTACTTTATTTTTAATTACTTTTTGCATTACTAATAGCAATTTCAGGGTTTCTGAAAGTCAGTTAAGTAAGTTGATGCGCATCATGGCAAATGATTTTAAATCAATAAAAACGAAGGTTATAACCAATGAAAAGCTTCCAGATTATCAAAAAAAATATAAAAAAATTATAACTGCTAAAGCATCTGCGGATTCTAAGAAAGGAGAACATTATACAGAATATGCTCAACTTTTCTTAATACAGTATGATAGATTTTATGCAAGTGAAAAGGCTATGCAAAAAAAGGAATTTAACAGCCTAGTTTCTACTTGCATTCGCTGTCATGAAACTTATTGTCCGGGGCCATTAACAATGATAAAAAAATTGAAAATTTCTCCTGAATAAATATGAGCTTTCATTTATTTTCAGCACTTCAGCAAAATCTAATCGTTTTATTTCTTTTTTTTCTTTTTTGCAGCTTTTATTCTTTTCGAAAAGGCAAACATACCATTACTTTTTACTTAATTTTATTAGCTGCTGCTGCTTTATTTTCTTTTGGGGCACTATTAGACCCTTTTCTAAATATTTGGGATGAGAGATTTCATGCTCTTGTTGCAAAAAACCTAATGCAACATCCTTTACGCCCAACATTATATGATAATCCAATTGTTACAATGGAGTATGACAGATGGGACAGGTACACTTTATGGTTGCACAAACAACCTTTATTCTTGTGGCAAATAGCAATTAGTTTTAAGCTATTTGGCATTTCTGAGTTTACCTTAAGACTACCAAACATTGTTTTAGGAATAAGCTTAGTTGCGGTAACTTACCGTTCAGCCAAGATATTATTTGATAATAAAGTAGCATTTTATGCTTCAATTCTAATGCTAACTTGCACATACATTCTTGAATTAATAGCAGGAAGACAAGAACTTGACCATAACGATTTTACTTTTTTAGTTTATATCTCTCTGAGTATTTGGGCTTGGATAGAATATACATATTCAGGAAATAGAAAATGGTTAATTTTAGTAGGTTTGTTCTCAGGTTTTGCAATTCTATGCAAATGGTTAGTTGGCCTTCTCGTATATTTAGGCTGGGCTATAAACCTGTTTATTTTAAGTAAATTTAATTTACTGAAGTATAAGGACTTATTTCTTGCGCTTACTATTACCGTCATTATAGCTCTCCCATGGCAGTTACTCACTTTTATTTGGTATCCCGACGAAGCTGCAAAAGCATATTTATTTAACGCTGCCCATGTTACAGAACCTCTTGATGGTCATGTTGGTACATTTTGGTATTACTCAGATAAGTTTAACGACATGTATGGAAAAATTGCAGCATTCTTTATAATTCCAGCTATATATTTATCCCATAAAAGAATTGGTAATAAAGGTGTTTTCACTGCAATCATTACAATGGTCATTGTGGTGTATTTGTTTTTTTCTTTTGTTGCTACAAAAATGCCTTCATTTACTGTAATTACAGCAATGCCCATAATGATTGCATTCGGAGTTTTAATAAATAATATTTTTAAGTTTTTAGAATTACAACCAATAAAGCAATCAATTTTCTCATTTTTATTTTTTTCAAGTTCGTTTATTTTAGTACTAATAAAAATGAATTTCAATGAAATTGCTAAAAAGCATTCGCCTTTTTTCTCGGAAAATTACTATTCAATTGAATTACTAAAAAATAGAAATAATTTTAAAACACTTAATTTACCACCAAAGTCGGTATTATTTAATATCAATGAACGGCACTACATAGAAGCAATGTTTTATACGAATGCAACTGCTTACAATTTTATTCCTTCTGAAAGTCAAATTGATGAAGTATTGAAAAAAGGTTACCATCCAATTGTGTACAAAAATGAAAAAGATATAATTCCAGAGTATATAACAACTAATAAGAATATTGTTGTATACCATTCATTTATAAATAGTTACTACTAAATAAAAATATTTAGATTTACATTAAACTAATCATAAAGAGGTAAAATTGCTGAATTAAAAAATCGATAATAATTTGAGTTATTATTGCGACTCAATTTCAACAAGTTTATGAAGTATAAGTTAATGTTAAGTTTTTTGCTTTTTACAAATACTATTTGTTTAGCAGAAACAGATTCATTATTGATTGCTGCGATTGATTCGATTGAAAAAGAGTATACATTTGAAGAGAAATCTATTATCTCAATTAAAGATTTAGGAATTTTAAAATTGAATTCAAATTTCAAATTCCTAAATGAAAAGAAATCAAATGAATTTGTAAGAAACTTTTGGGGTGCATCAATTGCCGACCCTAGTTATCTCGGTATTATTTTACAAAGGAATAAAAGTATCTTCGACACCACTGCCCTACTCTTTACTGTTTATTATTTACCTAACTTGTTAATTGATGCTTCCAATTATGATATAATAACTGATAATCAAGTATTAGAAAGATTAATTAAAAAATCAGACAATATCGATTCTACACAACAAGAATTTAAGTTAGAACCAATAAAAATTCTGAACTGGTCAATTGCTCCAAAGTTTTCAAATGAAATGAATTGCCTTTATTGGGCAGAAGAAATTGAGACGGGAATCTATGCCACTAAAAAACAAATTAGTGTTCATTTTAGATTTATTGGAAAAAAAGGTGTAATGGCATTTGATTGCGTAAGTTCTCCAAATTCCTTGCAATTCTTAAAAAATGAAATGGAAGCAATAACAGGCTTTTTTAAATTTAATGATTCTAATAATTATTCTGAAACAGTCCTAAGTTCAAATCACAAAAGCTTAGAATTCCTTATTATTGATGGCATTATCGAAGGTCGCGACCTTGGTGCATTCATATTCAAATTTTGGAAAGCCATTCTTTTTATTGTAGGTATTTGTGGGGTTATTTTATTTTTTCAGTTTAAACCCTCAAAAAATCAATAGATTTTATTTTTGTTGTAGCTTTAGGGCTATGCAATTTCAAAAAATAACGTTACTTTTTTTTATTCTAATAGCTACAAACACTTATGCTCAATCTTTGCCTAAAGATACAGTATACCTTGTTGACGGTACTTTTATTGCAGGTGAAATACTAAATCCGGGAAGCGAAAACAGCATTCAAGTCAAAAATATTGATGGAGCCATTATTTATATCAAAAATCAAAGAATAGAAAAATTAATTATTGATCCCAACAGACCAATTTCAAATCCCAAAGCTCAAGATGAAAAAATAAATCCTATAAACCATTCTAAAAAAGCTGCTAATTCAGACGCTACTTATAGAAATCGATTAATTGCGATAAATATGTTTTTAGGCGTTCCTGTTGGTGTTTTTGGAAGTTCATCTGCGAATAAAAGTGGCGCTGGTGGGGCTAATTCAGGATTTGGAACAGAACTTAATTACCTTAAGAAAATAGACCCAAACTTATATTGGTCATTAAATTTCAAATATTTAAGATATCGTTTTAATACAATAATTTTAGTTCCAAGTGTTATTGAGCAAGCCAATCAGTTTCCTCTTTCTTTCAGCAAAGCTTATTGGGAATCACTGTCATTTGGTGGAGGATTAAATTGGTTTTATCCAATAAATGATGATTTTAAAGTTTCACTTGGTGCTTCTATTCATCTTCAAAGTATGAAAATTCCTGCAATAGATGTACTTTTAAATGGAGGTATAGGAACTTTCGAAGAACAAAGAGGTGTTGGAATATCGCCAAATTTTACTGCAAGTATGATTTTCAAAGAGCGTTTTTTTTTCAAATTTGATTTCAGCACAGCAAAAATATCATTCTTTAGTACAAGTGCTTCAGGACAAGTAACGTTTGTTCAACAAATCAGGGCATTAGGATTTGGGTTAGGTGTTTTTTTGCCAAAAATGCGTTCTAATAATTAACATTCTCTTAAAATAGCACGTAAAAATAAGTAACACAGCGGTATTTTTTTACCTTTGCCTTAACCATAATATTTTTCTATGTATCGTCCGAGCCGCAATCTAGTAACACTTGGAGAATTTATTATCGAAAGGCAAGCTGATTTTCCATATGCAAAAGGAGAGCTATCTAGCTTATTAAGTGATATAAGTATTGCTGCTAAAATTGTAAATAGAGAAGTTAATAAGGCTGGATTAGTTAATATTCTAGGTGAAGCTGGTACTGATAATATACAAGGAGAATCCCAAAAAAAGTTAGATGTTTTTGCAAATGAGCAGTTTCTGGCAGCTTTAGCTTCAGGCGGAGAATGCGCTGGAGTAGCTTCTGAAGAAAATGATGATATTATTTTATTTGATAATCAATCCGCTATTAATGGAAAATACGTTGTTTGTATGGATCCTCTCGATGGCTCTTCTAATATTGATGTAAATGTTTCCGTTGGAACCATTTTCTCTATTTACAGAAGAAAAACCAAAAATGGGCCTGCTACTGTTGAAGATTTTCTACAATATGGTTCAGATCAAGTTGCTGCTGGTTATATCGTGTATGGTTCATCTACTATGTTAGTTTATACTACCGGAAATGGTGTAAATGGTTTTACGCTGGATCCCTCAATTGGAGAATTTTGTCTCTCTCATCCAGAAATGCGAATTCCTAAAAAGGGGAATATTTATTCTGTAAATCAAGGTAATTTCATTCATTTTCCTGAAGGAATAAAAAAATACATCAAACATTGTCAAGCTGATGATAAGGCGAATAATAAACCATATACATTAAGATATATTGGTTCGTTGGTGAGTGATTTTCACAGAAATTTAATTAAAGGTGGAATTTACATTTATCCAACAACATTAAATTCTCCTAAAGGAAAACTAAGATTGATTTATGAAGCCAACCCAATGGCAATGATTGCAGAACAAGCTGGAGGAAAAGGAACTGATGGCTATAAGGATATTCTCGAAATAAAACCATTAGACATTCATCAAAGAGTGCCATTATATATTGGGTCTGAGAGTATGGTAAACGAGTCTATGAAATTTTTACATGAGTTTTCTGATGAGAATATGCAACCTCAATACAATGCAAAATCAATAAACTAAGGAAAATTAAGTTTCTTAGTTAGATATTTTTTTGTTCATTACATAAACGATTCTCTTGGTTAGAAAGAATTCTTCATCGAACCAAGTTTGCAGTGGTAGAATTTGAAATTTCTTTTTTGTAACACTTGCTTCTTCAATTAAATCTCCACCTTTTAAAAATATCCAGCCATTAACAATATTATGATTATTGTTCTTGGATAGTTTGTTTTCAGTCCATTGAATTATTTCCTGAATAGGAGCCACAGCTCTTGAAACAATGAAATCAAATTTACCTTCTACCTTTTCTGCCCTTCCAATTTGAGTTGTTATATTCTTTAATCCAATTCCTTGACTAATAGCATCTACTACTTTAATTTTCTTTGCTATTGAATCAACTAAAACGAATTCTGTTTCTGGAAAATAAATAGCCAAAGGAATACCTGGAAAACCTCCTCCTGTGCCAACATCGAGTATTCGAGCTCCTGGTTTTAAACTAGTAAATCTTGCAATGGCTAAGCTATGTAATACATGTTTCAAATAAAGTTCTTCAATGTCTTTTCTGGAAATTACGTTTATTTGCGCATTCCATTCTACATACAAATCGTACAACTGAATAATTTGCTTTTGCTGCCTATCAGTAAGATCTGGAAAACAATTAAATATCAAATTGGAAGCTTCTTTCATTTCTACTAATAGTTATTCATGCAAAGATACTTGAGTTTATAGTGGAAATGGTTTTTGAATAAAAATTCTCCTAAAATAAAGTGTCAAAAAAATTTAGAACAGATACGTTTAAATTTTTTATAGCCAGTTCAATATTCCAATTACTTCTATTTCTTGGTTCTATATAATTTGAAATAGCTCTTATTTGCATAACAGGCAATTTAAATTGGCTTGAAACATAAAACACCGCCGCTCCTTCCATTGATTCTAAGGTTGAATTTTCTTCTCTCTCTATTAATTTTTCAATACTAACAGAATTACCATGTACTAATTGAACTGTAATTGAATTAACTTTCTTTAGCGAAAATGAAGATTTAAAAGTGGATAACAGCTTTCCATTAACAAAAGGATATTCATCTTTATTCAAAAGTCCTAAATTGAAAACGGAAATAAAATTTGATTTATCTTCTGCTCCCCAATTATAAAAACTATCTCTTTCAACTTCTAATACCTCACCAATTTCAAGTTTTCGATCGATAGTACCGGCAATTCCAAGATTTAATATTAAATCAAATTTATTATCAAAAGCCAAATATTTTGTTAATGAATATACAGTGGGAACAGGCCCCACTCCCGTAATACAAAACAAAATTTCATTTTTAAAAGTGGCTTTTTTTACCTCCGCTTCTATAAGAGCAACTTCTTTTAGTGTAGCTGCAACAATTAAAATTCGCATTTTTTAAATTTATAAATAATTGTAAATATAGTAGTATTATAAAACTTGTAAAAACCAATCAGTATGCTAAATTTGTGGCACATTTTAGAGATAAATGATTGAGAATTCGCTTTCACGCATACAATGGACTTTTCGAGTTTTATTACTAGCCACACTAAGTACATGGCTACTTTCAACTAAAGTATGGATGACAGATAGGAATTTTCCTGTTATCCCATTATTTGAAGGTATTCCAAATATCCCATCACCCATTGATTACATTTTTTATAGTATTTTAATTGTTTTAGCAATATATCAAGTTATTTATCTTGAAAATAGAAATACAAAAATAGCTCTCATTTCATTATTTTCATTTTTAATGGTAGGTGACCAAATGCGCTGGCAGCCTTATAATGTTCAATATTTATTAATGGTTATTGGATTACTGTTTTACCCTTCTAATACGGAGAATTTGCTTAATGTTTTTCGGTTAATAATTGTAACATTTTTCATCTGGAGTGGTTTTCAAGAGTTCAATACTGTATTTACTGATTCAATTTTCCCTTGGATGGCCTTGCCAATTGTTGACAAATTTCCAGCTAAAATGGAACCTTACATATTAGAAGGAGGTTTTATTTTTGCCGCATTAAATATCTTAACAGGAATATCACTTCTTTTTGAAAAATCTAGAAACATTGCTGTTTATAGCGCTATTGCAATTCAGCTATTTCTTTTTTATGCCTTGAGTCCAATGGGAAATGACTGGAATCATGTTATTCTTCCTTACAATATTGCAATGGCATTCTTTAGTTTTATATTATTCTACAAATCAAAATTCGAGATTAAAGATATATTTTGGACTAAAAAGTTTTATTATCACCAAGTTGCTTTAGTGTTTTTCACCATACTACCTATATTAAGTTTTGCTGGTTTGTATGATAGAATGCAAAGTTTTAATATTTACTCAGGTAAGGCTTGGTATGCTAAAATTTATGTTACCGAAAAACTTGTTGATAGGTTTCCTGATGGTATAAAAAGATATGTATACAGACCTGCCGACGGTGACCCATACATTGAAACCACTTATTGGTCAATTGACGCTTTAGAAGTTTCACCCTATAGCGAAAAGAGAGTATATAATCATATGTATACTTATATCTGTTCTTTTTCAGAAGGTGATTGCCCTGCTAGATTGGAAATATATACTTATGCCGACACTAAGAGGTAAGGTTATTACCTAAGGTTTTATAGATTGATGTAAACTACATTTTACCTTAATTATTAAGTCGACTTTATATTTATAAGGTTGTTGCAACTCAATGAAAAATAAAATATTCTATTCAATTTTATTTCCGACTTTTTTATCTCTTCAATCATATAGTCAAATAGATAGTACTTATTTATTTCACGATATTAAAAGAATTCAAAGTCAGAAGGTTGGAATGCAAGTGCTTTTTGGATGGTCAGTAGCTAATATTGTAACAGGGGTGGCACTAAGAAACAATGTTAAAGGAGAAAATACTTATTTCAATCAAATGAACATTGCATGGAATATTTTTAACCTAAGTATATCATCAATTGGTTATTTAAATGCAATAAATGAAAAGCCAAGTTTAGTGGCAATGGATGTGTTTCAAAAACAGTTGAAATTAGAAAAAACACTTTTGTTCAATTCAGGTTTGGATGTTTCTTATATTTTTGGAGGACTTTGGTTGCTTGAAAGAGCAAGAAACTACGAAGAAAAAAAGGAATTCGAAAGATTAAGGGGAGTTGGAAGAAGCTTAATACTACAAGGTACTTTTCTATTTCTATTCGATTTAAGTTTTTACATGATTGAAACTTCGAGTTCTAGTAAACTTAAAGAAACTATGAACTTATTTTTTATCAATAAGGGGCAACTAGGAATGAATATTAAATTTTAATTATGAATAGTAGATTTTTCGCTTCTGATAATTGCTCTGGAATTCATCCACAAATAATGGATGCAATTATTGAAGTAAATCAAGGACATGTAAAAGGTTATGGTCACGATCATTTCACTGAAAAAGCAATTTTTGATATCAAACAAATTTTCGGTAATCAATCAGAAGTATTCTTTGTTTTTTCAGGAACTGGTGCTAATGTAATAGGGCTACAAGGTTGTTTAAAATCTTTTGAAGCAATTATTTGCAGTGATGTTGCACATATTCACACAGATGAAGCCGGTGCGCCCGAACGATTTTTACAATCAAAATTAATTACAATTCCATCTGTTAATGGTAAAATAAATGCGAATCAAATAAAGCCATTATTAATTGGAAGAGGGGTTGAGCATCATGTGCAACCAAAATTAATTTCAATTACCCAATCAACTGAATATGGAACTGTTTATTCAATAGAAGAAATAAAAGCAATAACGAAAATTGCAAAAGAGGAAAATCTTTATGTACATATGGATGGAGCACGCGTTTCAAATGCTGCTGCAGCTTTAGGAAAATCGCCATTTGAGTTCACAAAAGAGGTTGGTGTTGATGTGATGAGTTTTGGAGGAACAAAAAATGGAATGATGATGGGAGAAGCTGTTATTTTCTTAAATCCTGAATTATCAAAATCAACAATTTATCAAAGAAAACAAAATGCACAGCTAGCCTCTAAAATGAGGTTTATTTCAGCTCAATTTTCAGCATTCTTTAAAGATGATTTATGGCTTAATATGGCACTTCATTCAAATAGAATGGCCAAATTATTAGAAAAATCATTATTGAATTTTAAGGAAATTGTTATTAATCAGCCTGTTGAAGTAAATGCCATTTTTGCAATTTTCCCTCCCCAAATTATTCCGTTATTGCAAGAAGAGTTTCCATTTTATGTTTGGAATGAGTTTACCAATGAAGTAAGGTTAATGTGCAGTTGGGACACTACTCAGCAAGATATAGATGCTTTTACTTTGAAACTTGAACAATTAATAAACAAGCATTTATAAAATATGATTTTATATCTTCGTGCCAAAGTAAAATTGCATGCATATTTTAAAAATAAAAGGTAAAGCAAAGATTCCAGATTATATTCAGATAAGAGATAATAACTTCACTTTAAAGGCTTATTTTAGAGTGGACAGACCAGAGAAATCGCTTGATAAAATAGGTTTGGGTGATAGAAAAGAAGAAATTCTAAAGCTCATTGAAGAAATGCCTTTTGGTAAAATATTAAAAATCTAAAAATATGGGCCTAGACACAACAATATCATTAAAATCGGTTACCATATTTCAAAATGAAAATCTTATTTTAAGTAATGTAAATCTTGAAATTGAAAAGGGAGAATTTGTTTATTTAATTGGAAAAACCGGAAGTGGTAAAAGCAGTTTATTGAAAACATTATATGCTGATTTGCCATTGAATAATGGAGAAGGAGAAATTGCAGGTTTTGATTTAAGAAAAATTAAATCAAAGGAAATACCATTATTAAGAAGAAAATTAGGCATTATTTTTCAAGACTTCCAACTGCTATACGATAGAAATGTCGAAGAAAATCTAAAATTTGTTCTGAAATCAACAGGATGGAAATCGGGAGTTGAGTTTGAACAAAGGCTCAATGATGTTTTAACAAAGGTTGGTTTACAAACTAAAAAACACAAAATGCCCCATCAATTATCGGGTGGAGAACAACAAAGACTGTGCATAGCGCGCGCATTAATAAACGATCCTGAAGTAATACTCGCTGATGAACCAACTGGAAATCTTGACCCAGAAACCACTGGAGAAATTTTACAGTTATTGTTAGATATCGCGGCAACAGGACGTAGTATAATAGTTGCTACTCATGATCTAACTTTGTTTGAATTACACCGAGCTCGTACCTTAAAATGTGATAGCGGAACAATCTTAGATTCAAATTTATTATAGAATGCTTTCCATTTGTATTCCTGTTTATAATTATGATATCAGAGAATTAATTGGAGAAATAACAACTCAGTGCGAGGAATTAAATTTAAATTACGAATTAATTTGTGTTGACGACTGCTCTACCAACTTGCAATTGGCAAAAATAAATAAAGTATTTTTTAAAGAAAATGCAAATTCAAAAGTAAGATATGAAGTTTTACTCGAAAATAAAGGTAGATCAGCAATTAGGAATTATTTAGTTTCTAAATCAAAGTTTAGTTTTTGCTGGTTTTTAGATTGTGATGGGAAAATTGGGGAAAACAAAAATCTTGTAAAAACTTTTCTTCAGCATTTGAAAGCAAACAATGTTGTGAGTGGTGGTAGAATTTATCAAAAAGAAATTCCAAACAATAGATTATTAAGACTACATTGGACATGGGCTTCGAAGCGCGAGTTATTAGATGTAAGCCAAAGAATGAAGCAACCAGTTCAACATTTCTTGAGTAATAATTTTATAGCTCATAAAGACATATTACTTCAAGTTCCTTTTAGTGAAGAATTGACTGGATATGGCTATGAAGATACTTTTTGGGCTTCACAAATAGTTAATAAAGGAATTACTATTCAGCATATTAATAACCCTGTAATACATGATGGACTTGAAATAAATATTGATTTTATAAATAAAATTGAAGAATCTATTTATAATCTTATTCGCCTCAAGAGTATTTGTATCAAAAGTAAAATTGAATTCCCTGTCAAAAGTAAACTTACTAAGCTGGCTGAACTATTAAATAAACCAATTATTAGTGAATTTTCTTCATTTTTTTTAACCAAAAATAAAAGCAAGTGGAAATCAAAATTACTGAGTGATGATTTTAATTTATTTATTTTCGATTTATATAGATTGGCGTTTTATTTTGAAACTATAAAGAAATGATAATAAAATATTTATTAATTTTCCTTTTATGCATGGTTAAATTTGTTGTTGCCGTTCCTTCAGGTTACGCAACTTTAAATTTAGATTTCATACCTTTTGTTTTATTTACAACTGCTGGTGGGATATCTGGAATATTTGCTTTTTCTTACTTTAGTTTTTATATTTTCAAAGCTTGGGATTTATTATTATCTACTTTTGGATTTAAAGTAATTCATACAAAACCAAAAAGGAGATTTACCAAAGCAAGCAGAATATATACTAAAATTATTAAAAGTTATGGTCTAATTGGCTTGGCTTCAATTACTCCTACAATAATTTCTATTCCTGTTGGAACAGTTTTAGCCTGCAAATTATTTCCTGATAAAAGGAAAGTTATTATTGCACTTTCTATTTCTGTTTTATTGTGGTCTATATTTATGAGCAGTTTGCTCTTTTATTTTAATTAGATTTTAATAATGAAAATTAAACACCTATTTTTCGACCTCGATAGAACTATTTGGGATTACGATTATAATTGCAATGAAGTGCTGCAAGACCTTTTTTCAGTGCACTTAAAAGATAAATATAAAGGGATAATTTCTAACAATGAATTTATTGATATTTTTCATCAAGAAAATAAAATTCTCTGGGAATTATTTACTGAAAATAAGATTGATAAATCTTATTTACGAAAAAACAGATTCTACAAAACTTTACTCAACTTTAAAATTGATAACGAACATTTAGCTGATTTGTTAGAAGTGGAATACCTTTCAACTACTCCACATAAAAAGAGATTAATGCCAGAAGTTATTCCTGTTATTGAAAAGTTATCCGCTATTTTTGAATTGCATATTATTACCAACGGTTTTGAAGACGTTCAAAATTTTAAATTAAAAAATTGTGGAATTCACCAATATTTTAAAAAGGTGATTACAAGTGATGGCGCAAATGCCAGAAAACCTAACAGAGAAATTTTCGATTGGGCTTTGCAGGAAACTGGAGCATTGGTGCATGAAAGCATTATGGTTGGTGATGACTTTGAAATAGATATTTCACCTGCTGAAAAATTAGGCTGGAAAACTATCTTTTACAATATTCATGGAGAAGATAAGATTAAACAAAAAAATAATACAGTGGAGATTAACTCTTACCTGGAGTTTGATAATGCAATGCTTCGATTAACTTCATAAAAAAAGGGAACATTTCTGTTCCCTTTATTTTCAATATGCAAATAATTTTATTTTTTCGGAGCTTCTGCTTTAGCACCATCTTTACTGCAGCATGATTTTCCCGCTGGTTTTTCAGATTTAGCTTCTGTAGATGCACCTTCTCCGTGACAAGATTTTGCCTCGCTTTTAGAACAGCATTCTTTTACTTTTTTACCTTTAGTTTTCTTCTCTTTGTCTTTATCTCCTAAATTAGAAATTTCAACACCTTTTGTTGTTGCTACAAATGGAAGAGCTATTGCGCCTGAAGTAAAAGCTGCGAAGCAAAATATTGCAATAATTTTTTTCATAGTTTTAATTTTATATACAAATATACGTATTCTGATAAATTATATTGCAAGTATTTAAGAAAGTTTTGCAACTTCAGTAATTCCACCTTTAACAATATCTCCCAGCTTTACTTTTACATCAGCATTTAAAGGTAAAATAATGTCTACGCGTGAACCAAACTTTATAAATCCAAATTCCTGACCTTGTTTTGCCTCATCTCCAACTTTGCAGTAAGTTACAATTCTTCTGGCAACATAACCTGCAATTTGCCGCAACAAAACACTTTCGGTTCCGTTTTCAACAACAACAGTTGTTCTTTCATTTTCAGTTGAAGACTTAGGATGGCTCGCAACTAAATACAATCCTTTGTGATATTTAAAATAACTTACTTTTCCTGAAATACTGAATCTGTTAATATGAACATTTAAGGGCGACATGAAAACAGAAACCAATCTCCTTTTGTCCTTGTAATATTCGTCTTCAAAAATTTCTTCAATAGCAACTACTTTGCCATCTGCCGGGCAAAGCACCCAATTACCAAGATGTTGATTTCTAGATGGATTTCTAAAAAACTGAAGCACTAAACTAAAAGTAACAAGGGAAGGAATGAGAAAGAATAATCTCATTTTAATACTCTCATCAAATGCTTTAAAAATCAATACATTGATTAACACTAGCACAGTTGTTAAAACCAACAACATGCGATGTCCTTCTCGGTGTATCGTCATGCTTACAAATGCATATATTCTTTCTTCGCCAACAATTGCTCAGGAGTTTCTCTATGCTGAGGATCATCCACGCAGCAATCAACCGGGCAAACCGCAGCGCATTGAGGCTCATCATGAAAACCAACACATTCTGTGCATTTATCACTTACAATATAATAAGCATCCATTGCAACAGGAGCTTGTGTCGTATCTGCTTGATAAACTCCGCTTGGCGCAACAACCTCGCCTTTAAGACTTGTTCCATCAGCAAAACGCCACTCAGTTCCACCTTCATAAATTGCATTATTAGGACATTCAGGCTCGCATGCACCGCAATTGATGCATTCGTCAGTTATCATTATTGCCATTTGTTTATAATTTAAAGTTTAATTTCGCGTGCAAATTTAAATAATATTTGAATGAATATGCATATTGAAAAAAGAATCATGGCTTTTGCTGCACTTGGTAATAAAATTAGGAACATTGTAAAAGAAATGGAACTCGGTTCAAGTGAAATTTATGGGGAATTGCTGCTTGCAATAATTAATAATAATCCATGGTTTATTGAAAGTAATGTTAAACAATCTTTAAGCGCCATATCGCTTATGTTGAATGAGCAAGAATTAAGAAACTGGTTAAATCAATATCAATTTACGGATAACGGAAAATCAAAAAATATTGGGGTAATTATGGCTGGAAATATTCCCGCTGTTGGTTTTCACGATGCGCTGTGTGTTCTAATTAGCGGAAACAAATTGGTTGCAAAGTTATCTTCACAAGACATGATTCTTTTACCATTCCTATTTGATGAATTGTATAAAATAGAACCTGAATTTTGTGAGAATATTCGATATACCACAGGACAATTAAAAAATATTGACGCTATTATTGCTACAGGAAGCAATAACAGTGGAAGATATTTTGAATATTATTTTTCAAAATACCCTAATATAATTAGGAAAAACAGAACTTCAGTAGCCGTTATTTCAGGAAATGAAAGCAATGAGGAATTATTAGGTTTGATGCATGATGTAACTAGTTATTTTGGATTAGGTTGCAGAAATGTTTCTAAAATCTATTTTCCTGAAGATTGGAATCCAACTCAATTGCTTGATGTAAGTATGAAATTTTCTGAATTAAAAAATCATTCAAAATATTTTAATAATTACGAATATAATAAAGCCATTTACTTAATAAATGGAGTAGAACATTTAGATACAGGCTTTTTATTGTTAAAAGAAGACCAAGGATTACATGCTCCAATTGGCGTTCTTTATTATGAAAAATACAGGGATGTATCTTCCCTTAAATATAAATTAGCTGCTTCAGTTTCTGATATTCAATGCGTTGTTTCTGGAGCCTTTTCAGGTATTTCTTCTGTATCTTTTGGGAATGCACAAAATCCACAACTTACTGATTATGCAGATGGGGTAGATACTATGGATTTTTTAATGAATAATGAATAATGAATAATGAATAATGAATAATGAATAATGAATAATGAATAATGAATAATGAATAATGAATAATGAATAATTTAAATATTCTACTTTATTAAACAGTTATAATTTTACTCAAAAGCAATAATTTTTAATTATTAATTTTTAATTATTAATTATATGTTCCATTCTTGCTGGCAATTTCACTTTAATAAACTTACCTAATTCAAGATACTTTTTAATCCATTCTAATTTACTTTTTTGATCATTAAACTTTAGAATTGAATGATCTTCTAACATCTTTTTTCCTAAGGAGAAATATTCATTTTGAAAATCTCTTAAATCAAGTTCTATGTCTAAATCTTCCATTACTTTGAAAACTCGGAGAATAAGTTCTATTGTTTTATAATCCTGATCTTCGGCACGCAAACTCCTCATCAACAAATACATTTTTGAACTTGCTGCGAAACTAATTGTTGTTTTGTCTAATTCAACTTTCCATTTAATTGCATCAAGCGCTAATTTTTCTAATCTGTTTGGATACAAATTTCCATTCTGGAAAAAATGTCTGATATCACTATTTATAACATTCTCTAAATTCTTTATTAGCACAGAAGGAATTGGTAAACGGGCTTCTTCCATTACTGTCATAATATTGTAATTTCTATTGTATATTCTTCGGAAAGAATCTTCAGCCTGAATTACATCTTTCATCACAATTTCGTTAAGCACTTTAATTTGTTCGTCCTTAAACAAGTTCCACAATGAAAATTTCTCTGGCCCGAAATAAGTTTGCATGATCCCAATAACTTCTGCTACCTGACTGTTGCTAAATGCATTTTTTATTTCATCACTCATTTTTTCAAAATCATCATCTTCCATATAACTACTGGAATTTCCAATGATATGATTTTGTCCTAACCAAATTACTGCAAAGTAAAATTTCCTAACACTTAATGTAATCAATGAATGTACTTGTGTTTTGCCAACAGCTAGTCTTAAAGTTCCTGCTTCCAAACGTTCGTAACTCTCACTTTCAGCTCTATAGTTGCATATTGTGAGTGTTTCTGGAAAGTCTTCGAATAAACTTGCCACGGCATAATGAGAACCTACTTTAGAAAGCGTTAATCTTGAGGGTTGCACATATTTCTTATGCACAATAGCTCCGTTCTTTAAATCCGGCAAATTGCTTGGCGCATCTGTAAGTCTTTTTAGAAACTCTTTTTCTAACACTATATTACTCTCACTTTCAGCTAATTGAATAGCCCTGTCGGCATATTGCAAAATTTGGGTAGTTTCAATTCCAGAAATCTCATCGAAAAACCAACCGCAACTTGTATACATTAACATGGCATGTCGTTGCATTTCTAATAAACGAATTACCTTTGTTTTATGCTCATTTTTAGGCATTTCATTGCACCATTTTTTTAGAAATTGGTCAACATTAACTTCTCCCCTGTTAAGGATAATTTCAATGTATGCATTTCGGGCATCCCATGGTTTTTTGATATATCTACTTAACTCTTTTTCAAAAACAGAAGCCAATTGATCTCTCAACCAATCCAAAGAATTGCGTAAAGGGGCTCTCCATTTCTGATTCCAGCCTATGTTCATACCTGAACTGCAGCCACAATCATTTCTCCAGCGTTCTACACCATGCACGCAACTCCATGAGCTATTCTCATGAATTTCAACTTGCCAAGTTGGAGGTGCAATGGATAAAAATTGCGCATAGTTTGTCAACTTTGCTAAACCTACACTTTCAATATAATCCAAACAATATGCAAGCGCCATATCACCATGCTTGTGATGATGGCCATAACTTTCTCCATCGGTTGCAACATGCACTAATTGAATTGGGTCGCTATATTCATTGAAACCTTCCATTAGTTGATGCGCAAA
>Ga0247831_1004045_pt1 | contig 20228 bp, 18 predicted proteins | sample LaCruzMarch2015__9_FD_192406 | JGI IMG/M metagenome (GOLD analysis project Ga0247831, IMG submission 192406) | Freshwater microbial communities from meromictic Lake La Cruz, Castile-La Mancha, Spain - LaCruzMarch2015_1m | ecosystem: Environmental > Aquatic > Freshwater > Lake | place: Spain...
TGAGCTTCCCACTCCTGCCATATTGACTCTCAACGGTCTGAGTTGGAACTCCCTCGTGCACGAGGGGCAGATTTTGAAGCTGAGCCCCGAGCCCACCAAGAAGCGCGCCGGATCTCCAGCCCGTCTTGCCGCTGGGGGATATGTTGTGTCCCCGGGTGACACCGTGACCACGATTGCCGGACGTTTGGGAATCTCGGCTGAAGCACTCACCGCCCACAATGGCCTTCAGCCCGACTCCACGATCTACGCCGGTCAGATGCTGAGCGTGCCAGGCGCCACCCGCCCCACTGCGGAGCGGACCGCTCCGACCGCGATGCCGGTCATTGCGAGCGCGCCAACCGTGCTGAGCGCTTCGACGCGCAACGATAGCGAAACGGATGAGTCCGCTCAGGCCGACACATCCACGGGGGTACCATTCGACGCCGCAGACCTCGCTCTGGCTGAAGCGCCAGCCTTAATCGTTGTCCATGTTCCAAAGAAACCAGCAGTGCTGGCAACCAAAGCCCCAGCCGCAAACCCCGCGCCAGTGACCCAGGCCAGTGCACCAGCCCAGGCGCCAGCCCAGGCGCCAGCTCCGGCGCCAGAGGCGACGGCCTCTGGCGGAGTGGGGCAACCTGTTGCCGGTTCGATTACGCCACTCAATGATGAGCGCAGAGCCAACGCGCAGGTCATTATTTCGGTGGGACGTGAGCTGGGGGTTCCCGACTACGGAATCGTTATCGCTCTCGCAACAGCGATGCAGGAATCGTCGCTTCGCAACATCAACTGGGGTGACCGCGACTCGGTAGGTCTCTACCAGCAGCGTCCCTCCAGCGGATGGGGAAGCGTTGAACAGATTATGGATGCGGGCTACGCAACCCGCTTGTTCTTTGGAGGCCCGCAGAACCCTAATAAGGGAAAGACCCGCGGGCTGTTAGATATCACCAACTGGCAGAGCATGACACTCACCGAGGCTGCCCAACGCGTTCAAATTTCAGCGTTCCCCAAGGCGTACGCAAAATGGGAGCCGAGCGCCTGGGCGTGGTTGTACGAACTCACCTAATGGAGTGGCAACCCGTATCGGTGGCCATACCGCCCTACAATCGGCTAAATGGACGCCCCCACGATTGACCCGCTACTCGGCCGGGTAATCGACAACCGCTACGTCATTGAACGTCGCGTTGCCAGAGGTGGCATGGCGACCGTCTATGAGGCCATGGATCAACGCCTTGAGCGGCCAGTGGCAATCAAAATTATGCATCCGCACCTGGCGGAGGACGAGGATTTCACGCGTCGCTTCATCCAAGAGGCACGGCAGGCGGCCAGACTTGCCCACCCCAACATTGTTAATGTTTTCGACCAGGGGCAAGACGGCGCCATCACATTCATTGTGATGGAGTACTTGCCAGGAATAACACTGCGCGAATTGCTCAACGACTTTGGCGCTCTCACCCCGGCTCAAACCCTCGACATAGTGAAGGCTGTTCTCTATGGACTCGACGCCGCACACTCCGCCGGAATTGTCCACCGCGACCTCAAGCCCGAGAATGTCTTGCTTGCAGATGACGGTCGGATCAAGATTGCGGACTTCGGCCTAGCACGGGCTGCAAGTCACAATACGGCGACGTCACAGGCGCTCCTTGGCACCATCGCTTATCTCTCACCAGAGTTGATTTCCCGGGGCATCGCCGATGTGCGCAGCGACATCTACGCGCTCGGCATCATGATGTTCGAAATGCTCACCGGCCAACAGCCCTACCAGGGTGACCAAGCAGTAACCATCGCCTACCAGCACGCCAACGATATTGTCCCGAGACCGAGCTCAAAGAACCCAGCCATTCCTTCCCAATTCGATGAGTTAGTGGCCTGGTGCAGCGAGCGCTCCCCCGATGACCGCCCTCCACACGCGCGAGCGTTGCTCGAGCACGTGGTCGAATTAGAGCGACTTCTGGGCCCTGAATCATTGACCCAGGCAACCCAGGCCCTCAACGCCACAGTAGCCATGACTCAGCGGATGTCCACCCTGGACATGCAAGAAACCGAGGTTCTTGATCCTCGATCTGCTGTGTTTGACGAATTGGAGCCAACCGTCGTCCCTCCCCCGGACGATGTCGACATGGCCCCCCAGCAGCCCATTCGGACCGCCCGTCGTCGGGGCCGCGCTGGCACAATCACTGCCGTCCTACTCCTCGCCGTTGCTGTGGTGACTGGTGGAGGGGCCGCAGCGTGGTGGTGGGGTGGCGTGAGCGGAGCCGTCCAGATTCCCGAGGTCGGCGGCTTCAGTGTCGAGGAAGCTACCGCCACACTGACTGCTGCGGAGCTTGAGGTCTCTGAGGTAGTCCTCGAGGAATTCGACCTGGTGTTGCCCGCTGGAGTCGTCAAGGGCACGAATCCTCCATCCGGTGAGTCAGTGGACCGGGGCAGTGTCGTGAGGCTCATTGTCTCCTTGGGCCCGAGCCCCGTGAGTGTCCCAGCAGTTACTGGAAAAACACTCCAGGATGTGACCAGCGAATTTGAAGCACTCAACCTCATTGTTGGTTCCAGCAGTGAAGAATTCAACGACTTCGTTGACGCCGGAACAATACTGCGCCTTGCGAACGCCGAGGGCGTGGCGTTGAGCGCCGGCACGGAGGTCTTGGCCGGCAGCACTCTCAACGTGGTGGTGTCTGCGGGACCAATTCCCGATGTTACGGGGCTCTCTGCCGACGAAGCGAGACGCGTGCTACAAGAAATCGGCCTCCTGGGAATCGTGGGTGGAGATGGTGAATTTTCCGACACAATCCCCGAAGGATCGGTCGTCAAGATTCTCGATCGGGACACCCGCATTGTTGTGCCAGGCGACACCCTCACGCTGCTGGTGTCCCGTGGTCCAGAACTTATCGAGGTCCCGGATGTCATTGACAAAACCATTGCCGAAGCAAAACGCACACTCGAAGCTCTGGGGTTCCGCGTCGAGGTCAGATCAGAGTTCCCCGAAGAAGACTGGACCAAGGCCTTCGCTCGAGTCACCAGTGTTGACCCCTCGGTGGGTCAAGAGGTCCCCGCAGGGACGCTCATCATCCTGCGCAGCTTCGTCTAGTGCTTGGTAAGTTCTTCGGCAACCAAGAAGGCAAGCTCCAGTGACTGCTGGTGGTTAAGCCTCGGGTCACACAGAGACTCGTACTTGTTCTCAAGGCCCAGCTCGTCAATCTGTTGAGAGCCACCGAGGCACTCTGTCACATCGTCACCCGTGAGTTCAACATGAACTCCACCGGGGTGCGTGCCGATTAGGCGGTGCACTTCGAAAAAGCCCTGGACTTCATCGACAACATCGTCGAAGCGACGGGTCTTGTATCCAGTGGATGTCGTAATGCCGTTGCCATGCATGGGGTCCGTCACCCACACGGGTTGCACCTCCAGAGACTTGGTGGCATCCAACAGCGGTGGCAATGCATCGCGAATTGCACTGGCGCCCATACGAGTGATTAACGTCAGGCGGCCCGGTTCACGGGCTGGGTCGAGCTTGTCAATCAGGGCTTCTAGCGCATCCGGCTTCATTGCGGGACCGACCTTCACCCCAATGGGATTGCGCACTCGGGAGAAGAAATCAACGTGGGCGCCATCGATCTCACGAGTGCGCTCGCCAATCCACAGGAAGTGTCCGGAGGTCACATAGGGCGTGCCCGTCCGTGAATCGATGCGGGTCAACGGACGTTCGTAATCCATCAGCAGACCCTCATGGCTGGCGTAGAACTCGACTCGTTTCAATTCATCAAAATCAGCGCCAGCGGCCTCCATGAAACGAATCGCGCGGTCAATTTCTTTGGCGAGCCCTTCATAACGCGCGTTGGCGGGGTTCTCAGCAAAACCTCTGTTCCAACTGTGGACCATGCGCAAATCAGCGAAGCCACCCTGGGTGAACGCCCGAATCAGATTCAGAGTGGACGCTGCCGTGTGGTATCCCTGGAGCATTCTTGCCGGATTTGGGGTTCTCGATTCCTCAGTGAAGTCATAGCCATTGACGATGTCGCCGCGGTACGCGGGAAGGGTCACGCCATCTCTGGTTTCATCGTCACTGGAGCGTGGCTTGGCAAACTGGCCAGCCATCCGGCCCATCTTCACAATGGGCATCGACGCACCGTAGGTCAACACCACTGCCATCTGCAGGATGGTCTTGACCCTATTCCTAATGTTGTCAGCGGTGGCGCCCTGGAAAGTCTCAGCGCAGTCACCACCTTGAAGCAAGAAAGCTTTCCCACTGGCAACGCGCGCCAAGCGCTCACGAAGAAGATCGACTTCGCCGGCAAAAACCAGAGGTGGAACGCTCTGAAGCTCTCTCGATACCGCTGCGGCAGCAGAGGTATCGGGCCACTGGGGTTGCTGCTTGATCGCCAACGAACGCCAGTGGTCCAAACCTTCGACTACCCCGGGTGCAGGGATAACGGCGCTTTCACTGGTGTCCACGATTCCTCAATCTCTGTGCAGTGCCAGGACAAGCCTAGCCGAGCACGGCAACGCCCCACATCGGCTGCTACGTGGCTGGGTTGCGTAGCGTCGAGGCATAGACATCGACGTATTCTTGCCCGCTGAGCTTGTTCATTTCGTAGATGATTTCATCGGTGATCGCTCTCAAGACAAACCGATCGCTCTCCATGCCGCGAAAACGAGAAAAATCCAAAGGCTCGCCGAGCACCACACCGACCCTGTGGACCTTCGGAAAATTGGTGCCCAGTGGCATGACCTTGTCAGTGTCGACGACGGCCACAGGAATCACCGGAACATTTGCATCGAGAATCATGCGCGCCACCCCGGTGCGGCCGCGAAACATCCGACCGTCCGGGCTTCTGGTGCCCTCGGGGTAGATGGAGAGGACTTTTCCCTCGGCAAGGACCTGAAGGCCCGCATTGAGTGAGGCTTCCGATGCTTTCCCGCCTGAGCGATCAATGGGTAGTTGCCCAGCCGAGGTCATAAAAAACCTAATGGCCCACCCCTTGATTCCCCGGCCAGTGAAGTAGTCGCTCTTTGCCAGGAATGCCATCTGGCGATCGACGACGAGCGGAAGAAAAACCGAATCAACAAAAGACAAGTGATTGCACACCACGACCGCAGGCCCGGTGCGGGGCATGTTCTCCAGCCCCTTCGCCCACGGGCGAAAGACAGTCGTCAGGAGAGGGCCAATGACCCAGTGCTTCATAATCCAATAAAACATCTAGCCCCCTCCCGACTTCCCTCAGACTACGCCCCGGCAGGACGTTGAAGGCGTGCCAAGTCAGCAGCGCCGATCACGCCGGCGTTGTTTCCCATGGTCGCTACAACGATGCGCGGCACCGGCCTGCGCTCATAGGCGCCATAGTGGCGCCTAAACGACTCGGTAATGGGGTCGCTGACCAGCGCCCCCGCTTTGGCAACGCCTCCCCCGATGACCACTACTTCCGGGTCGATAACGGCCACCAGAGAGGTAATGCCTCGTCCCATTGCGTCACACACCCTGTTCAGCACTGCAATGGCGGCGCTATCGCCACCGACCAACAGTTCTGTCATCTCCTCCGAGGTGAGTTCGGGGCGACCTAGGTCGCTGCGGGCCTCTCTCATCAGCGCCGTGCCGGAGGCATACTGCTCCAAGCACCCTCGGTTCCCACAGCCACACAGCAAGCCATCTGGCTCGATGATGATATGACCGAGCTCACCAGCGGATCCAAAGCCTCCGACGAGGAGGCGCCCGTCTTCGACTACTGCGCCGCCGACGCCCGTGCCCATGGTGAGCATCACCATAGAGTGCGCATGCTTGGCGGCGCCAAACTGAAACTCAGCCCAACCCGCGGCGTTGGCATCATTTTCCAGGGTGACGGGACGGCCGAGGCGCTGCTCCAGGACATCCTGCAGAGGAAAATCAGCCCATGCGATATTGGGTGCAAAATAGACGCGTTCTCTGGTGCGATCGAGGAAAGCGGCAGCAGCCACACCTACAGCGCTGGCTACTTCGTCTCCATCAAGCTCACTCACCATCTCAACGACGGTGTCAATAATGGCGAGCGGATCCTCGGCGTTGGTGGCGCGCTCGCTGCGCTGCGACAGCTCTCCCCCAGCGTTGACGAGACCCGCCGCAATCTTTGTCCCACCAATGTCAATTCCGCATGTGTACACGGGGGAAGAGTCTAGCGAGCATGGAGCAGCCCCTTGCCGGAGGCACGGCTCAGAGAGCGAACCACTCCGATTCGCGGAGCGCGCTCAGTGCGTGCTTTTTGTGCTCCGGCGCAAGACCCTCGAAATAGAGCACCCCACGAAGGTGATCCATCTCGTGCTGAATCGCCTGAGCCATCAAGCCCTCGCCCTCAACGTCGACGACGTCACCGTCCAGGGTCACGCCCCGCACCAGGGCGAACGGATGCCGCAGGCGCGGGTAGGTGAGGCCTGGGACCGAAAGGCATCCCTCACTCATTTCTTCAGGCTCGCCCCAGACTCGAACAAGGTTGGGGTTCAGGAGATATCCCACAACACCCTCGATGTTGTAACTAAAGGCAGAAAGCCCCACGCCAATCTGATTGGCGGCAACGCCCGCGCGACCAGGCAGTTTGACAGTGTCGAGGAGGTCGGCAACGAGTTGCGCAGTTCTCTCAGTAGTGATCTCTGCTGGTTCGGTCGGGCTTTTGAGAATGGGATCACCGAAGAGCCGAATGGCACGCACCGCCATGCTAGGTGCCGAGACGCTCGCTCATACCCTCAACGACAAGTGCGGCCAGCTCACGGGCAGCCTGACGCGTGTAGGGGCTCAGACGGTCCCATTCAATAACGGAACCAGCGGCGAGATTGGGGTCATAGGGAATCCGCACAACTTCTCCCACCCGAGAGATGAAGTGGCCTTCGATTTCGTCTAACTTGACCACGTTTGTGCCCTGAGTCGCGGTGTTGAGAGCCACCACAGCGCGGGCGACCAACTCACCATAGCCATTGGCTTCCAACCAGGTCAGCGTCTCCGAAGCCAGTCGGGCTTCATCGATGCTTCCGCCGGAGACCACCACAAGACCATCCGCCCGTTCCAGGGTGGGCTTCATCACTGAGTGAACAATGCCCGTGCCGCAGTCTGTAAGGATGACGGAGTAGAACCGGGCCGCCTGATCGGCGACCACGTTGTAATCATCCTCGTCGAAGGCTTCAGACATCAGTGGGTCGGTATCAGAAGCAAGCACGTGCAGGCGTGAGGCGTCTTTCGACACCAACTCTGCAAAGTCGGTAAAGCCCGAGATGCCGGCGGCAAGATTGACGACATCGCGAACCGTTGCGCCGGTCGACTTCGGCACTCGCTCCGCGAGTGTTCCGCGGTCGGGGTTTGCATCAATCGCGATGACCCGATCGTGGCGGACCTCGGCTAACGCCATACCAAGAAGCGTGGTGACGGTTGTTTTGCCCACACCGCCCTTGCGAGTCACCACAGGAACGTAGCGCGCACCTGTTTCAAAAGCTGAGCCAATCCGGCGATCCATCGCCTTTCGTTCGCGCACGGCGGCTGAATCACCAAGGTTGATGGTGTGAAAGGAAATGTTGTACACCAAACTTTGCCAGAAGCCCTCCGGAGCGAGGCTCTTGCGTCCAGAGATGTCCAGAAGGCGGTCATCTGTGAGCATCGCCGACGGTTCTGGGCCATCGCCACGATTCCCGGCACGTCGCTGGTACAAACTATCGGACGAATCCGCGACAACGAGGGTGATGCTCTCTGCCTCACTCGACTCCAACGCAGCCGGATCAACGGCGGATTCCTCCAACTCGCCATCTCCGCCCGGAGCCTCTGCGGGCTCAGTAGCGTCGGGGGACTTGATGTTAGTCTCGCGCTTTGCCATAGGTGCTATAGGTCCTTACTCGCGTGAAGTCGACAGCCTTCAATATTACCCAGAAACTCACGAGCCATCGTCGAGTTCCACCAGAAGGTCACCTGCTTCAACTTGCTGGGTCTTGGGAATCGCTACTCGAGCCACAATTCCCGCCACCGGGCTACTGATTGCCGCCTCCATCTTCATAGCCTCGATAGTGGCGACCACGCCACCCTGCGCGACGGCGTCACCCGCTGCAACTCCCAAGGTAACAACGCCCGAGAAGGGTGCGGCGATGTGCCTCGGGTTCGCTGGGTCAGCTTTTTCTGTCTGAGTCACCACAGCCTGCACGGCACGGTCCCGGACCGTCACCGGCCGCATTTGACCATTCAAAGACACCATCACCGTGCGCATACCGTGATCGTCGGGGTCGGAAATTGTCTCAAGCGACACATACAGGCTCACCCCCGCCTCGACTTCGATGACCGATTCTTCGCCCGGGCGTAAGCCATAGAGGTAGTCCCGAGTCTTGATGACGGAGATGTCGCCGTAGTTTTCTCTTACGTCGAGAAAGTCTCGGGTGGGCCCAGGAAAGAGCAGTTCGTTCAGCAGGGCCCTTCGCTCAAGGCCCGGTGCAAGCAGCACCTGCTCCTGCCCGGGAGTAAGTGTCCCCACTTCTCGCGAGGGCTTCTTGCCTTTGAGAATCTTGGTCCGGAAGGGTTCTGGCCAACCGCCTGGAAGGTCACCCAGTTCGCCTGCCATAAAGCCCGCAACCGAGTCGGGGACGTCGTACTTGCCGGGGTTTTCTTCAAAGTCCGTTGGGTTAACATCCATGGCGACGAGGTGGAGTGCGAGGTCCCCGACGACCTTGCTGGAGGGGGTAACCTTTGTCGGACGCCCCAGCATCCGGTTCGCCTCGGCATACCAATTTTCGATGTCTTCAAAGCGGTCTGCGAGGCCCAGGGCTATCGCCTGCTGACGAAGGTTAGAAAGCTGACCACCAGGAATCTCGTGGTGATAGACCCGCCCGGTAGGGCCTGGTAATCCCGACTCAAAGGGGGCATAGAGCTTGCGGACTGACTCCCAATAAGGCTCCAGCGCCGAAACGCTCTCGAGACTGATGCCGGTGTCTCGCTCGGTGAATTCCAGTGCCGCGACAAGCGACGACAACGACGGCTGACTGGTGGTTCCCGCCATCGCCGCACTCGCGGCGTCCACAGCGTCGACGCCGGCCCGACTCGCAGCGAGCAGAGTGGCCAATTGCCCGCCTGCCGTGTCGTGGGTGTGGAGGTGGACCGGCAGATCGAACCGCGATCTCACAGCTTCGACCAGGGTCGCAGCGGCTTCGGCGCGAAGAAGACCGGCCATGTCCTTGATGGCCAGGATGTGCGCGCCACTGGCAACAATCTTCTCCGCTAGGCGCAGGTAGTAATCCAGCGTGTACAGATCCTCAGAGGGATCCGAAAGGTTACCGGAGTAGCACAGCGCGACTTCAGCAAGGGTGGTGCCGGTCTCCAGTACCGCGTCAATGGCGGGTCGCATATTGGACACGTCATTGAGGGCATCAAAGATGCGGAAGATATCAATTCCCGCGGTTGCCGCCTCATGAACAAAAGCGTTTGTCACCTGGGTGGGGTAGGGCGTATAACCCACGGTGTTGCGCCCTCGCAACAACATTTGAATACAAACATTTGGCAGCGCTTCGCGCAGATCAACGAGGCGCTCCCACGGGTCTTCTCCGAGGAATCGCAACGCCACGTCATAGGTTGCACCACCCCACGCCTCCACGGAGAGCAATTGTGGCGTGGTGTGAGCGACAACGGGCAGAGCGGCCACCAGGTCCCTGGTCCTCACCCGGGTAGCCAACAACGACTGGTGCGCGTCGCGGAATGTGGTCTCGGTGAGCGCCAGGGCCTTCTGTTTGCGTAGAGCCCCAGCAAAAGCTACCGGCCCCAACGAGTCCAGCAGTTGCTTGGAGCCACCAGGTGGAGCCTCGAGAGGAACAGGCGGGAGCTTAGAGACGGGGTCACTCAGTCCCTCGCCAGACCCGTGGGGTTGATTGACAGTGGCGTCGGCCAACCATGTCAGAAGCTTTGTCCCACGGTCCTTCGACACTCGAGCCCGAACCAGCTGCGGGCGCTCATCGATGAACGAGGTCGAGACGTCGCCGGCGAGAAACGCTTCGTCCTCAACCACCGCTTGCAAGAAAGCGATGTTGGTGGAGACTCCGCGAATACGAAATTCGGCCAGACCGCGCCTCGCGCGGGCCACGGCGGTCGGGAAATCGCGGCCACGTGAGGTCATCTTCGCCAGCAGCGAGTCGAAGTAGGGCGAAATTTGAGCGCCCTGGCTCACCGTTCCGCCATCCAAGCGAATTCCCGCACCGCCGGGTGAACGATAGGTGGTGATCTTTCCCGTGTCGGGACGGAAATCAGCACTGGGGTCCTCGGTGGTAATCCGGCACTGGAGAGCAAAACCGCGCGGAACAATGGTGCCACTGGAGAGCCCCAGATCAGCCAGGGACTCCCCCGAAGCAATGCGCATCTGGGACTGAACCAAGTCGACGTCGGTGATTTCCTCGGTGACAGTGTGCTCGACTTGGATGCGGGGGTTCATCTCAATGAAAACGTGGGTCCCTGCCCGCTCCCCCGCGGTGTCGACGAGGAACTCGACCGTTCCCACATTCTGATAACCAATCGACGAGGCGAAAGCAACAGCGTCCTTGAGGATTGCCTCGCGCAGCGCGGGGTCGAGGTTGGGGGCTGGGGCAATCTCAATGACTTTTTGGTGGCGGCGTTGCACTGAGCAATCTCGCTCAAACAGGTGCATGGTGTGGCCCGTGGAATCAGCAAGAATCTGCACTTCGATGTGCCGGGGTCTCACGACCGCCTGTTCGATAAACATGCGCCCATCACCAAATGCTGTCTCGGCCTCTCGCATAGCTGCCTCGAGGGCACCCCGCAGTGCCTCCGGCTGATCCACCCGGCGCATTCCACGACCACCACCACCGGCCACCGCCTTAGCAAAAACCGGGAAACCGACCTCCTCTGCAGCCCTCACTAGAGCGTCAATATCACTGCTGGCCTCACTCGAGGCCAACACCGGAACACCGGCACGAATCGCGTGCTCTTTGGCGGTGACTTTGTTTCCGGCCATCTCCAGCACGGATGCCGGTGGGCCGATGAATACAATTCCTGCTTCTTCGCAGGCCCGGGCTAGGTCAGGGTTCTCACTGAGAAACCCGTATCCCGGGTAGACAGCGTCAGCACCAGAGAGCTTGGCAACCCGGATGATTTCTGCAATGTCAAGGTACGCCCGCAAGGGATGGCCAGGTTCACCAATTTGGTAGGCCTCGTCGGCCTTCATACGGTGGAGGGAGTACCGGTCTTCGTAGGGGTAGACCGCCACGGTCCGTTTACCAAGTTCTACAGCGGCACGAAAAGCCCTAATCGCAATCTCGCCACGATTCGCCACAAGAATCTTGGTGACCAAAAATGGAGCCCCTCTCATCCGCGCCCAAAACGCCGCCCAAAGTCCTGAGCTCTACCTTACTGAAGGCTAAGGTAGAAGAGATGCGCGTAATCAGCCTGAGCTCTCTTAAAGGCGGTGTGGGTAAGACCACCGTCTCGCTTGGGCTAGCCTCTGCAGCTTTTGCCAGCGGTCTGCGCACACTCGTTGTTGACATGGACCCTCAGTCCGACGCCTCGACTGGGCTCGACGTGACGGTCGGTCGCCACCTCAATATTTCCCACGTGCTCGCCAACCCTCGGTCATCAAATGTGCGCAACGCCATCGTGTCCTCGGGCTGGACGAGGGCACGCAACGGGAAAGTGGACGTCTTGTTGGGCTCGCCAGCAGCCATGGCTTTTGACACTCCGACACTGACCAAGCGAGAGATTTGGCGCATGGAAGAAATCTTGGCCGCTGTGGAGGGCGACTATGACTTGGTGCTCATTGACTGCCCACCCTCACTCAATGGGCTCACTCGCATGGCGTGGACAGCCAGCGATCGGGTGGCCGTCGTCACAGAGCCTGGCCTTTTTTCGGTTGCTGCAACACAGCGTGCGTTCCGAGCTGTCGATGAGTTGCGCCGCGCTGTGTCCCCAAGGTTGCAACCACTCGGTGTGATCGTGAACCGCGTGAGACCTCAATCGATTGAGCACCAGTACCGCATTGACGAGTTGAAGCAGATGTTTGGGGCGCTCGTTCTGCAGCCCGAACTCCCGGAGCGCGTGGCCCTGCAGCAGGCTCAGGGGGCGGCTAGCCCATTACACGTGTGGCCAGGGGAAAGCGCCGAGGAGATGGCCCTCAACTTCAACCTGCTACTGGAGCGAGTCATTCGCTCCGTTGCAATCGCCGGATAACCAGAGCGCTAGCTAGCGCGCTGGTTACGACGCTTTGCCAGCTCATCACGCGGGTCCGACCCCGCTTCGCTGACCTCGACGGAGACGAGGGAGGACTCTACTTCGCGAAGGACCTTGCCCACGGCAATTCCAAAGACCCCTTGGCCGCGGCTGACGAGGTCGATGACCTCGTCGTTGGAGGTGCAGAGGTACACGCTGGCACCATCGCTCATCAGGGTCGTCTGGGCAAGATCATTGATTCCCGAAGCGCGCAGTTGGTCAACAGCAACGCGAATTTGCTGCAGCGAAATACCTGTGTCGAGAAGGCGCTTCACGAGCTTCAAGACCAAAATGTCGCGGAACCCATACAGGCGCTGACTACCCGACCCCTGCGCGCTCTGGACGGTGGGTTCCACCAATCCGGTGCGCGCCCAGTAATCGAGCTGGCGGTAGGTGATTCCGGCGGCGGCAGCTGCAATCTGACCCCGGTACCCCTGCTCCTCGGTGATGACAGGCATGCCGTCGGTGAACAGCAAATCCTTGGCGTAGCGCTCCGTGGTGTTGTCGGAGGAATCCATGTGTCGCCCAACCTTCATCTTCAACTTGACCTCTAAGAACACTTGCTCACGATACCGGCACCAAGGCCAATTGCTTCGGCGGCAAGGTCAACGCCGCTGGGCGTGTCGTGGGAAGAGTTATGACTCTAGCCGATTGAGCGCATCGTGAGTCAGCACACTCCGAAGAGTCGTTAAGATTCCCGAGAGCTCGCGTCCCTTGTCGCGCAACTCCGAGGGAGACATCGCACGAGTTGGCCCGTTGGCAGCGTTGACAGCCTGGGAAATCAACCCAACTTCACGGTCAACGGCCAGGCGCATCCCCCTCAGGTGCCGGGGTTCAAGGCCAAAGCTTGATGCCTCGACGATAGAGGTGAGAACTACTAGGTCAGACCCGCTGTAGACCTTCTTGGGTTGAATGAGACCGGCAGTCACCGCGCCCTCAAGAAGCCCAGCCGATGCCTTACCCGCTTCGATGATTTCTGCCTTCGTGTAGCGGGCCTGGTCATCGCCCATCGAAGCACCATTCAGACCGTTGGCCACGGGCAGCGAGGGGTTCTTCCCCGCGTCGCGATCATCAAGGTACGCCTTGATCACTTTCAAAGGAAGGTACTGGTCACGTTGGAGGGTCAGAACGAAACGCAGACGTTCGACATCCTCGCTCGAATAGGTTCGGTACCCAGCAGGGGTCCGACTAGGAGCAATCAGCTCACGGTCTTCGAGAAACCGAAGCTTCGAGGGAGAAAGTTCGGGGAACTCTGGAGTGAGTTTGGCCAAGACTTGCCCAATCGAGAGCAATGACTTCCGGGGGGTGGAAGCGACTTCGATCGACGAACGTGCAACACTCACTGCGCCGCCCTCGCTCCTTCACCATCACTGCGCGAGGGAAAGAACGTCATGCGGAACTTGCCGACCTGGACCTCGGCCCCATCGTGCAAAAGCGCCTGGTCAATAAGCACGCCATCGAAGTATGTGCCATTGAGGGAGCCCATGTCTTTGACTTCAAAAGCTGTGGCGTGCCGGACGAACTCGGCGTGACGACGAGACACGGTCACGTCGTCAAGGAAGATGTCTGCGGCGGGATGGCGGCCCGCGACTGTGGAGTCCTGGTCAAGAAGGAATCGGGCCCCAGCATTGGGACCTTTACGAACAATAAGGAGAGCTGATCCCGACGGAAGTGCATCGATGACTTCCTGCTCTTCGAGGGACACACCAGATTCCAGGTTCTGCAGCTTCTGCTGGAAATCCGGACCAAACTTCTCTGTCTGGCCGGGAAGCCCCGGATTTTCCGGGCTCTTGGGTGTCTCGCTCATCACACTCCATCGTTGAATGCCTTCACCCTATCGGAGGATTCACCGCTTTCGCGAGTCACCTCTTTTGCGAGACGAATCGCATCAAAAAGATAAGAAAACCCGACCACCCAATAGAGCGCCACGGCCACAACAGCGATGGGCCAGGCAATCGCCATCAGCATTTGGCCGACCGATGCCGAGACGTGTTCGGTGACCATCACGCTCAACAAAAACAGGGGAAGAACAAAGAGCAGTCCAAACGTTGCGACCTTCCCCCACCACTTCACGGGCAAAGTCCCGTGGCCGAAACGGGACATGACGATTCCACCAACACCCAAGAGCGCGTCTCGCAACATCACGGCAACAACGAACCACCACGGCACGACACCTTGGATCGCGAGCGCCACGACAGTGGCGGCAATGAAAAGTCGGTCCGCGAAGGGGTCCAAGAACTGGCCAAGGCGGGTGATCTGATTCATCCGCCTTGCAATCAGGCCATCGACGAAGTCAGTCAATACTGCCGCCACGAGAAGGATGAACGCTGCCAGCAACCGGTCCTCGATAACGAGATAGAGAAACACCGGGATAGCCATGAGTCGAATGACGCTGACAAGGTTGGCGAGAGTGAAGACCCTCGAACTCACGTCGTTGTTAAGGCTCATGAGCCCATTGTAGGAGTCGCAGCGCGATTGTCAGTCATTTCTCAGCGGAATGCTTGGCGTCAATGCCGGAAAAGGCCAACCCCGCCCCCTACCATGAAGCCATGTCGTGCATCAGGTTTAACACCACCGCCCAGCGCCAGCAACTCTCCGGTGAAACTCGCCTCGCCGGGGACGACCCGGTGGCAGCATTTCTCTCTCCGGCCATCACCACGTCCAAGGTGGAGCGTATTCGTCGGCTATCCACAGACGCCAACCCCAAAATTCGGGAGAGCGCCGCGCTGTCGTACCACGCGCCCCTCGAGGTGTACGAAACGCTTGCGAAGGACCCAGACCCCGGAGTGCGAGCGTGCCTGGCTCGCAATCAGGCAACACCCTGTGACGTTCTGCGCACGCTTGCCACAGACAGCGATGACACCGTTCGCGCTTTCGTCGCCATCAACTACAGCGTTCCCGCTGATGCGATGGAGCTCTTGGAGAGTGACGCTAGCCCCACTGTTCAAAAACTCGTAGCGTGGAAAGGCTCTCTCCGAGAAGACTCAAACCTCATTCCCGCCTAGACGCCACCCTGGCGGAGGCGCCGGGGAAAAATCTTTGCGATCCCAACGAGAGTGCGATAGCGAAGGCTGGGGATCACCACGGCCTTGCCCGCTTCAACGGCGCGCAAACTGCTCGCCACCACATCCTCAGCGCTCAACCACATGAAGTGGGGAATTCCCGACACGTTAATGCCCATGCGCTCATGAAACTCGGTTCTCGTGAACCCTGGTGCCACAGCACTCACGTGGACCCCGTCGCGAAGATAGGTCTCGTTGAGAGACCTAGCTAGGGATAGCCCCACGCCTTGTGGACTGAGTAGGTTCCCCTAGCAAGGTAACCAGCGACACTGGAGACAATTACTACCCTGCCGTGGCCGCGCTCCACCATTCCAGGAAGCACCGCTTTCGTGAGCTCGAGCGGCGCAGTGACGTGGATGGCCAGGTGATTGTTTTCCTCCCGCTCATCGCTATCAGCCAGGTTCCCGCTAATCCCGTAGCCGGCATTGTTGATGAGCACGTCAACGAGGTAGCGCGAATCCCTGAGACGCTCCGCCACACGTCGGCGATCGGCATCGAGGTGAAGATCTGCTGGGAGCACGGTGGTCAAAACCCCCCACTCCTGGGAGATGGCAGTGGCAAGACTCTCAAGTCGTGTCGTGTCCCGGGCGACCAAGACGAGTGGGTGCCCCGCCCAGCAAGAGCCCTGGCGTACACGGCTCCCAGTCCGCTACTAGCCCCTGTGATCAACGCCCACCCCGGTGTGCTCATCGCTCCAGCCTAGAATGGTGACCGCCTAGGGAACCAGCAACCCCTCCAGAAGCTTTTCACTACGCCGGCGAATATCGTCCCTGATGTCACGAACCCGATCGAGATCTTGTCCTGCTGGGTCTTCTAGCTCCCAATCCTCATAGCGCTTGCCCGGGAAGACTGGGCACGCATCGCCACACCCCATGGTGATGACAACGTCACTGGCTTTCACAGAGTCCACGCTCAACAGTCGTGGCACTTCGCTGGCGATATCAATGCCCTCTTCGGCCATGACTGCAACAGCGGCTGGGTTCAACGAATCTGCCGGCGCGGAACCTGCTGAGAGAACCGTTACCCGATCGCCTGCAAGCTGGCGAAGGTAACCGGCGGCCATCTGTGAGCGACCAGCGTTGTGAACGCAGACAAACAAAACAGTGGGGGTAGACTTATAGTCCCTCTTGTGGGTTAACGCGAGCTTGCAGGAACCTTTCCAGAGCAATAACGACAACGACGACGAGCCCCGCCACGACGCTCCAGCCCCACATCACCAGACCACCCTCCGGCATGGCGAGAAGCTCCCGGCCCTCCCCCTGCCATGGCCACAGTGCTCGCAACGACCCCGCCATCAAACCAGTCATGACGACCAAGGTGAGAACTCTGCGGTGTTCGAGCAGCCACTGCAGCATGCCCACAAAAACCGACAGACCAATGATCGCGCCAAGGACAAAAACCCCCAGATACTCAAAGTCCCAATCGTTCACGGCGGCGAGCGTTGGCTCATACATTCCCAGTGTCACCAACAGGAACGATCCAGAGACACCGGGCAGAACAAGAGCACAAACAGCTACCGCCGCTGCAGGGGCAACCCACCACAGTGAGTCAGAGGCGCCGGCCAACACCGGAAGGCCGGTGAAAAGAAAACTCGCGGTGGCCCCAAGTGCTGCCAATGCCATCATGCGCAGATTCCACCCCGAGCCGACCATCGTGATCGGAACCCAGAGCGAGGCAAGTATCAGCCCTGCAAACACCGCCCTCGTCTCAACAGGGCGAGCAACAATTACAGGTTCCAGAAGCGCAGCTCCTACAAAGATGCCAGCAACCATCCCCACAAGAACCGGCACGACAATCACAAACCGAATGTGGGCGATCTCGCTGGAAATGCGTCGCCGGCCAGTGGCGGAGAGAGCCAGTGTGAAGGAGCGGACCACGTGGGAGGCCGCGCCGATGAGGCTCTGGTACACACCGACAATGAGAGCAACAGTCCCACCAGAGACACCGGGGATAATCTCGGCCACGCCGATGGCCACGCCCCGAGCAAGATTGCCAAGTGCGCGCAGGAGCCCACCAATTCTCTCCACCCTCACCCCTGCTTCCTCGCTCCCCAACGAAACTACCGAAGGCCGCCAACAATGAGTTGGACTACGCGCCGAGGGCGCCTCTATCGCTTTGGGCTACTTGGGTCCACACTAGACTCAGACCAGAAACGAGGACTCCATGGCCAGCAACTCTGCACGGGGCAGTGAAGAAGCACCGATGATACCCGCCAAGGTTCTTGACATGGCGGAGGACGTCTTCCACGTCGTCTTGACTGTTCTTTTGTTCGTGGTGGCTCTTGGCGCACTGGTGTTCGCCGTGGTGCGACTCGCGACGACGACACCCTTCTTCCCCACTGGGATGTTGCAGGCAGTCAACGACATTTTGTTTGTGGTCATTATCTTGGAAATCGCCCGCACAGTCATCGCCAGGTTCAGCAACGGCTTCTACCAACTCAGCCGCTTCCTCATCATCGGTGTCATCGCCTCGGTCCGACACATATTGTCGGTAGGTTCCTCGCTCACGCTCTCCACGGGAAAGACGGCAGAAGCATTCGACCGAGGGATTATCGAGCTGATTGTCAACGGCGGAATAGTCGTCGCTCTGGTGCTAGCAATTCTCATAACCCGGCACGCCGAAAACGCTCACCAGCCCGCGAGTCCCAAGAAACTCGCCAAGTCCTCCTAGGTCGACCGGGTGCCTCCCGTGCCAGGGCTAGGCTCAAGCAGTGGGACATTTACTCGGCGCCAATAACCTTCACCTGGAATTCCCCACCAAAGTCGTTCTCGAGTCTCTCACTGTTGGCATCAACGACGGTGACCGCATTGGGGTTGTGGGAAGAAATGGCGAGGGCAAATCAAGCCTGATTCGAATTCTGGCCAGGCGATTGGCTCCTGATTCTGGTGAGGTTATTCTCCGCGGTGGCGTTCGAGTGGGCATGCTGGACCAAACCGACCTCTATCCCCCAGAGCACCTCGTGAAAACAGTGGTGGTCGGCGAGCGAGAAGAGCATGAGTGGGCCGGTGACGCTCGCGTTCGCGACGTCATCACGGGACTACTCTCTGATGTTCCGTGGTCAGGAAAAATCGGCGACCTCAGCGGTGGCCAAAGTCGGCGAGTGTCACTCGCCGCTCTGCTGGTTCAAGACTGGGATGTCATTTTCTTGGACGAGCCCACCAACCATTTGGATGTCACCGGTGTTGCATGGCTAGCCGATCACCTGAACCGGCGCTGGCCGGTGGGCAGCGGAGCTCTCGTCGTGGTCACACACGATCGCTGGTTCCTCGACGCGGCCACCGAAATGACGTGGGAAGTGCACGACACCACCATGGATGTTTACGAAGGTGGCTACGCCGCCTATATTCTCCAACGGGTGGAGCGTGATCGCAGCTCCCAGGTCTCGGAGGCGAAACGTCAGAACCTCCTCAAGAAAGAACTTGCGTGGCTTCGCCGCGGCGCGCCCGCGAGGACGGCTAAGCCCAAGTTTCGAATCGAGGCCGCCCAGGCACTCATCAGCGACGTTCCAGAAATACGGGATCCTGTAACACTCAGCCAGCTATCGACCACGCGACTAGGCAAGAAGGTCATTGAGCTGGACGAGGTCTCCGTGAGCTTTGGCGACACCGTTATTCTGAAGCCACTCACCTGGCGCCTAGCGCCTGGCGAGCGCACCGGCATCCTGGGCGCCAACGGTGCCGGCAAATCCACTCTGCTGGCTCTTCTTAGCGGGTCCCAGTCCCCGACGACCGGAAGAATCAGCCGAGGCTCCACGGTGAACTTGAGCCTGTTGGATCAACGGCTTGCCACACTCGACGAGGTAGCCAATGACCGCGTCAGCGAGGTCATCGCCAGACACAAGACCAGTTTCAGAGCAGGAGGGGTCGAAGTAACGCCTGGCCAACTACTCGAGCGGCTCGGCTTTAGCTCTGCGCACCTCTCAGCGAGAGTTTTCGAGTTGAGCGGTGGCCAGAAACGCCGCCTCCAGTTCCTCCTCGAGCTCCTCAGGGAACCCAACGTCCTGTTGCTGGATGAACCCACCAACGACCTCGACACCGACATGTTGCGAGCGATGGAGGACCTGCTGGATACCTGGCCTGGCACATTAATTGTTGTCTCCCACGACCGTTACCTCCTGGAGAGAGTCACCGATCAGCAGTACGCAATTATCGAGGGCGAGTTTAGACATATGCCAGGGGGAATCGATCAGTACCTCGCCCGCGAGAAGACCAAAGATTCTCGAGCGCTCACCCACATCACTCTCGAAACCCCGGGAACATCCCCCACCTTGCAGGCCAACGTGGCGTCCGCGCTGCGCGCAGGAAGCAAAGAGCGGCGTCTGGCCGAAAAAGAACTCAACTCCCTCCAGACCAAAATGGGCAACATCGACCAGAAGCTTGCGGCCGTAGACGCCGCGCTACTGGCCGTGGCACCCGATGATTACGACACCATGGGCCCTCTGGCCTCGGAGCGATCCAGCCTAGAAAACGACAAGTCTGCCCTGGAAACACGCTGGCTCGAGCTCGGTGCGCTCCTCGAGTAATCAACTCAGCCAAACCCAAGAAACACCACCATCGCACACCCTAAATTCAGGCATACCTCTTGCTGACATCGGGTTAGTCATCCTTGGCCTCGTTCTCCTGGTCGGACTCAGAATCTGTGGCGTTGCCGTTTTTGAACCTGGCGTCTGTCGAGGCAGTGCGGTCGTGCGAGAGCGCGATTCAACCCGCTTAGGTGCGAAGCGTGCGCGTGTGGTCGTGACAGTTCACCGTGCCCTCGGCGCATGCGTCACAGACCACCAATTGTTGACGGCATGCCAGATCAGCGCAGTTCTCCATCCGCGATGTTGGTTCACCACAGCTAGAGCACACCCCGATGACCGCAGCGTCGGACGTGAACGTAACCGCTGTGCGGTTATCGAATACGTAGAGAGAACCCTCCCAGAGGCCAGAATCGCCAAACGCTTCCCCGTAGCGGACGATTCCGCCATCTAGTTGATAGACCTCTCTAAACCCGCGTTT
>Ga0247831_1004046_pt1 | contig 20227 bp, 20 predicted proteins | sample LaCruzMarch2015__9_FD_192406 | JGI IMG/M metagenome (GOLD analysis project Ga0247831, IMG submission 192406) | Freshwater microbial communities from meromictic Lake La Cruz, Castile-La Mancha, Spain - LaCruzMarch2015_1m | ecosystem: Environmental > Aquatic > Freshwater > Lake | place: Spain...
CGGTGGTCGCAGGGCGGCTGGCCGAGGCAGGGCGCGATGTGCTGCTCGTCGAGGCCGGTCCCGACTACGGGCCGTTCGGTGACCCCGGCTGGCCGGCTGACCTCGTCGATGCACGGGCGCTCGCCACCTCGCACGACTGGCAGTACGCGAGCGGACGGTGGACCTTCGAGCGCGCACGGGTGATCGGTGGGTGCTCGTCGCACAACGGCGCGATCGCAGCGGTCGGTCATCGCAGCGACTACGACGCCTGGGCGATGCCCGGCTGGACGGGCGACGACGTCGAGCCGCTGTTCAATGGCGTGCTCGACCGCATGCGCGTCCGTGCGTACGACCGGTCGGAGGCGGTGCCGTTCCACGAGCACTGCCTGCAGGCGGCCGAGGCGCTCGGCTGGCGTATGGCGTCCGACCTCTGCGATCTCGACGCCAATGACTCGTTCGGCCTCGAGACCGTGAACGTCGTCGGGACGACGCGCTGGAACACTGCGTTCGCCTATCTCGACCCGGTGCGCGGCGGTGGGCACCTCCGCATCGTCGACCGGACGCTGGTCGACCGGTTCGTCGAGACCGAGGACGGGGTCACCCTGCACGGCGAGCGCCTCGGACAGGCGATCACCATCACCGGCGGCACGCTCGTGCTGGCCGCCGGCGTGTACGGCACGCCCGCCATCCTGCAGCGCTCGGGCATCGGTGACCCCGATCGGCTGCGGGCGGTCGGTGTGGAGCCGGTGCACGAACTGAAGGGCGTGGGGGCCAACCTCCACGACCACTCGATGGCGCACGCCGACCGAGCGATCGGCCCAGAGCTCCAGGCCGACCTCGATGCGGCTGCGGCCGCCGGCTTCCTGCCGGAGGAGCAGACCCTCGGCAAGGCGATCTCGTCGCTCAGCACCGACGGGCTGTACGACCTCCACCTCTTCCCGGTCTGCGCCTCGAACCAGACGAGCCTCATCCACGGCCGGGTCGTCATCGAGGTGGCGTGCATGACCCCCGAGAGCCGCGGCCGCGTCGACATCACGAGCGCCGACCCGAAGGTCGCGCCGAGCATCGACCACGCCTATTGCCAGGATGCCGTCGGGCACGACCTGGCGGTGCTGCGCGAGGGCATCGCCATTGCCGACGAGATCCTCGACCACCCGACGCTGGCGCCACTGCTCGGCCACCGGGTCACCGACACCAGCAGCGACGAGGCCGTGATGGGCATGGTGGCGCACTACTACCACCCGGTCGGCACCTGCGCGATGGGCGCCGGGCCAGACGCCGTGTGCGACTCGGATGGCCGTGTGCTCGGTCTGCGGCACGTGGTGATCGCTGATGCGTCACTGATGCCGCGCATCCCGCGGGCGAACACCAACCTGCCCACGATCATGATCGGCGAACGGATCGCATCGTCACTCGGGCATGGTTGGTAGCGTCGGCAAGACCATGTCGTCTCCGGAACCGACCACCTCGAACGCCTCCGACTTCGTGCGCGAGCTCGTCCGCTCCGACATCGAGCAGGGCACGTTCGGTGGCCGGGTCCAGACCCGGTTCCCACCCGAACCCAACGGTTACCTGCACATCGGCCACGCCAAGGCGATCTGTGTCGATTTCGGTATCGCTGCCGAGTTCGGTGGCCGATGCAACCTCCGCTTCGACGACACGAACCCCGACACGGAGGACACCGAGTACGTCGACGCGATCATCGACGACGTGCGCTGGCTCGGCTTCGAGGTGCCCGAGCCGGTGCTCTACGCAAGCGACTACTTCGAGCAGATCTACCAGTGGGCCGAACACCTGGTGGACCGTGGCCTCGCCTACGTCGACGATCAGGACGGCGAGACGATCAGCCTCCAGCGCGGCGGCTACGGCAAGCCCGGCATCGAGAGCCCCTTCCGCGACCGGTCGATCGACGAGAACCTCGACCTGTTCCGGCGGATGCGTGCCGGCGAGTTCGCCGACGGCGCACGCGTGCTGCGCGCCAAGATCGACATGCAGCACGAGAACATGCAGTTCCGCGATCCGGTGATGTATCGCATCCGTCGCCAGCACCACCACCGCACCGGCGATCAGTGGGTCGTCTATCCCACCTACGACTGGGCGCACGGCCAGAGCGACGCGATCGAGGGCGTCACCCACTCGCTGTGCACGCTCGAGTTCGACAGCCACCGGCCGCTCTACGACTGGTACCTCGAGCACCTGCCGCTTCCCGGCGATCAGCCGCGCCAAACCGAGTTCGCCCGGCTCGAGCTCACCCACACGGTCACCTCGAAGCGCAAGCTCAAGCAGCTCGTCGACACCGGCATCGTCGACGGGTGGGACGACCCGCGCCTGCCGACGCTCCGGGCGCTCCGCCGCCGCGGCTACCCGGCGTCTGCCATCCGCGAGTTCTGCTCGTACATCGGCGTCGCCCGCACCAACAGCCGTCACCAGATCGAGCTGCTCGAGTCGTTCATCCGTACCGAGCTCAACCGCACGGCGTTGCGACGCATGGCCGTGCTGCGCCCGTTGCGCCTGGTCATCACCAACTGGCCCGACGACGCCGACGGCAACGCCGTGGTCGAGCACGTCGAGCTCGGCAACAACCCCGAGAACCCCGACGACGGCACGCGCCGCGTCCCGTTCTCGAAGGTGCTCCACATCGAGCGTGACGACTTCAAGGTCGACGCCCCGCCGAAGTACTTCCGGCTCACCCCGGGTGCCGAGGTGCGGCTGCGCGGCGCGTACTACCTGCGCTGCACGGGCTACACCCTCGGCGCCGACGGCGAGGTCGACGAGGTGCAGTGCACCTATGACCCCGACACCCGGAGCGGCAACGCACCCGACGGCCGCAAGGTGAAGGCCACGATCCACTGGGTCGCTGCCGACCATGCCGTCGATGCGACTGTTGCGCTCTACGAGCGGCTGTTCCGTGCCGAGGTGCCCGGTGAGGCGACCGGCGACCCCTTCGACGACCTCGACCGCGACTCGCGCGAGGTGGTCACCGGCTGCAAGGTCGAGGCCGCGCTCGCCGACACGCCGCTCGGAGCCGTCGTGCAGTTCGAACGCATCGGCTACTTCGCCCACGACCCCCGCGAGCCCCTGCTCTTCCACCGCACCGTCGGTTTGCGCGACGAGTGGGCCAACATCCAGAAGCGAGGATGACATGGGTGTCATCGACGACCTCGATCTCACGCTCCGGCTCGACCGCGAGAGCTACGAAAAGCGTCTCGTCGAAGAGCAGCGACGTCTGCTCCAGCTGCGGCTGCACCTCGGCGGTGAGATGGGCCCGGGCATGGGGCCCGGCCTCCTGGTGCTCCTCGAGGGTCCCGACGCGGCCGGCAAGGGCGGTGCCATCAAGGCCATCGTCGGACACCTCGACCCTCGGCACTACGGGGTGGTCAACTACGCGGCCCCCACGCCGCGCGAGAAGCGCCATCACTTCCTCTGGCGCTTCTACCGAGAGCTGCCCGGCCACGGCGGGATGTCGGTGTTCGACCGGAGCTGGTACGGGCGGGTGCTCGTCGAGCGGGTAGAGGGCTACGCCACCGATGACGAGTGGCAGCGGGCCTACAAAGCCATCGTCGACTTCGAGGAATCGCTTGCCATCGAGGGCATCATCGTGGTCAAGCTGTGGCTGCACATCAGCGACGACGAGCAGCTGCGACGGTTCCAGGCCCGAGCCCACGACCCGCTGAAGCAGTGGAAGCTCACCGATGAGGACTGGCGTAATCGGGCGAAGAACCGCCTCTACGATGCCGCAGCCGAGGACATGTTCTCCCGCACGTCCCACGACCTGGCTCCCTGGGACGTGATCGCCGCCGAGCAGAAGCGGTACGCGCGCATCGCCGTGCTCGAGGTGCTCAACCGTCGGATCGAGGATGGCATGCACCGGTGGGGCATGGAGGTGCCGGCGGTGTCCGACCTCGACGTCTACGACGACTGACCGAGGCTGGTGCATGGCACAGGACCTTCTGCCCCTGGACGTGAACAGCGCGCAGCGTCACCATGGGTGTGTGAACGACATCCCGGTCTCACAGGTGGTGATCCACGGCCACGACGTCAGCTACCGGCGCGCCGGTGCGGGCCAGGTGGTGCTGCTCATTCATGGCCTGGCCGGCAGCTCGATGACCTGGCGAGACGTCCAACCCACGCTTGCGACGTCGTTCGACGTGATCGCCCCGGACCTGCTCGGCCACGGCGAGTCGGCCAAACCGATGGGCGACTACTCGCTCGGCGCGTTCGCCAGTGGCCTTCGCGACTTCCTGGCCGTGCTCGGCGTGCCGAGTGCCACCATCGTCGGGCACTCGTTCGGCGGGGGCGTGGCGATGCAGTTGGCCTACCAGCACCCCGAGCTGTGCGACCGCCTGGTCCTGGTCGGTAGCGGTGGCCTCGGGCGCGAGGTCAGCTGGATCCTTCGCTCGGTGACGCTGCCCGGCGCCGAGCACCTCATGCCGCTCGTCTTCCCCAAGCCCGTCGCCGATCTCGGCAGCGCGCTCGGCCGGCGGCTCTCGTCGGTGGGCGTGCATGCGCCGCGACTGGCCGAGATGTGGCGCTCGTACGCATCGCTGGCTGGCGCCCGGAATCGCAAGGCGTTCGTCCGCACCATCCGTACGGTCATCGAGCCCGGGGGCCAGGTGGTGAGTGCGCTCGACCGCCTCTACATGGCAGCCCATCTGCCCACGCTGATCATCTGGGGTGAGCGCGACGAGATCATCCCGGTCTCGCATGCGTACGTCGCGCACGAGGCCATCCCCGGCAGCCGCCTGGTGGTACTCGAGGGCGTCGGCCACTTCCCGCACCTCGAGGCTCCGGCCGAGTTCCTCGAGGTTCTGACCGACTTCCTCGTCAGCACCGACCCGGCGGCCGGCGAGTCCCCGAGCAGGCACGACCTGCTGTCCCCAGGCTGAACCGCCGACGACGGCGGGCACGTGCCGGGCGGTGTGTCAGGCGGGCGAGCCGAACTGGCGATCACCCGCGTCGCCCAAGCCGGGGACGATGAACGCGCTGTCGTTCAGGCGCTCGTCGACCGCAGCGGTGTAGACGGCCAGGTCGAGGCCGGCCGCCTCGAGGACGGCGATGCCCTCAGGCGCCGCGAGGACGCACACGACGATGATCGTGCCGGTGGCGCCGCGCTCGAGCAGCAGCCGGCACGCGTGGGCGAGCGAGCCACCGGTGGCGAGCATCGGATCGAGCACGATGCACTGGCGGCCGGCGATGGTCTCGGGCAGCTTGTTGACGTACTGCTTCGGCTGGAACGTCTCCTCGTCGCGTGCCACGCCGATGAACCCGACATCGGCGTTCGGCAGCAACTCCTGCGCGGCGTGCAGGAAGCCGAGGCCGGCGCGCAGCACGGGGATCACGATCGGCTGCGACGTGAGCGCGCGCCCCTCGGTCTCGACCAGCGGCGTGGTGACCTTGACGACATGGGTCTCGAGCGACCGGGTCGCCTCGGCGAGCAGCAGTGAACCGATGCGCTCGAGCTCCTGTCGGAACAACGCGTTGGGCGTGTTGACGTCGCGGACACGAACGAGTGAGTCGGCGATGAGCGGATGATCGACATGGTGGACGACGACAGGCATGGCCGACAGCTTGCCAGACCGCCCCACCCCCACGAACTTCGGCACCGCAGTGGGGCTGGGGCCCCCTGCGGTGCCAGAGTTCGTGGGGGTTCAGGCGTTGCGGAGGAGGGCGTAGCGGGGCTTGATGATCGTGTTGATGATCTGCAGCCGCTGGGGAAACGGAGCGAACGCGCTCTTCATGGCATTGATGGTGAGCCACTCGAAGTCGTCGAGGCCCCAGCCGAACGCCTCGTTGAGCTGCGCCATCTCGTGCGTCATGGACGTGGCGCTCATGAGCCGGTTGTCGGTGTTGAGCGTGACGCGGAAGCGCAGCCGCCTGAGCAGGCCGATGGGGTGTTCGGCGATCGATGCGCACACGCCGGTGCCGACGTTCGACGTGGGGCAGAGCTCGAGCGGGATGCGGCGGTCACGCACGAATGCAGCGAGGCGGCCCAGTTGCTCGTCACCCTCGGGGCCGGTGATGTCGTCGACGATGCGGACGCCGTGGCCGAGGCGCTCGGCGCCGCAGAACTGCACGGCCTCCCAGATGCTCGGCAGGCCGAACGCCTCGCCGGCGTGGATGGTGGTGTGGAAGTTCTCGCGCTGCACGTACTGGAACGCGTCGAGGTGGCGGGTGGGCGGGTAGCCGGCCTCGGCGCCGGCGATGTCGAAGCCGACCACGCCGCGGTCGCGCCAGCGCACCGCCAGTTCGGCGATCTCGAGGCTGCGCGCAGCCGTGCGCATCGCCGAGCAGATGAGGTTGATGACGAGGTCGGTGCCCGCGGCACCGCGGGCGAAGCCGTCGAGCATCGCCTCGGTGGCCTCGTCGAGCGTGAGCCCGGCCTCGGTGCTGAGCTCGGGGGCCATGCGTACCTCGGCGTACACGACGCCGTCGGCAGCGAGGTCCTGGGCGCACTCGAAGGCCACGCGTTCGATGGCATCACGGTGCTGCATGACGCCGACCGTGTGCGCGAACGTCTCGAGGTAGAGGACGAGGTCGTTGCGCTTGGCGCCGCGGTTGAACCACAGGGCGAGCTCGTCGACGTCGTGCGTGGGCAGGTTCTTGTAGCCGTACTCCTGGGCCAGCTCGATGACGGTGGACGGGCGCAGGCCGCCGTCGAGGTGGTCGTGCAGCAGCACCTTCGGTGCGGTGACGAGGACGTCGCGGTCGATGCGGCTCATGCCGCCACCGCCATGCGCTGCAGGCTGCGCAGGGGCATCGACGCCGGCCGTTGCAGCCAGTTCCATGCGGGGTACTCGGCATCGCCGGAGATGCAGTGCAACGAGTAGGCGTGGCGGCTGGTGGCCGAGCGGTTCACGTCGCTCCAGTGGGGGAGGAGGCCGTGGAGCACGACGAGCGTGCCGGCCTGCACCTCGAGTGGTACGAGCTCGTTGGGCGACGGCAGCGGAGCATCGTCGAGCAGGTCGAACACGGTGCCGTCGTCGTCGGTGGCACCGGCGCGCTGGAAAACCTTGCGGAGGCTGGTGCGGTGACCGCCCGGCGCCGCCCACAGGCACCCGTTCTGCAGCGTGGCGTCCTCGAGCGCGAACCAGAAGCCGGTGACGGTGACGGGCTCGGTGTGGAGGAAGGTCGCGTCCTGATGGCATCCGACCTCGCCGCCGATGTGCGGCTGCTTGAAGATGTACATGCTCTGCAACGCCAGCGCATCGGTGAGCCCGAGGTCGGTGGCCACACCGGCGAGCGCGGGGGTGTAGCTGAACGACTCGAACACGGGGTCGAGGTCGTGCATCGCGTGCCCGATCTTGTTGATGCTGAGTGCCTTGGCCTGGCGGAGCGCACCGTGCTCGTCGAACGCCTCCTCCTCGAAGAAGCAGTGGACCTGGCTGCCGGAGCGAAGGAATGCGGCATCACTGACGCGTTCCTGCTCGTCGGTGGTGAACACACTGCGTTGCTCGTCCGGCTCGAACCGGTCGACGATCGCTGCGGCGGCGGCACGCAGTTCGCGGCATGCGTCGACTGTGGTGAAGTCGGGCAGGACGAGGAAGCCGTCGCGCCCGTACTGCTCGATCTGGGTGGGGGTGAGGGAGTCGCCCATCGCCACAGCGTAGGGGGTGACCCGCGCTGCCCGTACCCTGACCGGATGGAGCTCACCGTCCTCGGCAACACCGTGCGCCACGCCATCGACCACGTCGAGGTCTTCCCGGCCCCGGCCCACGTCACCACCGTCCGGTTCACCACCGACGAACTGCAGTCGATGTGCCCGGTCACCCAACAGCCCGACATCAGCCACGTCGTCATCGAGTACACGCCCGATCAGTGGTGCATCGAGAGCAAGAGTCTGAAGCTGTACCTGTGGGGCTTCCGTGACCGTGCGGTGTTCGCGGAGGCGCTCACCGCCGAGATCGCCGCTGAGGTGATGGCCACGGCGCAGCCGCGTGACGTGACGGTCACGCTGACCCAGCGGCCCCGCGGCGGTATCGAAGTGCAGGCCGTCGCCCACCTCACGCGCTGACCAACTCGGTTCTTTGTCGGTGAGGTGCTGCTCGGCAGCACCTCACCGACAAAGTTCCGGGTTTCGGGGTGGGGTCAGTGGCCTTCGCCGGGGCGCCACGGCTTGCCGGCGTGGGCCGGGGGCCGCAGGCGCTGGCTGGCGGTGGCGAGCACGATGAGGGTGACCACGTAGGGCGTTGCCTGCGTCAGCGACTCGGGCACCTCGTCGACGGTCTCGTATGCGATCAGGAACAGCACGGCCGCGACGAACGCAGCGATGGCCGGCACGGTCTTGCGCCGGTACATCGACAGGATCATCAGCAGCCCGGCCACGAACGTGATGAACAGGAACAGGGCGGTGATGCTGTCGGCGCGGCGGAGCTTGAGGGCGTCGGCGTAGCCGAAGAGCAGCGCACCGCCCAGGGCACCGGTGGGCATCCAGTTGCCGAAGATCATGGTGGCGAGGCCGATGAAGCCGCGGCCGCCTGTCTGGCCCTGGCGGTAGTACGACGACGCCACGATCGAGAGGTAGGCGCCGCCGAGGCCGGCGAAGGCGCCGCTGATGAGCAGACCGCCGTAGCGGACGCGGGTGACGTTGACACCCAGGCTCTCTGCCGCGTCGGGTGCCTCGCCCGACGACCGCAGGCGGAGACCGAAGCGGGACCGCCACAGGATCCACGTCGACAGCGGCACCAGCGCCAGGCCGATGACGGTGGCCCACGAGATGTTGAACACCAACCCCCGTGCGATGCCGGCGACGTCACCGATGAAGAACCAGTGCTTGTTCTCGAGCCAACCGAGCATGTCGGGTGACTTCCAGTTGCCGATCTGCCCACCGGCGAGGAACGGCACGTTGAACCTCGGAATCGCAGCCTGCTGCACCGGTGACTGGCTGATGCCGCCACCCTGCTCGCCGGTGAACGCCAGTTCACTGAGGTAGCGCATCGCCCCGAAGGCGAACAGGTTCATCGCCACGCCGGAGATGACGTGGTCGACGTTGAACCGGACGGTGGCGACGGCGTGGATGAGGCCACCCGCGGCGCCGCCGAGGAGGCCGAGCAGTAGACCGACCCACGGCCCGTACTGCCAGGCGCCGTAGGCGCCGAACCAGGTGCCGAGGATCATCATGCCCTCGATACCGATGTTGAGGACCCCGACGCGCTCGGCCCACAGGCCAGCGAGCCCGGCGAGCAGGATGGGGATGGCGAGCCGGAGCGTGGTGCCCATCGTGCCGGAGGATGTGAGGTCGTCGGCACCCGTGATGACGCGGGTGATCGACAGCAGCAACAGCAGGATCACACCGGCCGTCAGCGTGCGGGTGGCGGGTGTCCGGTTCAGCGCGTCGAGCAGGCCCCGTCGGGCAGCAGGCTGCTCGGGGGTCTCGGTGAGGTCGGGCAGGGGAGCCGTGGCGGTCATGCCGGCACCGCCGCCACACCCGCTGCCGGCACGACGGCCTCGAGCTGCCGGGCCGTTCGGGTCGCCGTTCGACGGTTCATGCTGCGCGTGACCGCCTCGTTGACGATGACCACCGTGAGCACGATGATCGCCTGGATCACTTCGATGATCGAGTTGGGGATCCCCTCGAGCTGCAAAGCGCCCGAGGTGGAGTCGAGGAAGCCGAAGAGCGCAGCGGCGAGCACGATGCCGAGCGGGTGGTTACGTCCGAGGAGCGCGACGGCGATGCCGGCGAAGCCGAGCTGCTTGGGCACTCCCTGTCCGTAGGCGTGGATCTCGCCGAGCACAGACGGCATCGCGATGAGGCCGGCGACAGCGCCTGAGATGAGGAGCGCCACGATGACCATGCGTCCGGAGCTGATGCCGGCGGTGCGGGCGGCGACACCGTTGAGGCCGGACGCCCGGAGCCGGAAGCCGAACCGGCTCTTGAACACCAGTACCCAGTAGGCGGCCACGACGGCGATCGCGACGAAGAACATCGCGTTCAGTCGGCCGCCGAACAGATCGGGCATCCAACCCGACTCGGGGATGAGCTTCGTCTTCACGTTGAGCCCGCTCACCGAATCGTCACGGAAGAACGAGTCGAAGAGCCACTGGATCACCGACAACGCGATGTAGTTGAGCATGATCGTGGCGATCACCTCGTTCACGCCGCGCTTCACCTTCAGCAGTGCAGCGATGCCCGCCCAGCACGAACCGGCGATCATCGCGACTACCAGGATGATCAGCACGTGGAGCGGTGCCCACACGCTGAACTGGGCACCGACGACGGCGGCGATGAGGGCTGCGAACAGGTACTGGCCCTCGACGCCGATGTTGAAGAGGTTCATCTTGAACCCGATCGCGACGGCGACGGCCGACAGCATCAGGGGTGTGGCCCGCTGGAGCATCTCGAGGAGCTTGTCGCTCTGCAAGCCGGTGTCGAGCATCTTCTGGTACGCCGTGAGGGCATCCTTGCCGGTGACCTGCAGGAGGATGCCGCTGATGAGCAGCGCGATCACGACGGCAAGGATCGAGCTGCCCAGGGTGACCAGCGACCGCTGGATCCCCGGGTTGCTCGTCGGGGTGGTGACGCTGGCGAGGAGCGACTTCGACGCGTTCTCGATGGGCAGCGCCGGTGTCTGTGCCGGGGGCTGTGTCGGGGGCTGATCGGTCATGGCAGCACCTCCGCCGTGTGCTCGCCGCCGCCACCGGTCATGCCGCCACCAGTCATATAGGTGCCGAGCATCTCGGGTGTCGCGGTGGCCGGGTCGAGTTGGGCCGTGATGTGCCCGTCGTACATCACGAGGATCGTGTCGCTGAGGCCGATCAGTTCGTCGAGGTCGGCGGAGATCAGCAGCACGGCGAGCCCGCGGTCGCGGGCGTGCCGGAGTTCGGACCAGATGGCGGCCTGCGCGCCGATGTCGACGCCTCGCGTCGGGTGGGCGGCGAGGAGGATGTGTGGCTGGGCGCTGAGCTCGCGACCGACCACCAGCTTCTGCTGGTTGCCGCCCGAGAGGGCGAAGGCGGGCACGCTCTCGCTCGGGGTGAGCACACCGAACCGCTCGATCACCTCGCGGCAGTCTTTCTTGGCGGCCCGGGTGTCGATCATCGGGCCCTTCGCGAACTCGGCCTCGTGCTCGCGGCCGAGGAGTGCGTTCTCCCACAGCGGCGAGTCGAGCATGAGGCCCTCGCGGTGACGGTCGAACGGGATGTAGCTGACGCCTGCCGCCTTGCGGTGACGCGTGGATGCGTGGGTGACGTCTTCGCCGGCGAGCTCGATCGTGCCGGCGCTGACGGGCGTGAGCCCGAGGATCGCCTCGCACAGCTCGTACTGGCCGTTGCCTTCGACACCGGCGATGCCAACGACCTCGGCTTCGTGAACGTCGAAGCTGACGTCCTCGACCGGGTTGCGCTGGCCGGCCTTCGGCACCGTGAGGCCCCGGACGCTGAGGCGCACCGTCGACCCGACGACTGACTCGCGGCCCTCCGGGGACGGCAGCTCGGAGCCGACCATCAGCTCGGCCAGGGTGGAGCGGGTGACCGCGTCGGGGAGGACGCTGGTGACCGTGGTGCCCTGGCGGATGACGGTGATCTCGTCGCTGACGGCGAGCACCTCGTCGAGCTTGTGCGAGATGAAGATGATCGTCGCGCCGTCGGCGACGAGCCGGTGGAGGTTTCCGAACAGCTCGTCGACCTCCTGCGGCACCAGCACGGCGGTGGGCTCGTCGAGGATGAGGATGCGCGCACCGCGGAACAGGACCTTGAGGATCTCGACCCGCTGCCGTTGGCCCACACCGAGCTCGGAGACGGGAGCGTCGAGGTCGACGTGCGTGCCCGAGGCAGCGGCGAGCTCGCTGATGCGGCGCCGCGCGTCGTCGAGCTTCAGCACACCGCGTCGGTTCGGCTCGCTACCGAGGATGATGTTCTCGAGCACCGTCAGGTTGTCGGCGAGCATGAAGTGCTGGTGCACCATGCCGATACCCGCTGCGATCGCATCGCTCGGTGACTTGAAATGCTGCTCGACGCCGTTCACCGTGATGGTGCCCGCCTCGGGCTGGTGCATGCCGTAGAGCGTCTTCATGAGCGTGCTCTTGCCGGCCCCGTTCTCGCCGACGATGGCATGGATCGTGCCGCGCCTGACCGTGAGGCTCACGTCGTGGTTCGCTATGACGCCCGGGAATCGCTTCTCGATCCCGACCAGTTCCACCGCGATGTCGTCGTTGGTCATGCTCCCCCCTGCACTGGAGGATCTTTGTATAGCAGAGAGCCCGGGGCATGGCCCCGGGCTCTCCGTGAATGCTGTGTGCGTCCCGCTGGGGGACACGGTGGATCAGTGTGCGATCAGGCCGTTCAGGGCTTGGTCGGGACGGTGATCTTGCCGCTGATGATGTCGGCCTTCAGCGCCTCGAGCTGCGGCACGATGTCGTCGATGTAGCCACCCGAGGTGGCGTAGCCGACGCCGTCGACGCTGAGGTCGAACGCCTTGCTCGATGCCTTGCCGGTCTCCTGGACGGACTTGATCGTCTCGAAGACAGCGACGTCGACGCGCTTCAGCATCGAGGTGAGGATGTGCTTCTTGGCCTCCTCGCTGCTCGCGGTGAGGTACTGGTCGGAGTCGACACCGATCGCCCAGGCGTCCGCCTCGACGGCAGCTTCGATGGTGCCCGCACCCGAACCACCTGCGGCGGTGTAGATGACGTCGGCGCCGTCGGCGTACCAGCCGGCTGCGATTTCCTTGGCCTTGTCGGGCGAGCCCCAGGCGGCGTTGTCACCAGCGGCGCCGAGGTACTTCGACTCGATCTTGATGTCGGGGTTGACCGACTTCGCACCAGCGATGTAGCCGGCCTCGAACTTCTTGATGAGGTCGATCTCCTGGCCACCGATGAAGCCGATGTAGCCGCTCTTGCTCTTGAGTGCCGCAGCGGCACCCACGAGGAACGAGCCCTGCTCCTCGGCAAAGCCGAGGTTCGCCACGTTCGGGGCAACGGCGGGGTCCACGAAGCCGTCGACGATCGCGTAGGTGGTCTCCGGGTTCGCAGCGGCGACCTCGGCGAGCGTGTCGCTGAAGAGGAAGCCGACGGCGATGACCGGGTTGGCACCCGCACCCGTGAGGGTCTCGAGGTTCGGCTTGCGGTCCTCGTCGCCGGTGGCCTCGAGCTCCTCGAGCGTGACGCCCAATTCGGTCTTGGCCTTGTCGGCGCCGGCAGCAGCCGAGTCGTTGAAGGTGCCATCGCCACGGCCGCCGGTGTCGTAGGCGATGCCGGCGATGCCGCCGCCGGTGGCCGGCGCCGTGGTGTCGGCGGTGGAAGCAGCCGGGGCGTCCGTCGTCGTTGCCTCGTTGCTGTCGCTGCCACAGGCTGCGACCACGAAGAGCGACGCCGTCAGAGCCAGCGCGGCTACGCGCTTGGTCTTGCGCATGTTGTTCTCCCCCTTGGAGTGTTTGGTTGTGGATGGGTATCCGTGCACCATGGTAGTCCCACCTGGCACATAGCATTGATCGCGATCGCCATGACTCCTGACCCCCGTGCTCCACGCCCGCAACAGCGTCGACGTGTCAGCCGCCGGCGCTACCAACTCCGTCGCGCGGGTGCCCTGGGCGTCGTCGTGGTCGTCGGACTCGCCATCGTCGGCGGGGCACGCGCCGTCATCGGGTCCGACGGGGGTGACATCGCATCAGCGACCTCTGCGTCGTTGCCAGACCAGGACCTCGTGGGCGCCACCGGCACCACGTTGACTGCGCCGGGTGGCACCACCACGCCACCCACGACGCCGCCGACCACGCAGCCCGAGTCCGCCGGCCCGCCCACCGCGGCGAACCCCGCCGTGATGCTGATCGCAGGCGACTCCGACGCCGGGGCGTTCGGGCCATACCTGACGTCGCTCATGGACGACACCGGCGTCGTGCGCACCGAACTCGACTACAAGGTCTCGTCCGGCCTTGCCCGGCCCGACTTCTTCGACTGGCCGGCCCACCTCTCGCAGGTGCTCCCTGCCGTCGACCCCGACGTCGTCGTCATGACCCTCGGCGGCAACGACTCGCAGGGCCTCGCGATCGCCGACGGCACCTTCATCGCCCAGTCGCCCACGGGCGACGCTGCCGACGACGCCGAATGGCGCGCCGAGTACGGCAGGCGGGTGGGTGCGGCGATGGATCAGGTGCTCGCCGATGGCCGGACGCTCATCTGGGTGGGCATCCCCAACGACGACAACGACGACGTCACCACGCGCCTGCGGGTGCAGGATGAGGTCGCCAAGGCCGAGGCGGCGAAGCGGCCCGAGGTGGTGTTCGTCGACACCTGGAACATCTTCTCCGGCAAGGAGGGGGGCTGGGCCGAGTACCACGTCGACCCCCGCGACGGCCAGGGGAAGAAGGTGCGTGCCTCCGACGGCTTCCACCTCAACACGGTCGGCGCCGAGATCCTCGCCCTCGAGATCTCCGCAGCGGTGCAGCAGGCGCTGCGCGACCGAGGCGCTGCGATCTAGCGGTTCGTTACCGGCCCAGCGGGCCAGGTCGGGTCGTGTCGGGTCGTCAAGGATTCGGCAAGGAAGCTCACGCCGTGTGCGTCGTGGGCCGTCAGGCCCAACCCCGGCCAGCTGCTGTCACCACCCTCCGCCATGCCGTACCTTGTCGTCATGAGGATGCGATGGGCGGGCGCACGACAGCGCGACCGCTCCACGCTGCGATGGCTGCCGGTCGCCGTTGCGGCTGCTGCCGTGTCCGTCGGTGCAGCGGTGGCGGTGGTTCCCGGCCAGGTTCAGGCATCGGCGCCTCGGGACCGATCGTGCGCCGACGAGAGCTACATCTGGACCGGTGCTGCCACGGTGGGCGGGCCGAACGCCGCCACGGTTGACACGGGGGTCGCCGTTCCTGTCGTCACGGGCACGACCCTCACGGTGGTCGGCGTGTCGGCGGACGGGCTCGATGACGCCGGCCGTGCGACCGCCCTCGACGTGACCGTCGGCGGCGTGGCCGCGACACCGGGTGCGGCGGTGGCCGGTGGTGGCATCTCGATCTCCACCACGTCGCCCATCGCCTTGCGGGTCAGTGGGGCCACCGTGGTCGTCAGTCGCTGTGCCGAGGTCGCGGTGCTGCCGCCCGTCAGTCGTCCGCTGCCCGCCACCGGTGTCTCCGAGCACCTGCACCTCGCGCTCGGCGCGTCGATGGTCGGCGCCGGTGCGCTCATGGTGACGGCTGGCCGTCGCCGCCGCGCCGCCCGCTGATCAGCGCTGCTCGCGGCCCCGGGCCTGGATCGCTGCTCGCCGCTCGGCGACGCGCTCGGGGCTGAACATCGCGTCGCGCCATGCTGCGGAGTCCCTCGCCTCGACCTGCCATCCGGCCGGGTCACCGGTGATCTCGGCGTAGGTGCGACGGATCTGGCGCACACCGTCCTGCTCGTTGCCGCAGATGTCGCGCGCCAACGAACGGGTGAACGGCAGCAGCTCGTCGTGGGGGACGACATGGTTCACGAGGCCCCACTGCAACGCCTCGTCGGCGTTCAGGAAGTTGCCGGTGAAGCTCATCTCGCGGGCCCGGCGCACGCCGATGGCCTGGGGGAGTAGGACGGTCAGACCCCAGCCGGGCATCACGCCGACGCGGCTGTGCGTGTCACCGAACTTCGCGTGCTCTGACGCGACGAGGAAGTCGCAGTTGAGGGCGAGCTCGAACCCGCCGGTGATCGCCACACCGTTCACTGCGCCGATGAGGGGCTTGGCGAGCGGAGGGAAGGGGCCGCGCACCCCGTCGGCGTTGGGGCGGCCATCGGCGCCACCGCTGAGATTGCCGCCCGATGAGCCGAGCTCCTTCAGATCGAGCCCGGCGCAGAACGCGGGGTCGGTGCCGGTGAGGATGATGACGTCGACGTCGTCGCGTGCGTCGGCCTCGCGGAGTCGCTGCGGCAGCAGCCGGAGGACCTCGCTCGACAGCGCGTTGCGCGACTCGGGACGGTTCAGGGTGACGGTGGCGATGCGGTCGCTCACCTCGAGCAGGACGACGGACATGGACCGATGGTGGCACATTCCGGACGCGGCAGCCGGTGCCCTGGTGCCGGTGGAGTTGCCGGTGCAGGTTCGGGTGCGTCAGTCGTCGAGTTCGTCGGCGGGCAGGAACGACAGCTTCAGGTCGCCCAGCTTCACCAGCGTGGCGGCGATCCAGCCGCCGAGCGCACCGAAGTGCTCGTCGAGCAACGTGCTCGCGCCGTCGGCGAGGGTCTGCTCTGCCAGCTCGTACAGCCCTTCGTACGAGACCTCGAGCGCGAACGACGGTTCGACACCGCCGCCGCCTGACGCTGCGGCCTCGGCGTCGTCGGGGTAGGTGATCTCGATGGTGGTGCCGGCGCGCTCGAGCCGGCCGTCGCCGATGAGCGGGCTGGTGTCGGCGGTGACGTCGGCGGCGACGTCCGGTGCCGGCTGCTCGCTGAGGCGCTGCACCCTGAAGACGATCTCCATCTCGATCGCCGGCAGCTGCTCGAGCACCTCGTCGACGTACCAGCGGCGGTACGACGTCTGGCTCCACGTCGGCCAGTCGAAGGTGATGTGGGCGACCACCCGAGGCGGTTGGCCCTCTCCGGGAAGGCCGTAGCTCGTCTCCCAGCTGAGGTCGCCGAGCAGGACGTCGACCTGGAAGTGCTCGTCGAACGCCTGGCGCTCGAGGAAGGCGTTCTCGAACGCGTCCCGCAGGGCGCCGATCGCATCGGTGAACACGTGGTCGAGCATGCAGCCGTGACCCTACCGGTCCGGCTGCGGAGCGGCTGTCGGCGAGGTGGCAGACTCGCCGCCATGTCCCTGGTGCTGATCGAGATCACGACCGTCGAGGGTGGGCAGGCCTACGCCACGCTCACGCTCAACAACCCTGCCGAGCGCAACACGCTCACGGCCCCGATGGTCGCCGAGATCATCGCCGCGATGGAAGCGATCGAGGCCGACGAGCGCGTCGCTGCCGTCATCGTCACCGGCACGGCGCCGGCGTTCTGCGCTGGGGCGAACCTCGGCAACCTCGCCGAGTCGAGCGAGAGCAGCCTCGGCAGCATCTACGAAGGCTTCCTGCGCATCGCGCGCAGCCCGCTCCCCACCATTGCCGCCGTGAATGGTGCTGCGGTGGGTGCCGGCATGAACCTGGCGCTCGGCTGCGATCTGCGCATCGCCGCCCGCCGGGCGAAGTTCGACACCCGCTTCCTCCAGATCGGTATCCATCCGGGTGGCGGCCACACGTGGATGTTGCGGCGCATCGTCGGGCCGCAGGCGACGTTCGCCGGTGTGGTGTTCGGCGAGGTCATGGACGGGCTCGAGGCCGAGCGCGTCGGTCTGGTGCACCGCTGCGTCGACGACGATCAGCTGCTCGTCGTTGCCGGCCAGCTCGCGACTCGTGCGGCCACCGCACCGCGCGAGCTCGTGATCGAGGTGAAGAAGACCATCGTGGCGATGGCCGACATCGACACGCACCCCGCTGCCGTGAAGCGCGAGCTCGACCCGCAGGTGTGGAGCACGCGCCAGCCGTGGTTCGCCGAGCGCATCGCAGCGCTCCAGGCGAAGATCTCGTCCAAGCCCTCCTGAGGTCTTCCTGAGGCCCTCTGCCCGGACCCCTGAACGGCCCTGCGCCGGTGCCGGAGCGCGCAGAAAAGTTACGGACGGACACTTGGCGAGCGTGGCCAACAGGTCTACGGTTCCACCACGGGTTAGCTCTTTCCCCGTACGTTCCGAGATACAACGGAGGTACTGATGAGCCAGCGTCATCGCAGCCAGGAATCGGCCCCGCCGCCGAAGATGGACCTGCGTGCCCACGCCCACAACGAGCGGCATCGCATTCACAGCGAGCTGCACGCCGTGGCAGGGAACGTCTCCGCCGGGCTCGAGCCCGAGGACGTTCACGAGCCGGGTCGAGCTTGGGTGCCGTCGCACCACCACGATCCCGACCGGGCGCGTCGCCACGGCGGCGGCGACGTCCGCCACTGGAAGCTCAAGATGTGGAAGCGGCGCAGCAACGTCCGCCGGGCCAAGGCCCAGGCGTTCCGTCTCGCCGGCGAGTGACGCCCGTCAGCTGATCCACTGCTCGGCCAGGGTGGCACGCCGGTCGTGCCACTCCTCGGCCGTGATCGCGTACCGCATGTGGTCCTCCCACGTGCCGTTGATCTCGAGGTAGCGCTGCGCGATGCCTTCCTCGCGAATCGCCAGTTTCTCCATCACACGCCGGCTGTTGGCGTTGCGCGGCACGATGCAGATCTCGAGGCGATGGAGATGGAGTTCCTCGAACGCGAACCGGGCCACGACCGCCACACCCTCGGCCACGTAGCTGTGGCCGGCGCGGTCCCGATCGATCCAGTAGCCGACGGTGCCGCACTGCAGGGCGCCGCGGATGATGTTGTTGAGGTTGACCTCGCCGGCGAACGCGTTGTCGACGAACAGGCCGAAGCCGTAGGCGGTGCCGGCCTGACGTTCACGATCGCGAGCCGCGCAGCGCGAGCTGAACGCGTCTCGGGACCGCGTCGGGTCGGCGAGCCGCGACGATCGGGTCGGCTCCCAGGGGGTCAGCCATGCCTCATTCCGCACGCGCACCTCGGTCCACTGCGGGAAATCGCCGGGTGTGAGCGGTCGCATGACGACGCGCTTGCCGTACAGCCGCAGCCCGCTCGAGGTGGCCGGCATCGAGGGGTGGCCGAAGTGGGACGGGCCGGTCATCGGACCACCTCGATGTGGTCGAGGTGGAGCCGTCGCATGACCGCCACCAGGGCGCATGCCGCCGGCACGATGTCATCGACCATCGATGGGGGCAGACCCGGGTTGAGGCGACGATCGGCAGCCGGTTCGGTGGCCACCGTTCGGAACACGTCCTCGGCGGCGTCGCGGCTGAGCAGGAACGGGAGCGTCGGCTCGCCGCCCACCTCGACCGCCACGATCGCATGCACGGCTGCACCGCGCACCTCGACACGGGCATGGAGCACGTGCGGTGCGTCGCGGACGATGTCGTCGACGTGATCGAACACCGCACCGATGGCGTTCGTCAGCTCCTCCGGCCGGGGTGGATCGGTGTGCAGCTCGCGTGAGCGAAGGACGCCGATGCCGACGGGCAGCAGCCGTGGCGCGTCGTCGTCGACGGTGACCGTGACGACGTCGTGGTCGATGCCCACTGCCACCGTGGTCATGCTGCTCCGGCGAGCTGCGCAGCGACCCATGCGCCGACGGCGTCGTCGCCACCGGCCAGGTGCCACGCGTAGTGCGCGTGGAGGCACTTGACGCCGGTGCGGGTGCCCGCCACCCCGCCCGACGGACGAGGGCCGGTGTGGTCCGGTGGCATCGCTGCGTCACGCTCGGCCGCATAGCGGGCGTGCGCATCGGCCACGAGCACCGGGTCGATCTCGGCCTCGGCGAGGCGCACGCCGCCGGCCGCCTCGAGCCGGCTGACGGCGACCAGGGCCGATGGCGACACGAGCCAGTAGCGGGTCGGCATCGGGGTGCCGTCGTCGAGGAGTGGCTCGTTGCAGAGCACCACCGGGTCGCCGGCAGCATCACGAACGACCACGGAGAAGGCTCCCTGTGGCTCACGGCCGAGGAGCTCGCGCACCCTCGTGAGGTCGTCGATGGCCGCAGGCACCGTCGGCTCTGCCGGAATCAGCGGCGGCCGAAGCGGCGGAGGACGAGCAGGAGGATGACGAGCCCGCCGAACGCCGGGAGCAGGCGCTTCAGCACGGCCGAGCCGGCCACGCCCGACAGTTCGATCGGCTCGTTGGCCGGGCCATCGATCTTGCGGACCGTGGGGCCGGCAGTCGCTGCCGGCTCGGCAGTCGCAGTCGCCGCAGCTGCAGGCTCGGCCGGTGCGGCCGCAGGCGCTGTAGCAGCTGGTGCGGCTGCCGGCTCGGCCCCGGCCGGCATTGCATCGAGCATCGTGTTGAGGTTGGTGGCGAACTGGGCCATCAGCTTCTTGCTGACGTCGCCCATGATGCCGCGGCCGAACTGGGCCACCTTGCCGGTGACGCGCAGGTCGGTCTCGACGACGCACTTCGTCTCGGTCTCGTTGATGCTCTGCAGCGACGCTGTGATCATGGCATCGGCGTTGCCCTTGCCGGTGGTGTCGCGGCCCTCGCCGTGGAGCACGGCGCGATGGTTCACGTCGTCACGCTCGACGAAGTGGGCCTCGCCCTTGAAGGCGGTGGCGATCGCGCCGAGCTTCACCTTCACCACGCCGCGGTAGACATCGCCCTCGATTTCCTGCAGCGTCGCGCCCGGCATGCAGGGCGCGATGCGCTCGACGTCGGTGAGCACTGCCCACGCCTCGTCGATCGGACGGGTGATCACGAATTCGTTCAGGAGCTTTTCCATCGCTGCACATCTT
>Ga0247831_1004048_pt1 | contig 20223 bp, 17 predicted proteins | sample LaCruzMarch2015__9_FD_192406 | JGI IMG/M metagenome (GOLD analysis project Ga0247831, IMG submission 192406) | Freshwater microbial communities from meromictic Lake La Cruz, Castile-La Mancha, Spain - LaCruzMarch2015_1m | ecosystem: Environmental > Aquatic > Freshwater > Lake | place: Spain...
TGCATCGTAGTCGAAGACAACATTACAATGCTGTGGCAATTGACAATCGTCCGGTGATTAATAACATTAAAGAATTGGGGCGGTAGGGAAAGACATGATGGCAACCCCCAAGGAGTCCGCACTGCAAGCCGAACTTCTAGATCTGCGTCGGAGAAATAAAGATCTCCAGCTGCAAGTAGAACAGCTGATGCAAAATCAACTGGATGATGTAGGTCTGGCTCCATCTTCACTGACGATGAACAGATCAGATTCATCAAATGATGATGGAGTGCATCGCCGCATGAACCACCCGGTATCATCTTCCACTAGAGTAGTAGTAGAGGCTGCCGATGATAGCGAGCGGAAGAAAGGTTTACTCAATCGGAGACAGCAGCTGAAGAGGAAATCATCAGATATTAACGCGCAAACATTAGCAACTGTCCACCATGATGAAGAAGTGGGTAGATTCTCATTCGCTGAATTACAGTTGGATACAAGCCACGATCTAAGCAACAATTGTGACGATGGCGGTACGGATGAAGAGGCAGATCACCTAATCATTGACGACGATAGTCATCATAAAAACATACACAGAAACTCTTCGACATCAGGATCGACACCATCGTCTACGTTATCGACTGCATTCCCACCATTTATGGATCAATTGAAGGAAAGGGCAAGTTGGTTAATTGGACTATTAGTCCTCCAATCTTGTTCATCCTTCATCATACAAAACAATCAACGTTTCTTACAAAACCACATGACCATTGTTCAATTCCTCACAATGCTTGTTGGCGCAGGAGGGAATGCGGGCAATCAGGCTGCAGTGCGAGTTATAAGAGGATTGGCAGTGGGGACATTGAATCATCGTACCATGAAGAACTTTCTTCATAATGAAGCCAAGATGGCTTTGAGTTTGAGCATGTTGATTGGGATGACAGGTTTTGCGAGAGCGGCTGTCTTTCGTGTTCCTCCTGGTGAAACCATAGCTGTTACTGCAAGCGTATGTGTGATTGTTGCAATTAGTGTTGCAATTGGAAATGCATTACCATTGGGGATGAGGCGAGTGGGCATAGACCCTGCACATTCGAGTACAACTATACAGGTAATAATGGACATCCTAGGAGTATTCATCACGGTATGCGTGAGCTCCTTTGTACTGAGTTTCAGAATATTTCAGAATGAAGAAAATAACCAAGTAGCTGTATTGCACGGTCCATCAACCGCTGATTCTTTATGATGAGGATGGTTGAGGAAAATTCGATGCTCTCGTCAATGGTGCTAGGTAGGATATTTAACATTCACATAGGTAACCTACAATTACTTGCTTTCATGTTCTGATTCCTCGCCGTTCGACAAGACCTCCAAATCCACGAATTAAGTTTTTCCTCATCGTCAAAGTTCACTAATTGACGTGCCGGGACAGCTAAAGGAACAGCATTTGGTGGTTGCTCTGAGTTGTTGTTTGCGTTTGTATTTTTGAACGATGTCTTTGCTTCAACTTTGCTCCATGCGTGACGCAGACTCCACCCTTAACGACTTGGTTGGTACATCCCTTGAAGCTGCACCGCTTCACCGTTGCGCCATGGGTGACACAAACTCCACCTCTCTTGGCATGTTTAGTGCATCCTTTGAAGCTGCACTGCTTAACCTTGGCGCCATGTGTGATACAAACTCCACCTATTTGAGCTTGATTGGTGCATCCCTCGTGACTGCAATGTGTTAGCACTGCACCGTGTCTGACACAAACTCCTCCCTTAACAGCTCCATTGGTGCATCCCTTAAAGCTGCATCGTTTCTTCATAGCGCCATGCGTTATGCAGACTCCACCCTTTTGAGCAGCTACATAGCCAATCCTTCACCTTTGCGCCATGCGTAATGCAGAATCCTCCCTGTTTAGCTCAATTGGTACATCCTCCCTTGAAGCTGCATCATTTTTTACTGCACCATGCCTCCTGCAAACTCCTCCCTTCTTGGCATAGAAGGTACATCCCACGACGCTGCATTTCTTTTTCTCCCGCTTAGCGCCATGTGTGCAACAAACTCCACATTTTGTTATGGAATAATTGGTACACTCCGAGTGGCTGCATCTCTTTCTATTAATCCTGCTTGTCTTGACATTCGGCTGAGATTATTCTCGAATATGTCAGTTTTATCTGGGGTGAATGGCATTCGAAGACACTCAAGAACAAGTTGGAAGTCTTCCTCTGTAAATGACAATGTCCTTTTAGTGGGATTACTCCAGAGAAGCGTCTTTCGGGAATAAGTTGTCAGATTCACATTATGATTATATATATTATGTGCGACTCTTTATCATAATCATATGTGAAGCTGATGTGATAATGCATTATGCCTCTGATTTTTCATCTTCATACATGTCATCGAATTGAGAGATGAACCGGACATAGCCTGTGATGACAACCCCCTCACCCATAATATCATCAATGGCATTGTGATAAGCCCTGCTCCTCATTCCAAAGATGGAAGTGAGGCAATCCATTGCCATTGAGAAACGCTTTGTACTGTCGCGAGTTGTTCCATCAATCTTGACTCCTTTGGTCTTCGCATTTTTCAATTGTGGAAACCTCGTCAAGATAGCCTGCATTGCATCAATACCATCATCACGGCCAGCCTCTGCAAAGATTCGCAACTCGGGTGAACCCAAACCACAGATTGGCATTCCAATGCATTGCGTTTCAATGGCCTCATGAATTTCATCCCATTGTTCATCGCTGAGTCTTCGTTCTTCCAACTCAAATAATCAAGCATCTGACCGTCCCAGCTAAACCAACCTAATGTGAATTCGGTTGTCTGATCCTTTCGAGGAACATCTTTCCTGTTGTCATACTCGGAGTCACAAACTACAAGCGGAACGCCATTGTCGTGTGCGTCCGTCAAAGCTCCGAGTGCGATCGAATGCTTGTTGGAAGGATCAATATCAGATGGAAGATTCGGTCCACCAAAAACCCTCACCAGACTCGGCAATACTTCATCCCGTCTCTCCACGTTCAAATACTCGAGTTCGTCCAGAAATACCTCATCGCCAGGCATTGTAATCTCTCTCACAGATGCTTGATCCAAAATCTCCTGGATCGCTTGATCGTTACCGTATCGTGGACCCCTGCTTTGACGCCTATGTCCAAATATCCGCTCGTAATTGATATCATAGATGCGGACCCTAGCAAGACAAGCATCCCTATTGGCCCAGTAATACTTCATATAATGAGCATTGTTAATGGCACGATGACGATACCAAGTATTTTTACAGTTGTTCCAATTCCATAAGCCATTCTTGTCCTCCACACCATCGTCGTTGAGAAATCTGCCTTGTCCTCCATGAGTTGTGTTGCCATCCCAATTATATGACGAGTCATCTGGATGTGGCCAAAGCATCTTCGGCATAGTAAACCCATCGCCACCAAGCTTCTGTTTGGCCGATGGACGCCCAAAAAGTCCGGCACTGACAACTGGTAGAGGCTCAGAAGGTCCGGTGACTGTGATGAGTGGCTTTCGGCAGCGATACCAAGTTTCGCTACTTTTATTCCACCGCCATAAGCCGTTCTTATCCTCCACCCCATCATCGTTGAGAAATCTTCCATAGACTGGGTTTGCCCAATTATATGACGGGTGTCAGGTTCCGGCCAATGCTCCTTCTTCATACCAGCATACTTGTTGTTAGGTTTCATTTGGGCCGCCGGACGCTTTTGATATATGCGTCATTCGCTACTGTTGGGATGGGATCAATGTCATGTTTTGTTGTAGCATTGTCCGATGATACTTTCTTCCGTCCGGCTGGTTTCGTTAACTTCTGCCTCTTCTTCGTTGGTTGTTTCTAGTCTTCATCTTCATCTGCATCACCTTCAAAGTAATTGCGAACTCCTATTGCCTCTCGTAGTGGTCGCCGCGACGCTACAATAGCACCTGCACATAGTGTGACAGCTGTGGCAGCTGTAATACATGATCCAGTAGTTGTCGTTTGTGCTGTATCAACAGCAGAAGTCACTTGAATGTATATTGATAACACCAGCACGAAGATAGTCCATGATGATGAAGTGCGTGATGGTCGTGGAAGCTTACTTGCAGTGCGTGATGGTCCCTCTTCACTCTCATCGGTAGGTGATGTCTTCTCTTCTTCATGATGGTCGTGTTCATACTGATGGAGACGATCAAGACGCCAACGACTCATGTGATAATACTCTAGTATCAGCCATAGCTTCGCTCGCAATCTCTTAAGACGATCCTTAAGAGGATCAAACCTGAAACGTCGTAGATTTGGCCATGAATGAGAAAGCACTTGTTGTGTTATAGTCCAATGCTCCTTCGTGCTAGATCAAGGAGTAACCACACCGACACTTCCGCCAAGGAAGACGTATCTCTTACACGGGAGTTGAGAGGACACGACATTGGAGTATCCTTCTCCGTCATAGTACTTTTGTCCCTCCTCCATACCAGTAGTACAAAACTTTGTCACTTCTGATACTGGTACAACATTGGATCGTACACGTGGCCCGTCACGCTGTTGTAGTGGGTCGACGGCAACACAATGACTTCCTCCCCCGTATTCGTACTAGGAGATGACCAATGACAATGACGACAATGTCTTGCACGACGCAGCCAATTGAGACAAAGATACCTAGTATCAGTGCTGTTAGTACCACAATGGCTATGCCCACATGCCGGCGGCGATTATTTTCCACCATGAAGTTGTTCTTCTAAATTATCAATGAAGTTGTTGAGTTAAAATATTCAAAAATAGAGTTGATTCACACACTATGACTCACCTTCGACCTGATGGCCTTTCGGTGGTAGATAATAGGAATGATAGACAATGATGTAGCATCAATACCGTCCTGTGGTGAGTCGTATAGCATTGTATCCACCATTCGCGATGTTTGATTTGCGGGTCTCACGTTGTTTGTTTTGTGGGGGTATGGTTAATTTTTTGTTTTGTTGGGGGTGTGATTTATTTTATTTGGCGCCATCCATGGACTCCAAGTCCCAAAATGAAACATTAAGGATACACATACCATACTAGTATTCACTATACATTGTTTAATGGGTCTGCGTTGGTGTTGTGTGTGTGGCTGTTGGTGTTGTAATTCAGTACCACCACCATTGCCATCATATTGTTACGAACTACTTTTAATATAATATTAATTTCATAGAACTCAATGCTATGTGACTTTATTATTATTCATTAAAGGAGTAGTAGTAGCAGTCGTAGAGTACCGGAAGTAAACAAAACAATAAGACGACAAGAGTGTCAAGTCGGGAGTAAAAGAATGAATGGAACAACCTTGTGAGCATCTCCGGCTGTTTAACGTGGTATTAAATGTGTCGTCTCAACCTGCTGGTTTAAATGAAAGGTCAGCGTGTAACAGCACAAATTCCAATCCCAGGGGCGAGTTGACACTGCGCTAACAGCCACAATTCGTCGTTTTATTAGTATTATACCCCACCACCCATCACTATATTATTATACTTTGAACTATTAAGGTCATTGACTCGGCACCCGGCTACACAATAATGTGCCGCAGTTGCCCTAGTTTGAAATGAGGATGCCATGAGTGTAGCAGTAATATGATTCATAAATGTCGCCACACTCATGGCCTTGGCACGTATAAGTGTACTAGATACCTCGGATGGGATGAGCCAGGCGCCCGGGCCCATGTATAGCCTCAATCCCCACAGCCTGCTGTGCAACAGTCGTACCTACCCCCACAAATAACTTACGTTTAAATGCAGGACTTGGAAATAGTAATACATCCCATCCTGTCGAATTTTCAGCCATCGCTTCAGTGTCTAATCCTTCCTTTATGTCACGTATGATACAATCGACATCATATCCTGGAGGGTAAACTCATCGTAATACCTCGCGTGCTTCTGATGCACGATCTTTGGATACTAACCAACGTGGACTTTCGGGCATGGCATGATAAATGTTGAAACGAATATAACTACACAGGGCAATACCGAACCCAGCGCAAACATTAATCGCCATGCCAATCCTACTTCAACATTGGCAAATATTAATCCACTACTAAATCCAGCCACAATACCAATATTAATCCCAATTTCACTCCATTGTCCAACACCGACTTTTTCTTCATTCCATGTATCTTTTCGAAGATCGATCTGTTCGGCTTTGATTTATCGCAACCAACTTATTCTTCTTCAATCTCATCTTTTTATAGATTGGGCATCGCGGCCACCCTATTGCATCGATGAAAATTCTGCTTCTGGCGAGAGGAGCGCACGCAAAGGCACCAAGCGAAGCGGAAATGAAGGTAGGCAAAAAAAATGGGCGGGATTCAACCATTTTGGCGGGTTCACATAACAGGCACAGCATAGCAGGGGTCACCACGGGCGGAACGAAAGGTGGAGTTTAAATGTCGGCGACCTCCACTCTCGGCGTATGGCAACGTGCTTGATCGGCTGGAGAATTCGTTATATCCAATCTTCATTCCGCCGCGTATCTAGTATGGTGAACCGCTATGATGAACTTGAGCGTCAGGTGGGCATTTCAAGTTACGTCTCGTCTCACGAGGGCTTCGCTGCTGTTGTGAAAGCTCGTTACTCTGACTTCATAGTACATGAAGGTGCGTAGATTATATGATATTGGATTGATACTATCGTGCGATCCAATCTTTTACTCAATCATTTTTATAGTGGATTTGAATGGCAACGTCGCTCGACTGGAAAGCATGGAAAGTCCCACACAAATTATAGACTCGGCTAAAACGGAACCTTCGATGTCGTCAGACAGAAAGAGAAAGTCCGACGATAGTGTAGATGATTTGAGCAACCAACCAGCTCCAGCATCGCTGGACGATCACGAAGCTGACTCGTCTAAAAAAGATCTCGCTAATTTAATTGGAGAATCTTCGGCACAGGAAGTGTTGACGTTTCTGGAGCAACAACAAGACGAAGACGTAATTGACCCTTTAAAGGACAAGGTGGAAAAGTTTTTCATCTTACCAGAAATATCAGACAAAGAGACCCGTCGTTCTGTACATATGCTAATGAAAAGTCCAGCTTTCAGTTCCATGGCTCTAGCTGATAATGCAGACGGTAGAATACGAATATGGCAAAAGAGATTTGCAGCAGACATGCCAAAGGACACATTTAGTGGTGGTAGGGATGGGGATAGAGCCAAGAAGAATTCAAAGAATAATAGCAACGGAGGAGGACGAAGTCGCGATGGTGGTGCAAAACGAGCGCCTTGGCCGAAAGACCGTCCAGACTTTCTGAGATTTGTTCTGTACAAGGAGAATATTGATACAACAACTGCTACGAAGGATGTTGTCAAAATGGCACATCTGAATCCCAAAAGTGGAATCAATTATGCTGGAATGAAAGACAAAAGAGGAGTAACAACTCAATTCTGCTCAGTCTATCGGATGGAAAAAGAGCAGCTTCTTGCCGTAAACAAAGATGTTGCAGATAGCAGTGGTGGGGGAAATACAACATCACAGGGCGGATCCAACATTATTCGGTTAGGGAATTTCCACTACTCCAACGATGAAGTCAGGCTCGGTGCGTTGACAGGAAATCGATTCGACGTTGTATTGAGGAATATTGATGTTGGGGAGGACGACTCGTCATCTTCTAGAAAACAGCAGATTCAGAAGACGTTGGAAGCTGCTGGCAATTCGTTAAAAGCACATGGCTTCATCAACTACTTTGGAATGCAAAGATTCGGCAAGTACTACGATACACACCTTGTTGGGATCGCTGTATTGAAGGGTGACTTCGAAAATGCGGTAAAAATCATCATGGATGAGAAGCCCGATGAGTACCCTCGTATTGCTGAGGCACGGAGTAAATGGGCAAGACGATTTGAATCAATTGATGTAACAGTAGATGAAAAATCCGCACGAGAGTCAGAGATGAAGTGTGCCCGGACTATTCAAAATGTACTGGGTCGATTTATGAATTGTGAGAAGAGTATCGTGTCAAGCCTCGCTCGTAAGCCGAGAGACTATCAAGCTGCATTTTGCTCAATAGCCAAGAATATGCGATCAATGTTCCTGCATGCCTATCAAAGCTATCTTTGGAATATGGTAGCATCTCATCGAATGGAGTCGGGCGGTAATACAGTAAGGGTTGGTGATTTAGTACAAATTGAAACGGGAATGGACTGTGTATCGGGTGGGACTAGTGGCTTGAAAGGCAAATCTGTCAAATTGATTACGGAGGAAGATGTACTTAATTCAAGATACTCCATTACAGATGTAGTGATTCCTCTGGCAGGTAGTAAGATTATGTATCCTGGTGGGACGTCAGGTGATTTCTTTGACGAGCTTTTGAAGAAAGACGGGATTAGCAAGAGTGACTTTGTTAAGATTGGAAATGTTGACAGAGAAATAGCTCTTGGAGGTGACTACCGCAAGTTGATTTGCAAGCCTGATGATGTGAGCTTTGAAGTCAAGGTGTACAGCGATCCTTTACAGCCTCTTTTGCAAACTGACTTGATGGAAGTGAAAAAGATTGACATTGCTGCCATCACTCTGAGCAGCAGCAGCGAAGACAATGAGATGCATACTCAAAATCAAGCAGTACAAGAAGACAATCAACAAGATGACATTATATTTGGGATGAACGTTGGGTTCTCGCTACCATCATCTTCTTACGCAACAATTGCATTGCGTGAGCTAACGAAACGTCCAACATCAAGCGAATACCAGAGCAAACTTGAAGTCGGAGGTGGTCGATGTGAGCGTAATCTTGGCTTAGCATCGATGAAGACCTAATAGCTGGCATAATTTTAACAACAGACACATCGTATCCGACTTTAAGTTAGTTGTAAGAGGAAATGGATACACTAAGACAGCTCAATGGACGTGACGGTCAAGGTAGAGCAGAGCTATTCTTTCTATCAGTGATGAAGGTACCTTGTTTCTCTCAAAAGTTGGCCGCATTTTGCAATGGTCGACGATGACAAGACCATCTTCTTAAGAACGAAGAACTATCTAGGAGTCATAACGCACAAAACGAACCTCAACCACATTACAAGAATTAATCCACATAGTTTCGGTTCGTGTTCTTTCTCTGAAAATGCCCTTGGTATGCACTATCTTGTAGTCGTCTTTATGTCGTTGACTTGTATGTTCGAGTCTTTAATGTTCAACCACAAGATCAAACCCTTTTCCTGGTTCAACACTAAGAAGGTTCCATTTTCAGGCATAACAAATGCTGAACCTATCGCGACCCTACAGCACAAAGAAGGCTCTCCTGAATCTCGATAACAGTTGGAGTGGATGGTTCCCTTAGGGACACAGTCTGATTGGAAGATCACACGATTGTTATTCGTGATTAGAGTTTTATTTTTTAATCGTTGCGCACCCATCCACAGAGAGGGGCATCACGAGAAATCATTTCGGCGCCTCATTAGAGTCTCCCCGTCTCTCCTCGGGAGAACAGTGCTGAAGATGAACATTCTGATTGTTCTCCTGTTATGCATTATTGGAAGAATTAGAGCACAGGCCTCGACGGTCGGACAAAATTGCAGTGCCGACACTCTCGCAAATCCAGAAAATGACGACAGCCACGAAGGGTTTTTTGATGTCTACTCTCAAGGAGCCCAAGGAAGAAGTTTAGTGGAAAGATTGCGATCGAAACCTGAATCGTTTTACCAGAACCTTCTCGATAATGCTATTATGTTCCTCTGCGACGTGCCCAATGCCAGTGAACGTTGTGTCGAAGAGGATTCTCCATTAGCAGCCAGGGACTGGGATGGTATCTGCATACGGGCCGCCGATTTTGAATGCCCGACTGGGTTGTGTGAGCGTGCCTCCAACTGTTATTGGAATACAGTAAAGGCTGGCCAGAACCGAACAACACGATTCGAAGTTGACGCTTACGGTAAAGCTGCCGATGCTCTTTATGGAACCAAGAATAGTTATATGCGAGAGATAGCTGAAGTCGGTCTTATTGGGATCGTAATCTCCGCATTGCTTCTCATTTCATGGATCCTGTTCTTTATTGGGAGGTATCTATGCTGTTGCCTATGGAGTCGATGCGCATCATGTTGTTTCACATGTTCGACAGTACCACGAAAGGAAGGTTACAAGACATTTCAGCATATTGTGATTCCCGGAATGCTTTATTTGTTGACATTGGTTGCAATAATCGCGACTGGGTCACTTGCATTCCTTGGTAATGAAGATATAAGCGTCGCGCTGACGAACACATTCCTCCATGCGGATGGATTGGGTGAAGACTTAAGTGCCTTCTTCGCTCGGTCATCGGTCCCACTGAGAAACTTACATGCAATAGTCGACGAGGCAGCTGTGGATGCAAAGACAATCTTCGATGATACTGACTATATTCAAGACGACGCAATGCGAATTCTGAATTCATTTGTTGGGTTCTTTGAACTGCACTCGTCAGGTCTTAACGAGACTAACGCCATGCTGCAGTTCCAATCAGTCACCGAAGACTTTGGCGAAAAAATCACTCCCATCACGACAAACATTCAATCAATGCTGGATATATTGAAAGTCGGCCTGACCGAGCAAGTTGATGGAATTAAGAGCGGCATCGATACTGCCCTGGATCAATTCGAGTCATTCGACCAACTTGTTGCTACTGGACAGAGCCAGCTCTACGAGTATGAAGGAAAAGAGCTTGCTATTCGAGATGTTCGCAGAGCTCTTGTAATGACCGTGTTCATAGTTTCAATTCTCGTAACCATGATGGGATTTTTCGGAATACTAGTTTGGAAGAGTCGGGTATGCAGGTGCTCGTCCTCGGCAATCAAAGCCACAGGATTCCTATCGGCTCTGTTGGGGTCGTTGAGTCTCGTTGTCGCGTCAGTATTCTTATGCACAAGCTTCATACTGCATGATGCATGTAAGACATCCGATATACTCGTTCGAGACTTCGAACCCTTAGTCGGTGACCAAATAGCAGTGGGTGTCAACGCATTTTTTAATGATACAAATCTTGTGATAGCCTTTAATATGAGTGAGAGTTTGAGCTTCCAACAAGTTCTTGATGATGAACTCAAGGAAATAGCCTTGGTAAATGTCTCTGAACAATTTGACATGGTTATCAAACCCTTGTCAGAAGTCGAGTTATTGGTGGCAAAAATGTCTGACAAGGCGCTGGCCGCTATTAACATGGCTACCTCGGCGAACCAGATACTCTGCCCGTTCAATGATATGTACACCGAAGAAGCGATCCTTGCACCGTGGGAGCTTACCAGAGACCTTGACAGTACCCCATACGTTATTAGGAATACTTTTGGGCTGCCAGCTTCGTATAGCAGGAGAGACGAAGAGACGAGCGAAATATATCTGGGCCGCATTTACAACATTGCTGGTACATGCTCCGCACCCACGAGTTGCTGCATCAAACTCTCCTCTTCTCTCCCAAACATCTGCGAGTCAAACATTTACGACCCCTGCGACCATGGAGCCAATTGTGCGTACCCTTGCGAAACGCTGAGAGCAGGTATCGTAGAGGGTGCAACGCAATTCAAGCAAGTCCGGGACAAGGAAATGGCAATGACGGCTGATCTTGGTCTCTCTTGTCCGAAAGACGTTGGTGATGACTTTAATGACACGTGCCCCACTCAAGAGTTTCGGTCTCGATATTCCAATTTAACAGTTTTTGGTCAGATCAACGAGTACAAAGACGACATTGTTGCGACAAAGACTGATCTTGTCGCCATCACGACGACCTCGGTCGGAGCTGCTATGAGTGAGGTTGAAGACTTTATTTGTAGTATGAATGGGACCTTTGTTGAAAAGAGGTACAACCAAATCAAGTACGATGTGTGCGTAACACTTCAGGGTGGGGTCGCACAGATAAATTGGGCTCTTTGGATACTTGGAGTATGCTTGGAAATAGTTGCCATCTTAGCGCACGTACTCGTAGTTCGAAAAGGTGGTCGTTCTGAAAAAGAAGTCGCAGCATCAAAGGTGCTGAACGCTGGAGGAAGACGTACCTACGTTCCTGCTAAGATTTACAGCAGAGCGACAGTGTGAGACGTGCGTCCACTGGAAGCGAGCGCATATGCTCATAATTCAACTAAGCATGTTTGCCTATCAAGAGTTCAACAACATTTACTTCTTTCACGTCTTTTGGAGTTGGTCCAGCGCGTCAGATGGGAGCATTTCGCCGTTTTCTTCAGCATCAAGTACTCGTTTGAGAGCAGTGAGACACCCCTTGTAGATTTGAAGAGATTTCTTAATCAGACTTTTGTTTACAGTCTCCGTCTTCACCAATCCTCCATCAATAAGACCTCTCATCTTTCTGAACTTACTCCTCTGACCACCTTTCAACACACTTATGGCTTTTCCTTCTCGCCCAGCCCTTGCTGTCCTTCCACACCTGTGTACGTATGTCTTGGCAAATGCTGGTACATCGTAATTTATCACAAGAGACACAGAGGGTAAGTCCATCCCACGAGACATCCCGTCAGAGCACACAATGACAGATACTTTCTGCTTTGCGTCCGAACTACGGCACCTCCGCAGTATGGCCGCTCGTTGCTTTGCACTGATTGAGCTTGAGAATTCAACTACTTCAGAGGACAGGCCGTACCCGCCTGCCTCCCACAGCAATTGAAGTAGCCGCGCTAGGCGATGGGTTGAATCCACGCTCGACGTAAACACGATGCTAAGATTGACTCTATCTGCATCATCCTTCCCGGAATTCGTAAGGTTCCGGCTCTTCTCGTCCCCCAACAGGAGAGCTAGAAGCACAAGAGGCTTCTGATCAGCAGTACACTCAAACATACTTTCTGTCAAACCTGGAGGAACAGAATACCTCCCGGCTCTCGCATCATTATCAACGGCTTCATCATCACCATTCTCGTGTTCTGAACGTTTCAGAAAATTTGCATCATAGTGCTTCGGGTTGCCAAGGCCTAGTCTCGCCAACTTTTGAGGATCTTGAGTCAAGGTTGCCGAAAAGAGCATCTTTCGTAAAGGAACAGGTCGTCCGATCATGCCGCTGACCAATCCTACCTCGGAACTCGATGTGTTGTTGGTGTTGCCACCTATTTGCAGGGTCAGCCCACTCCCTGCATTGCGGTGAGTGATTGGATCGACAATTAAAGTTATGCCATCAGATGCAACCTGAAGTGGTGATTTGACATACTCAGCAATCTCACACTTGTTTGATGAATTAGAGGCCTCAATGACACGTCCTACCCAATTTTGGTAAGATTGATTGACCAACCGATCTGCCTCGTCAATGACTAGGAAACGTAAGTGCTGTAATGTAAACCCAGGCGTTGAGTCTAAATGATCAATGAGACGCCCTGGAGTGGCAACGAGGATATCCACTGCACTACGACCACCCATTTTCGATAACGCTTGTAGGCCATTATCTTTTCGTAACGTACCATCAAATGCCTCAAATGCCGCATTAATCGACGTGGGGTCAAAGTCATATCTAATCCGTGCTGCTACAGACTCCAAAAGACCACCATTTTTTCGTCGTATGAATGAACCATCCTCATCACGTACTTCCTGATATCCCTCATGATGTGTGTCAACAACCAAGGATCGTCGTTCATTGATCACATCCGTCCTTTTCTTACCCCCACCCACGGCTAATCCAATTTTGATATTTGAGCCTTTGGCATACCGAACGAAGACATCGTAAACCTGTTTTGCCAAATCCCTCCCCGGTAGCACTACCAATGCACGCAGTCGACGCAATCCTCTCACACCACCACCACCACCCGACGACCGTTGTTCTGGACGTTCATTGTACAGTGCCGTTAAAAGCGGTATGACAAATGCCAATGTCTTACCACTGCCGGTGGGTGCATGACAGCAAACATCACGTGCTCCACGCAAATGTGCATTCCGTTCACTTTCAATTACGTCTGGGATGACCATACATTGTATTGGAAAGAATGTCTTGTATGAGTCGGCCGTTAAATTGTGTATTAAGAATGGAGGCAAATTCCAATGCTTGGATGATGCTACTATATCAATGGGTAGTTGAGATAGACGCAGTGCATTCCGAATTGAAGCATTGTCACGATGAGTTGTTGATCCTGACTTTGTATTGTCTAAATTTGATTCATATGCAGTGGTATCAAAGTCGTCCATGGCCTCGTCTATCTTCTTATCTCGCATCTGTGCGGCATTGGATACCGTCTGGGAAGGTGCAATCACTCTTAGCGTCGTTGGTTGTTCATCATCATCATCATCTGATGACGATGGCGCAGACGAGGAATCGGATTCACTCGTGTTGCTTGGGACTGATGATGAATCACCGACGTCTGCACTCTCATTCTTTATTCGTTTATTAGGAACGTTAAAATTATCCGTACCACCTGTAGCAGCATCATCGACCTCTTTCCTCTTACTGTTGTCATCCTTCCGCTTGTTACAAACCGCAGCGCTCGGATCGAATCGTCCGACATTGAACATGGTGAACTTGGTGGGGGACAAACTGGGACGAACACGCTGGGCGGGAAGCCATGGCATAGAGGCTGAAGTCCATCAATATATAGTAGAAGTACAACGATAGCGCTCAATAAGTCGTTCAAGGTTGTCGTCTCATGTCTACTCCTACTCAATTACCCATGACACCGGAGGAAATTATTTTCACTAATGCGTTTAATGCAAATCGACCAACGCTAGCCATTTTTGCAAAGTGTTCAACTCGTGACGAATTACACATTGTGCGAGACGCATTCTTCCTTGGGATGGCATCACTGCTGTGCCCATTAGAATATGAATCGTTACGCGTATCGATGATTACCGATCCGATGTCATTTACATCGATAGTCAACTCGCTGAATACACCGAAAAGCTTGGAGGTCATGATTACTGTCGCAAGAGCATCTGATGATTGGGAGGCTCTCTTGGCTGCATTGCTTGATGTTGCCACAAAAGTAAATTCGGATTTGGATGAGATATGGTCAACACTAGAAATTGGACGCATAGAATGGTTGGGTGCAGTCAATTCAGCACATCCATTGAAGATGATTTTGAAGGATGCATTGAAAGCAGATGACAAAAGAACAGAGAAAGATGAAGTGGATGCCAAAATGATTTATATGTACGCTCTCTCATTATCCATACCAGCAATACAAGATGCGTCAGAAGCTTGGAGAAAGTCAGTCAAGATGACAGATAAAATGAATCCATTGGAAAATTACAATCTGGAGTTGTGGGACTGCACAAAAGATGAGTGGAGATTATTAGATATAAGTGTTCAAGAGGCAGCAGAAAGGGGCGGGTCGTCTTTTAGTGATGCTTGGGATGCATAGATAGCGCGGATTATGGAATAACGGCATAGAAAGAACTATTCATTATATTAACGCTGTGCTCTTTTTATAATGACATTCCGAATTCTGTGGCCATCATAACCACGAATCCAACAGCCAGGCCAGCATAATATGCCTTCATGCCAGACTTCTCAGTGTGACGTTTTGCCTCAGGAAAGAGCTCTAAAAATGAAACTGTAACCATGATGCCCGCCACAAAGGCCAAAACATTCTCTAATGATCCAGCTCTACCTATCTCCCTCCCCACTGCATCGCCTCCCTCAACTTGTTGGCGATGCTCAACTCCTCTTAGAAATATCAAGCTCACAAAAGCACCAAAAGGCTCTGCCAATCCACTTACACTTGCAAGTAGAAAACACAGGAATGGACTATCTGGTCTTGCTTTCAGACATGGTATGGCTATGGCAATTCCCTCGGGTATATTATGAATCATTATTCCAATTGTTACAGTCAGACCCAGCTTATCAGATTCAAGAGCAGAAGCTGCAACGGCCAATCCCTCCGGAAAGTTATGAAGAAGTAGAGAAAAGAATAGTAGCATTGCAACTCGATTGGCTCGACGGGCTTCAGAGGTATGAAGGTCTGATCCTCTGATGAATACAAGCAACGACGATGGACAAGTTGTGAAGAGGCTGCTACTTTGTCCTTTCCTTTTACTATCCCCCTTTATTGTACTCATTGTCACTTCGACTTCTTTCCCTCTTCGCTGTAATGATACATTACGGTTGTTACTTGAGTCAATGGTTTTGCTGCGTGGAGAGTCAGCTGTATTTTCACATTCATTGTTGATTTTGCTGTTACAATCAAGTTCGTCATCGCTGTTTTTGTCGGAGCAATCTGATGGCAGAGTGGATATTCTCATCCGTCGTTCATCTTCAAAGTGATTTGACAATATCTCCTCGGGCTCCGGAAAGGCATACTTTGACATTAGAAAATATAAGAACCAACCAGCACCAAATGATAATAGTCTATGCAAAAATTCCCATGAAAATATTGGCATGAGAGTAATACCAAATATAAAGAAGGAATTGTCTTCATCGAGATTCGATATTTGAGAATTTTGTTGCATCGAGCTTGCGGCCAGACACTCAGGGCCAATTGAAACAACACTAACAGTGACCATAACACTGCCTGCTAATGCCAAACTGAATGTCATTGTACTCGGACTGACGTTTCTTTTCCCATTCATCTTCCTACGTGGTGTGGTACTGCCCTCTTCGGATGCAAGTAATTCTCTCTCTTCGTCATTTGCATCATCCCCATCATCATCTATCGGATGGCAATATACGACCAGGGCACCCAAGCAAGTAGACATCCCCGCAAGTGTAGATAAATAAAGTGGAGTCCATCCCACTCCGGCTGCGAACATGATGATGGTGTTGTAAGATCCTCGGCTAAAGACTCCGATCCGCTTCCAGGTGAAAAAGGTCTAGAGGTAGTATTCTTTACCTAATTTCTTAAGTTGTTGTGATACGTGTCTCACTCCCGCCAAATTCTGGTTCATTTTTCATCTGGGAGATTGGAGAGAGGCATGATGGTCATAGATGACGTGACTATACTCGACGTTCTTGGCAAACAGCTGCACCTGCACACCAATCCTAAGCGACTGAACGAGGCCGGGGTTGTTTGGGACCACGCTGTAACGGCACTGGCCCATGCATGTATACCAGAGCTTCGATACCGTGCAGAAAAGATATTACAAGGACAACAACAACGTAAATTGGCAATCTTGGAGCTTGGAGCGGGAACGGGAGCATTGGGAATAGCACTCGCCCATGCAGTACCCTCCATTGGTGTGGTACTTACTGACCTAGAGCATGTGATGCCGTTGATTGATACCAACATCCATTTGCACAAGAGCAATCTTGCTCCGAGATCTTCACTCGAGGCATCAACACTTGCGTGGGGTTGTACCCTGCCAGCATTGCCAAAAGAAAATGAAGGACAAGGGTGGGACTTTATTTTGGGCTGTGAGATACTCTACTGGGGAGGTTGGAGTTTATTCTCTGAGGATACGCGTGGACCGCTACTTACGACACTGATTGACGCTTGTAGATCGTCCACGGAAGTATACTTTGCGTTTACAGTGCGCGATAGAAACCGCGAATTAAGTTTTGTCCTCAATGACATTGGCAAATACTTCACTCTTCGACGACTCGGACCACTCGCTAGCAGCAAATGTGCAGGGAATAGAGAATCTAAAATTGCTGTGACGAAACACAGTGAGGACGAAAATAACGTGGCAAGAAACTTTATATCCTCGAGCTTAGAGGGAGAACTAGTAATGTTTTGTGCCCGACGAAAGACAAAGCATTCAACTGGAGATTGTGATGGAAGTGTTACATTGGTGGATACGTGAATGGCAATAGGATTCGTAATTGAGTGGAATTACACTTCGCATTGGTATGTTATAATGATTATTTTTAAGACCACACGTACTCCACTAGTTGTAACACGTCCTTCTGTTGAGCATGCACCTCTGCTACATCCCATTTATCTGAATCTGCAACCTGACGAGTTAATATCCACGGCTCTTTCTTATATCTCTTAGTCTTAATTTCCCAAGTAGAACCAGATCCTTTTTTTGCTCTACCATTCCGCGGTTCGGATGACGAAACCAAAGCCAAATTTCCTATTCGGTGTGTCAATCCTTCCCCCTCCTCACTTGTCCAGTGTTGTTGAATCAAATCCACTGTTGACACGTCGATGCAAGCCTCTGGTACAGTCTTCTTCTCTTCAATCATTAGATGTGCATTCATTCGTCTCAGAATGGCCGTGGCCAGCTTCTTCCCAGCGGCGGTGGAGCCAAAATCATACGAGTCCATACTATCTTTCAACGAAGTGGTCACAATTCCATTATCATCAGACGCTTTCGCTCCGACCGAATCGAAATCGTCCATAGCATCCAACAGAGTCAAGACATAAGCATGTCTCTGCATCGCGGATGGTCGTGTCAAAGCTATCCACAAAGCCGTCTTCTCCATCAAAGGAAGGATATCATCGAGGTAACGAGATAGCATGCTACTATCTCCACCGTATTCGATGCGCACGAGCAGTTCTAGAACAGCAATTTCTACTTCTTTTGCCGATGGGTTACCCAGCATTAATTCGCGGACGAAGTTCATCCTGGCGACAGTCGTGTCTCTCTGTTTTCTAGTTGATGTTTTGGAAAGAAAACTGAATTTATCCCACTGACCAGTGCGAAATTTATACAATGCAATCGCCGATGGCTCGATCTCTTCGACAAAGAAGTCCTTGCCCTGCCACTCCGTCTTGCCTTGACTATTTTTAAGCAATAACTGACGGCGGAGCCATCTTTCCCACTCGTACACCTCATCGCCCCCACCGCGATCACGACTGCTGCGTATCTTAGTCCGAAGTGCAGCACTAGCACGGAGCAGGCAAGAAGATGTCAGTACATCACGTCCCACGGAGTGAGCCTTACTGCTGGCGGCGAGATCATCGCTAGTACCATCCTCCTTTATCTTTGCAGGTTCTGCCGCAAGGATATCCCAAGAATCAAATGTTAGGTACATTTCGTCCTCATCAAGTGTATAGCGGAAACAAACCAATCCCTTAAAGTCATCAATTGGCTCATTATCCATACCCTTCCTCCGCCCCTGCTGAGATAGTACAATATTACGTGCAATCCTTGACGTTTCGGGGATGCACACTAACAAGTGAACACGTTCGACAATATAATCCAATAGACGTAGACGTTCACGAGTTGTCAATGACACAAGACGATTGGTCAGGTGAACAAAGTTGTGAAATATACGCGAATTAGCGGGCGATAGAGAGGACAGGAGGGTTGTTTTGTCCTTGGTCGACATTTGAGGATATTTGTACGATATCATTGCAATTTCTGGTAGACTTGCAGTAAACATTGACGACTCTCCCCCGGCGATGATGTCATCATCAACATCGTCACGATCTGCCTTTGCATCGCTATCGTCGACACTACCGATTAGTATCCGTTCTAGCAGTACATTATCACGCCTTCGTAATGTTATCCGTAGGACGTCTGACTTTCTAACCTTCGTAGGCATCAACATGCCTGATATTTCATGTGCCGTAGCGGCCAGTGCCACTGCTTTCTTCCCCCCTAATCCTCCCCTGGCATTTAAATCCTCGGCCTCGCGTCGGAAGATATCTCTTAGTCCTGCCAAGAGCAAATTGAGTGTAACCAATCGTTGCTGCCCATCGTGGACATCGTACTTATTCCCCAATCCGAATTCAGTCGAATCCCAATCGGATGTTGGCACCACGACTATTTGAGACAGTTCGTAGTCCATCACCGGCTGTATGATTTGGCCCACGCCCTCAATAACACCACCATCACCACCTCCACCCAATGACGCAGCGTCAATTAAGTCGTCCATTAGTAGGTCAGCCTCCCTTGTCGTCCATTCGTACGAACGTACATTCGATTCTGTCACGAATATATAATCGCGACCATCGAAGATTGTCCCAAGTGGCAGGCGCAGTGTCACTGTTGCGGTGGTGGGGGCACTGCCGGATTGTTGCGTTGAAGATGAAGATGCAGCAAAGAAAGGAACAGACGACAGCTGCGCAGATGATTTCAAGTCGCCCGCATCCAAAGACGACCACATCGGTGTGGAGCGCTTCGAACTGGGAGGGATGGCGACGAATGCCGCCACCGCTGGGAGGAGGAAGCTACCACCAATGCTCGACGCCCTCATCTGAAACTCAACCTCTCCTTCTACACGATTCCCGCATAAATTTCCGGAGATATCGTAGGAAGAGAGTCTATTGGTGACGTACACGGGATACAGCTCTGCTATTGATCGACCAATCATCATGCCATCGACAGCCTTCGTTGTCGAGCACTATATTTGCCCAATAATAGGTTGCATTTTGTCAACACTTACGTTTGGAGCTCCGATAAATTCACTGAAATCCTGTCTTAAACGCAGCACCTTAGGTGATGTGAATTGTACACCTTGGGCATTTGCTTTTGG
>Ga0247831_1004051_pt1 | contig 20213 bp, 18 predicted proteins | sample LaCruzMarch2015__9_FD_192406 | JGI IMG/M metagenome (GOLD analysis project Ga0247831, IMG submission 192406) | Freshwater microbial communities from meromictic Lake La Cruz, Castile-La Mancha, Spain - LaCruzMarch2015_1m | ecosystem: Environmental > Aquatic > Freshwater > Lake | place: Spain...
GCTTCATGGATAGTGTAGGCGGTTGTGCAGGCAGGCAGTTCGAGTAGTCCGTAGGCCTTTGTGATTTTGAGCCACAGCGCCAAGTCGGCAATGTAACCGCGGGATAAGTCGAAGAACCCCATAGCCTCATAAATTGAACGCGGAACAAACATCGACGGAAAGCGGACATATGATGACTCCGAAATCATTCTCCTGACGCCTTCTCGCGGTGAAAGCCGACGCTCCTTCAATGGTGACTCTGTCCGTGTATGCCGCCCTTCCTGTGTCACCAGCCATACACCGAACTTTACGGGAATTTCTGTGGCATTTGGCCTGTTTGCCACGGCGAGGAAAGCCTGCCCCGCACCTTCAAGGAAGTAGTCGTCATCGTGTAGGAACTGAATTAAGCGACCATTAGCCTGCCGCAGTAGTTCGTTGAAGTTCCGCTGTTGGCCCAAATTCGGCGAATGCAGCAGGTAAGTGTATGAACCACGCCAGTGCGATGAAAAAGCGGCAAGGACTGATTTGTTGATCTCCGCATCAACCGAGTCATCTCCTACAACTACTTCAAATCGGTCTTGGCTATCAGGAATGGACGTAATGATGCTTTCCAGACACCGCGCCAGCAAATCAGGCCTGCGGTATGTGGGTACCAATATTGACACATCAATGGCCTTGATCATGAGAGTATATAATAAGAGAAAAAAGTATATGAGCGTTGCATGCTTTTCTGAAAGTTGTCTGCTATAACATGAATTATTGATTTAATCAGTGAAAGCAGACCGCTCGCCGCCGTTGGGTGGTTATAAATAGGCGATACGCGCTTCATCTTCGGCTGGCGCCACGCCCTAAGCGGGCGACTTTAGTACAATTTGCTTCTGTATGCATCGGAAATGACCAAAACCATGTTATCCCAGGTTAAAGTTTTTGCCTTTAGTGACGCTCCCCTTGAAAGCTGACCCAGCATGCCAGGAGTCGAGACCAGCGTCGAAATTGAGCTCTTAAAGCCACCAATGCTTACCTTAGGGCTTAGAAGCGGCACTTTAAAGCCGCATGTTGAGTCAATCACATAAGACATTCCACCTATATCGTGGCAAATGACTGGCCGTCCTAGGGACAAAGCCTCCATTAGAACCGTGGTTGACCCTTCTTTCACACTTGTGTGAACAAGAACATCGGCTTTAAGCAACTCTTGGACTGCCTGCTCATGGGGCAGATGGCCGAGCCAGCGTATTCGGCTATCGTTCAAGCGTAGGTTTTTCGCTAGTTGCTGCCATTTATGAGTGCAGGGCCCGCATCCCAAAATGGTGAGCGTCCAATCTGTTTCGTCCCCGAGCTGATGTATTGCGTGTAGTAGCAGTGGTAATGCTTTTCGCGCCACATGGAGCCCGCTCCAAATCATACGCAAGCCGTGTCTGTCTATCTGGACAGGGCTGACCATGTAGTGCGGAACTGTACCCGTCTCGAGAAGGTGTGCACCTTGTGCCGCCCATTTATTCTGAATTAAAGTAAGGTCTTCGCGACTGGCGCCCCACACAAGTCTTGCTTTGCGCGCAGCACGTTTGGACCTAATAGCTAAATTGACGTGTAGCCGGTTCAGAATATCCCGTGATACTGCCCTGCCGTTCTCCGAGAGTGCCAAGCTAGGCCAAAATGCCAAAGGCACATTTTCGGTGCCACCAATCGGACCCCAGAAAAACGGTATATTAAGTCTCCATAAATACCCTGGCTCCCTGAAAGAGACATAGGTTAGCATATGGGTTAGATCAAAAGCCTGACAGCGGTGAAGCGAGGTCGCCACCTGAAGTGCCTCCCGCTGCCAGAGGTTATACGCTCGGTAGTAGGCGAACCAGAAACCAGGAATGCGATGCAGTCTCTCCCATAGAACAATTCTCGGGGTCGGAGGCACATAGCGGAAAGTGAGACTTGGGATTGGGCCATGATGTGCGATCCATGCATCTATAGCTTGATGGCTGGATTGGCCCTCGCGCACATCTCCGTAGAGCACTGTAACGTCGTGATAGCTCGCTAGGCGGATAGCCACGTTCCAACCAACGCCATGTTCGGAGCCCTTGTTGGGTCCACAAGCGAAAGCTGATAGAAGCACCCGCAACCGAGGCTTCTGAGGGTCATCCGAGTTTATCATCATTTTTTGCTTATCGGCCACGGTGACTTGGCCCGGACATCGCGCTCGAGCACGAAGAAGCGCGCTATGGCGAAAAAGAAGGCCTACTCCCAAGTCTCAACATGCCGCCAATCAGGAAGCGACCAGTTGTCCGCCAAGTAAGGGTAGTTTGGCCAATAGCGAGCCGGGGCAACAATAGGCCGTTCCATGTTGGACCCGAGTGCCGCTCCCCACCAGGAGTAAGAGCTGTTGGCGATAATACCCGTGGCGCAGGACTTCATGATCATAAGATCTTCAATATCGCGATTTTCGGACTGGTAGTCGACGAATGCGGCCTCTTTGAGAAAAGAAAAATTCGACCGGCACCAACTGGGGTCGTCTGAGAAGACCAGCCAGCGATGCACATTGACGCCTTCCGATCGAAGGAGTTGGAGGGCATCCTTGTAGTATCGCAGGGGGAGTGCTGCCTTTTCGCCTCCGTAAGTGATGTAGTCCCCGCGCCGCACGTGGAGGAAGCCAGTCGGTTGGACACTCGCCGCGTCGAGGAGACGCTTGGCCTCTTGGCTTAGCGGTTGCCGTGGAGCAAGGCAGGGAATCAGGAGGTGCCGAATGCTTGTAAAGGGCTCCCGCGTCTGCCAGTAGCCATCAGCATAGAGCCGCGCGGACGTGGGTGGATCACGATTCTCCATTTGGTTACATAAATGTTCGCTAACGAGTCTGAAGCGACCTATTTTTTCAAGCACCGACCGGGCAGTGCCAAAACGGTCGTGGATAGCCGCTAAGAGCCCGACGACCCACCGCCGCGGCCCCGTAAATTCCTCCGGCAAATCAACGTGGAATTGTCGAAGAACCAAATTTCTTTTTGCGGGATGAAGTCGCGACGCCAGCGAAAACCACGTAGTGTCGAAGCGCAAATCAGCACCCTTAAGCTGCGCCAGCCACAGACCGTGCGCCAACTGAAAAAGTTGGTTGCCTAGACCAGAAGTTAACCTGGCGATAACGCGAGTTGACACTTAAAGTTCTTGTTAAGTCAGATAAGGTTTTTCCCGAAGTCTACTCTGGCAACGAGGTAAATAATATCGTTGTTGACGCCCATTTTGAAACCCGGCATCAAATCGCCGATAAAAGCCTGCAATTCCTCCAACGAGGGATAGTCCTTATCATGGCCGAAACATCGGGCGTCATCGATCAGCACGACACAAGGAACCTTGCAGAGTTGCGCAATTGACTTCAATTCCCCGTAGATGGGGCAATCCGTAGCGCCGCGTGCTGTGAGACCAGCCGAATAGTGGCCATCAAGCCAAAATAGTGTTGTGGACTGTAGCTTCGGCAGCAACTCAGCGAGCTTCTGCCCACTGTCCCCTTCGACCACTTTAATATGGGGAAAGCGACCAAACCTTCTTCGCGCCATGGAGGCAAGCGTGCTACTCAGCTCAATTGTGTAGATAGTTTCAAAGCGATTGCGGAATAGGTAAGGGGTGTCACCGTATTGAGTGCCGGTTTCTACGAGCGTTTTGCAGTGATAATCCAATGCATAGCGGAGAATAATCGACCGCTTAATGAAGGGCGGAAGCGGCATGAGAAAACCATGCTTCATGATATGACGATGATATAACGCCGCTTTACGCCAGTCTTCCAGAAGACAAGCTAAATTCGGGACTAGACGATGTGCGAAACTACGCAGATGTAAAAGAGCTGTCATGACTGGGTATAAATTAGTAAATTTGTCAATTTAGCCGTCGCCGACAGCGGCCTAGGCTGTAGTCCAAGAAATGCAATTATCGCTCATAATGAACTCCATGAGCGGCATTTGCCGTTGCTTTTCTGCTGCGCATTAGGGAGTCCCTCAAAACGAAAAAAACTTTAGTACGAACTGCACAAGCATGCAACGCCTGTTTGACTGATCAGACAGTGCCACATTGAGACCGCTGTATATTCAGCGAAGGCTTGATGAGAAGTCATTAACATGAACCCAAAACTCGACCGGCCAGACTTGAGCACCGGTACGCAGGTGTATTTCATCAGCCTTTTGAAAGCCATGTTGTCGCAGTTGGAGAGCCTCGATATCAGACACGCTCGTTGCTACTACAAGCGTACAAGCGCCGCTCATTAATTTAAGGTCGCGCGCAGTTGTAAACTCGCTTCCCCTTTGTATCAACTCCGGTGCAGATGGGAAAAATGGCAGCAGGGGGGAGCGGTTCAAGTGCAACTTATTGTATGACTCCTTTAACCAATCGACTGCATACAAACCACAATCAAAATGCTCTACTTCATTTTTAAGCGCCGAACGCACAAACATCGGCGATTTCAATACGACGTTGCTGCCATGGCTGTTAATGAATGATTCGGCCTTAACCCATTGCGCTTTCTCCTTTGAAGTGAGCGGACTGGTGAATGAATAAAAGCCAAGCAGGTGAAACATGCTGAAAATGCATATCAGGTAAAGAGACGTCTGCCGGAACTTTTCATCCACACAAAAAGTGCTTGCGGCAAGTATGATTAATGGAGGTAACAGCAATTGATAAAAATAAGTCATGACTGCTCCAGTATTCGAACCCAGCAACATCAAGAGCACGCAGTTGACGAAAAACACACAAAAGTAAAAAGCAATTCCTTGCGGCTTTGAAGGAGCGGACCCTCTTCCTTTGCTACGCAATAACGATGCAGCAGCAACGGCGAAACCATGATGTCCACCGTTATGTTGAAGGCGCAACCAACGGATACCTGCCAGTAGTATCACCAGCAGCAACGGCCAGTAAAAAAAGCCGAACGCCGCAGCTTGCTTGAGCAAATGCAAGACATCCATCGTAGTGCCCCCAAAAGCTAAAAGCGCCATGGGAAAGTAGTAGGGCAAAGCTTCGTTAACCGCGAAAAGTGACGGAAAGAACAAAAGCGTGAAAGAAAAGCCGAAAAGAAAAGCGCTGCGCCAACAGATCAAAAACGAGGCAATAAATAAAGGAATGGTCATCAACACAAAATACTGTTTGGTGTAAAAGGATAACAAAATACACACTGCTGCCGCAACAGGTGCTGACCAGTGTGAAAAGCGGGCAAGCAGCACGCTAGAAGCAATAAATAGTAGCAGTGCCAGGTTGTCCGGCCGGGATATCAACTCATGAGAGATCCACCCTGCTGGCAGCATGAGGAGGAGGGCTAACCAGCGAGGGAAGACGCCTTCACTGAGTCGACGTGCTTCAAATTCCACGACGAGTGCGGCGCCCAGCAGCCAGATAAGTGCAAGCAAGCGATGGATAAAAAAGCCATGATCGCCAAAAGCTCTATCTAATAATGAAATAGCCAATGGCCCTAAAAAGCCATACATGTAAAAAAACGATGGTGGGCTCTCATTGCTAAACGGATTATTCCCGTCGGTGAAAAGACGAACCACAAACAAAGAAGCACCTTCACGATATTCGTTCGGAAAGGGATTAAGCAACCAGACCATGTAAAGAGTGGCGGTCGAAAAGGTAAAGACATACATCATGATACGTACGCCTAGTGGTGCTGCCCTTGAAGAGGCTGTTTTTGTAGTCTCAAGAGGGTTGAGGCGTCTCATTGAATTTGAATGCTGAGCTTCATGTGTTGGCAAAACGGTGACTCAATAAACAACAAAGCTATAGTGCAACTCCTAACATAATATACGCTCAGTCTCGAAGCTGTAACAGCTGAATATGACCCAGTATCATAACAATTATTGGCAAGCTGATTCCGGGGTCCGCCCCAAAGGTGGAATATAAGTGTCCGTTTAATGATATTTGGCATGATTATTGGCGGCTTCATTATGGTGGGAAAGCCAATATCTCTTTGATCACGCGCATTTGATCGCGAGTGCCTAGAGAAGTGTAAAACGGTAAACGCACTAAACGATCACTGATGTCCTCCGTCACCGGACACTTGCTTTTTTGCTCCCTATCCCACGCCCCCAGCCCTTTACTTTCCGCGAAACTGCTCAAGTGCAGCGGAAGATAATGAAACACAGCCTTGATCGCGTGCTCGGCCAAGTGGTGGATGAAAGCTGTCCGCGCTTCAAGCGAGGGCATCAGCAAGTAATACATGTGGTAAGCCTGCTCGCAGTGCTCTGGCACAATCGGGCGCCGAATGCCCCTCGCTCCAGCCCAATCGGGTAGTGCCTCATCATACCTTTTCCAGATCGCCTTGCGTTTGGCTTGGATGCTCTTCCACTGCTGAAGCTGACCGAATAGGAAAGCCGCCAACACATCACTCATCACGTAGCTCGAGCCCACATCCACCCACGAGTATTTGTCCACCTGACCGCGAAAAAACTTTGCGCGGTTCGTTCCCTTCTCGCGAATGATTTCCGCCCGCTCCACGTATTGCGAATCATTGATGATTAAAGCCCCGCCTTCTCCGCAAGTGATGTTTTTGGTTTCGTGGAAGCTCTGCGTAGCCATTTGACCAAATGTCCCCAACCAACGTCCCTTGTATTTGCCGAAGAGACCATGCGCATTGTCTTCGATGACCGCGACGCTGTGCCGCTTTGCGGTTTCCAGGATCGAATCCATTTCGCAACCTACGCCACCGTAGTGCACCGGAACGATCGCTTTGGTCCGCGGTGTAATCAGTCCTTCAAGTTTTGTTTCATCGAGGTTGAGCGTGTCCGCCCGGATATCGCAAAACACTGGTTTCGCCCCGCGGAGGACGAAGGCATTGGCTGTCGATACAAAGGTAAAAGAAGGAATAATCACTTCATCGCCTTTCTTAAGGTTAAGGAGGATTGCCGACATTTCCAAAGCATGCGTGCAAGACGTGGTGACGAGCGCCTTGTCCAAACTGAGCGCTTTCTTCAAAAGCTCTTGGCATCTACGCGAAAACATCTGGTCGCCGGCCACCTGTCCGATCTCGATAGTCTCGTGGATATAATCCAACTCTCTCCCTTGAAGGGATGATCTGTTAAAGGGAATCATTAAAGTGGTGCCTCCGCAGGGTCAGCGGCGCTGCCCCGAGAACGTTTCAATCAGCGGAGGCTAAATTTCGCTTCTTCTTGAATCGGTCTCCAAAAAGAGATTCAGCGACAAAAATAATCTTCACGGGCACTTTATAGCGCGCTATTCGCGCTGAGCAGTGCTTGCGGATCTCTGATTTGGCAATAGCTTGGTCCACACCCTCGTTCAGCAAGACTTTTGCGGCTACGATTTCTCCAGTGACCGGGCTGGATTGACCAAACACAGTGCAATCCTTCACGCAGTGCACCTCCAAAATCACGGATTCGACTTCGGACGGAACCACCTTTTCGCCGCCTACGTTGATCATTTCCTTGGAGCGCCCGACAACCCGGAGGTATCCACTCTCATCTACCTCGACTTTGTCCCCCGTGCGGAACCAACCGTCCTCGGTGAAACTGGCCATCGAATGGTTGAGATAACCAAGTATCTGCGTCTTGCTCCTGAGCCACAACTCTCCATCGACGACCTTGTGCTCTATATCCGGATCATCAAGTTTCATAAAGAGGCTGCCGGAGGATTTGCTGTCCGTGCGGGAAATCCCAGTTTCGCTTGTTCCGAAGGTCTGCAAAAATTTTACCTTGGGCAAAGTCTTACGCAGCTTCAGAAGCAGACTTTCCGGCATTGGTTCCGTGCCGTAGGTGATGATTTTCAGTGAGGAGAGATCAAACCGTCTTGGTGCCTCGGCAATCAGCAAAAGGTTCAAGAAAGTCGGGGAAGTCGGCAAAATGGTGACTTTGTGCTCCTGAATGAGAACCGCCACTTCTTCAGCATCCCGCTTCACAGGGGCTACCATGAATGAACCAGAAGCCAGTGAGTTGAAAAGTGTGTTGATGCCACCAATATGGTCGAACATCAGGAACACGATCATGGAAAGATTGCGGGCTTTCCTGTCGGCGTAGATTTGAACCAAGTTGGTCAAATCGTGAATCATGGCCTTGGGTTTCCCGGCACTGCCGCTGCTGAAGAGAACCAATCCGGCTCGGTTTCCACCCCGCAATTTCTCGATGAGCTCATGAGTTCCACCCGGATCGTCCAGCTTCTTGAAATGCATACAACCCGGTTCGGAGACTGTATCGATGAGAAAATCGCAGTAAGCTTCCCGGCAGCGCTCTCTCAACTCGAGATCCGCAGACCCAGCAATTGGAACAATGATGTTACGATTTTTCAGAAGCCATAGAAGCGACGAAATCGATTCTAAGGAATAATCACCGAGGATTGCTATTGAAGCTCCGGCCGGAATTTTGCCCGACAGCGCAAGATCGGCTCTTTCCAAAGCGACAAGCAGCTCGTCGTAGCTATGCGTTTGTCCGCAGGTGGCTAGAAAAGGTTTTTCGCCGTGCCCGCTTATCCGATCAAAGAGCCAGTCGGTGTCGTTCGAGTCAGTCATTGATGCCGCCCAAGTAAATGATCTGTCCCGTAACAAAGTCGCTCCGCTCGTCGAGGAAGAAATCCACCACCCTTGCCACATCTTCCATCTCGCCGAAGCGTTTGATCGCCTGCCGCGCCAAAAGTGTGTCGATTTTATCTGCAGGCACTTGTCGGATGAGATCGGTCTTCACAGGAGTGGGCCCGACGGCATTGACCGTGATTCCAAAGTCACCGAGTTCTCGTGCCGCAACTCGAGTGAGCCTCTCCACGGCAGCCTTGCTCGATGCATAGAGTGCCTCGCCTTCGAGATCCAAGGCGACTGCGACCGTGGTGAAATTCACAATCCTTCCCTGTTTGGCCCGCTGCATGATTTTGGCTGCCTCGCGCAGAAAGAAAAAAGTCCCGAAGAAGTTGCACTCGAAAATAGTTCTACCTGCCGTCCCAGAGGACAGCAGCAAGTGATTCATCGCCGCCATTCCGGCATTGTTGACCAAGGCATCAATACCCGAGCGGCGCGCAACTTCGCGAACCATTCGTACCACTTCTTTCTCGGTGGAAACGTCCAATCTGTAGTGTGTGTAGCAATTATGGGAAATTGAAGCCTCACCCCTGCTACAACCAGCAACCACCCAGCCGGCAGCCAAATATCGCTCGGCCAGATATTTACCGATACCCTTTCGGGTGCCGGTTATAACTACGGACTTTGGGCGATTTCCACTCACGACTCTTCCAAGAGCAGCTTTTCGATATAGTCCACCAACGTTCCCACGCGACCGAAAGGTGAGAGCCTTTGGCTCATTGCGCGCTCGTCGGCCAGCACAATGTCTTTTCCAAACTCGGAGCTGACCTTGTCCTCAATATCCGCTATCAGGGTCACTAGTGCGATGCTGTCCAAAGCGGACTTCGACCCGTAAAGGCGTGTTTCTGCATTGACTGACTTTAGTTCTTCCACTTGAAGCTCACTGTTGAGCTCTGCGATGGCTCCGACGACGAGCTGATTAATTTTATTTTTCATGAGTTTTCTTAGTTGCGGGTTCTTAGCCTGCCTCGCCCATAGGGCATTGTCAGCCATTTAACTCCCTGTATTTGGTTGGCAACGGCCTTGAGCACGGTCACGCACTCCAAAAAAACGGCCAGCGTATTCAGAGATCCTTCAGGCTGTCTGTTGACCGCGATGTGGAAAATCTCAAGTTCGGAAAGTTCGCTCCGAAAATATATCATTGCTGCCAGCAACTCATTGCTTTGTCGGTCGAAGCAATACAGGTTTTGAGCATCTACGAAGCGCGGCACGTGTATGGTCAGCCCGCAACCGTTTTCCTGAATCTCGGGCGGACCAAGCAGGCTTATTGTCGCTTCTATCTCAGGTAGAAACAAATGTTGCTTCGGATTAAAAAAGAACAAATCCTCTAGTGCTTTTCGTTTACCAGGCGGAACAATTGACCGAAAGAGAAACTCACGGGTCATATTGCTCGGCGGTTACGAAGATGGAGCACCCACTCAGGCTTTGTCGCCATGAACCCCAACAAACAATAAAGGTTGAGGACATTCGTATTTGCAGCAGAAATTTTCGCCCGCATGCTCCTGATTGAGTCAGTGACTAGAGCATCTACTACGCCTGAAAAAAAGAGCGGACCAAGCATAGCGACACCCTCGTCAGATTTAACGCCTCCCAGCACCCATTCGGCGGTGCTACCTGAGCGTCGCACTACCATGAAGGCATTTATTCGCTCCTTGCAATCATCAACAAAGACGCATTCGCCGTCTTGCGGTTGGGTGATGGCGTTACGCACAAAGTATTCGTATCTTTTGTCGGCAAGGTGCCTGGGGAAATCCGGATCACGATGGTATCTGCCAAATTCGAATTCTGTGCCGACAATATCCAGAATTGGGTCGAGGTCTTTTCCGTCTGCCAGTCGGACCTTGACGCCTCCAGCATGACGAAGCCTACGCGACGCCATCGGCAACACCATAGTCAAGTTTAGGTCAATCACTTGTGCTCCATAGCGTTGCAATGTAGCTATTTCGACCAAACGTCCCACAGCCACAGAAATTGAAACCAAACTGCATTCATTCTCGTCCATCCACTCGGAGACATGGGTTAGGTTTTCTGGAGATATCGTGAAACTAGGCCCTAAAAATCCGACTTTGAACCCGAACAAAGCGGAATCGATGGGGTCGAGTTCGGGTGCAGTCATTTTTGCGCCAGCTTATTGGTGACAGTGCTTTCCTTGATGACGTACGTCGGCTTGTCCATGATGCGAAAGTGCATCCGGGCGAGGTATTCACCGATGATTCCCAAGGCAAACAACTGGGCGCCCGAGAAAATGGCGATGACCGACGCTAGAAACGGAAATCCCTGCACCGAACTACCCTCAATCATGAAGCGGATAACGACGTAAACCAACACGCCAAAACCAAAGAGCGTGAAGACAAAACCGATCAGGCTGGCGATCTGCAAGGGAAGCACCGAGAAGCCCGTCATCATGTTGAAGCTGTGGCGGACCAACTTGCCTAAAGTGTAGTTCGACTTGCCCGCAGCGCGTGGATCGTGACGGAGAGGAATTGCGCCGAATCGTCGCGTGCCCCAAGTGAGCAGCACATCGACGCTGGTCAGCGGACTGCGAAACTCGGCAAAAGCATCGCGGAGACGCGTGCGGAAGACCCGCCAAGCACTGCCCTTCTTTGCGTTATCTGCGCCCATTGCACTCTGCAAGGTGAGCTTGGTGACAACGGAGGCGATGTCGCGGAAGAAGCCGTGCTGCTCCTGGATGGGGGGAGCATAGACCACATCCAGGTCGTCGGTCATGGCGGCGAGAAGCTTGGGCAACTCCTCCGGAGGATGCTGCAAGTCATCGTCCATCGTGACCGTGAGACCGTATTTGGCGGCGCGGATGCCGGCCAGAAGTGCATTGTGCTGCCCATAGTTCCGCATCATAGCCAAACCGCAAACCCAGGGCTTCTCCGATGCAAGTCGCTCGATCACCTTCCAGCTATCGTCGTTGCTACCGTCGTTGACCAAGACGAGCTCGAAAGGGCAACCGGTAGCGGATAACACGGGCTCGAGCCGTTTGACCAAATCCGGCAACATCTCGGCGCTGTTGTAGACAGGAACAACAACAGAAACACCTGGAGCAAGTTTATCCATCAACATGGCTTAGTCTCCTTTAGCTGGGCCAGAAGAAGTGGCAAATCAATTTCCGTTCAGCGGCTTGCGTGCCGCAACGAGGCAACTGCCGCCGAAAGCCATACGCTCACCTCGTGCGATGGAATTCGCTTCAGGCGCCAGAATCTGCCGCATAGCCCGCACCATGATGCCCTCATTGGCTCCGTGGGTGCGGCTCACATTTTCGGGTTTGGCCGATCCCGACCTCAACCGCAAGCGGAACGGCAAGGACCGAAAAAAGAAAATGGTCATCGGGAGCACGTGGAAGAAGTAGGTGTCGAACGCAACTTCGAAGCCTGCAGATTGTAGCGTTTCTTTCAAAGCATGCAGCGTATAACGCCGATAATGTCCTGCCGAAATATCAGCTTCCGACCAGAGAAAGTTGTAAGCCGGCACCGTGAGGTAGAGCATGGCGCCCGGCTCGAGCAATTCGTGAAGATGCTTCAGAAATGCCACATCGAACACGCCGATGGCTGCCATGCTAGCCGGCTTGAATCCGGCCGTTTGTGTCGTGGCACAGACCACATGTTGCAGGCCGCGCTTTTTCGCATTACGCGCGCCCGCCAGACCGGGCTCCACCAGCACGACATCCCACCCCGAGTCCATGAGACGTTTGGCCACGAACCCGTTGCCCCCTCCGACATCAAAAATCGGTCCGTTCCCGCGAGGCGGAAACTTCTTCACCAATTCAACGATGCACGCATTGCGATGCTGGAACCAAAACGACTTGTCCTCGATCTCGAAGCACTGCTCGTTCCCGGCTCTCGGGTAAGAAACAGACTCCTGTTGCGAAGCATACCAGATGCCATCGTCATTTAAATATAAACGAGCCGGAATGGTAAATGCGTTCAAGACTTTGTAACTGCGTTTCAGCTAATTTAGCATTGTATGCACATGTGACTTCAGTTTGCGCCCGGCGTTTATTTCCCTAATAAGACCTTAATGTATGGGGATAACCAATAGCGAAACCACTCATAACCACAGTTCCTCAGGCAATAGTACAGCCAGTCCTTCGGGGGTAACCCTTTGACTGAAAATAGTTTTTGCCAGCGTGCTATTCGGGGAAGTTTATTATCCCGCCAAGTTCCGCAGGTGTCGTTGCGCTTGCATGCACCGACAAACGCCGGAGTTTCAAATACTTTCACCCCGCTTTTTGATGCCAGCAATCCGTAGTCCATATCACCCATCGCATGTTGATAAGCATGGAAAAGCATTCCGATTTTGCGGAATACAACCCGCGGTACCATGGCACAGTTTGCATTCATGGTGCGGCACAAGCGTGGGGAGTCCGCGTTCTTTATGAATGGCTTATCTGATTGGAGACCGCCATAGGTCCAATCGCCGCTATGAGGATCGCAGATTGCTCCGACCGCAATCGCGGTTGTTTCTGGTGTGGGGCAGATGGCGAGCAGCTCATGAACAGCTTGTGGGAAGAGGATGGTATCGTCGTTGACCAGAAGATAGTAATCAGGGTTAGTCGTTGCAGCAGAAGCCCATGCTATCCGCATGCCACCGCACCAATAAAGATTTCCGTCTCCCGAAATGATCTTAACCTCGGGCCATATTTCTAGGGCAGCCTCTGCGGTGCCATCCGTGCATCCATCATCGACCATGAAAACATGCAGGCTGACCCCTAACTCAGCAAGGCCGGCTTGGTCTCGCAAGGACTCGAGGCAGGCGGTTGTTTTGTCACGTCGATTGTGACAGGTGAGTAAAGCTGCGATGCGAGTATTAGACATTACCTAAAATCAGGGTACGCTACGGACTTAAGACGATAGTGGATGATTACCATGCGCCATAATTTAAAGTAGTTAAGCGTCCAAGACACTTTCATAAATATTTACGAGCTGCTGAGCCGTCTCACGCCATCTTGCTGGTTGTTGTGGGACCGGCAATCGAGGAGCTTCTCGGTAAAATGCCTGCAAATGGGCTGCGAAACGCGAATCGACACAGACGGGGAGATAGGTGGCACGGTTGTCGAAGGTGTAATGAGCCCAAGGCAGGTCGCTGAGGAGTAGTGGCAATCCAGCCGCGGCAGCTTCTTGGGCTGCCAAACTTTGGGTCTCCATGGTACTGGGTAAAACAAAGCCGCGTGCGGCATGCAGGCGAGCGGCTAGCGCTTCAGGCTCTTGAATCGGACCCAAGTATTCGACAAGCCCTTGAGAGGTGGTGGCGGTCTCAAGAAACTGCCTGAAATATGGGTCACTCTCGGAGTAAGGCTTGCCGATCACTTTGAGCGGCGTTTGGGCGGTGACAGCTGCTTTGGCCAGCTCCAAGACACGCTTGCGCTCGGTGATGGTAGCCACACAGACCAGATGGTCGCTGGGCACCTTGGCTCCTTTGGTGAAGAAGACATCTGCAACTCCGTTGGGGACTACGTGGATGCGAGCAGCCGGGGCGGCAAACAGTTTGCTCATGATCCAAGCCTCCCAGCCGGTGTTGGCGATGATAGCATCCGCCTTTCGATAGCTATCCCACCGAAGCGGCAGACGGCAATTGGCCGAAAGCACTTTACGCAGAATGCTGTTGGCGGCAGCCTGCAGACGCAGGTGCGTGACGGATCGGGAGCCCTGGCTAGTGAGCAACTCTTGCATCACATATCCTATGCCTTTCGTATGCGCGAAGTCTATATGCGACGAGCTGCTGCGTCCGAAGAAATGGATCAAATCGCCTTGCTGAGATTCGTCCCACCAACACAGATATTCCACTTCAAGGCCAGCCTCTTCAAGTGCGGCTTTTGTTTGCTCGATTTGCAGCTGCAATCCGCCATGCGCTAGCAGGAACGGTTCGCTATGATCGATTAATACTTTCACAGGGATTAGAGAGTAAAATCAAAGCACAGGGTGAAGTGAGTTGCTGAGCATGCGGGGTAGCATGCTTCTATGCATAAACATCAAGCTGTTTGCTTTGCTGAGTAGAACAACGCCTCAAATTGACGTAAATGTCCGCTACGCTCGGCAAAGTGGATGTCTAGGGGACCATAAAAGTCAAAACCTGCAGCGCAAAGCCACTGCGAGACTTCCTTAAACGTGGCTTCGCCGTCGTAAAGGGGAAAGCAGCTAGTTTCAAAGACAATCCAATCGAAAAAGCGCAGTTCATCTCCGGCTCCCATCAAAACGTTCTGTTCGTAGCCCTGCACGTCCATTTTCAGCAGAACAGATTCAACTGTATCCAGATTGTGCATTTCTTCCTGCAAAGTGCCAACTTGCACGCGCTCGACACCAACCTCAGAGATACCGGGTTCGGCCTGTTTGTGTCCATCACCCAGTGGCAGCAACGAGCTTGAAGCCGGTTGGTTTGTCACGTGCATAATAGCGTCGAGTTCCGGTTTCGCTCCGAGCGCCATATTCCTTGGCTCGACGTGCGGATAATTCTTGGCCTTGGCTTCGAGCAAACCAAAAACTTTGCGCTGGGGCTCATAAGATAGGATCCGTGCGGACGGCCAGATGGTCGTGGCGGCAATGGCAAACTGCCCTGCATTCGCCCCGACGTCGAAGATAACCGAAGGATTGATACCTTGATTGCGAAGACGCTGGCAGAGACGGAAGGTGGCAAGATCGAGGGCAGGTTCTTTCAGTTTCAGCCTGATCGATTCCGGATGGCTGGCGATCTCGCATAAATTGCGGATTTTAGTGAGGATTTTCATTGGCGGAGAGTTTTAACCACGAATTACCCTGATTGCACGAATAGGGAAACTGCTGGGAAGAGAATCAATCTATCCGCATGTCGTACTCTTCGGCGACTGAGCCGCTGCAGCGACTTCATGGTATGCTTTGAGAGTTGATTGGGCGATGGTGACGGGCAGGTAGGTTGTGATGTAATCCTCGGCGCGCCGCCCGGCGTTTCGTTCTGGGGTTCTTTTCAGCCATTGCTGGAGGGCACTCTCTAAGCCAGCTAAGTCATGCGAGTCGACGAGAAAACATTGCGGTACGTTGCGGCAGACCTCGATGAGGCCACCTACGCGGCTGGCAAAGACAGTCATACCCTGGCTTATTGCTTCGGCCACGACTAAGCCGAAGGCCTCTTCTCTAGGAAAATGAATCAGGGCGTCAGCTTGAGACATTTCCTTAGCCAGCGCATGGCTTTCCAAATGCTCTTTGTGGCTTGCAAAACCCAACCGTGAGGCGCCCTGAAGGCGCGCGGCGAAACTCTGCTCGTAACGTCCAACCCCGCCAAGTTGACCGACAAAGGTGACTTTGAATTTGGCTCCTTTAGCGTGCAAAGCGAAAAGGGTTTCGAGTATCTCCAGAGGACGCTTGTTTTCGGTTATTGTTCCTACAACCAAGAGAGAAGGTGTCTTTCCACCTGCCGCGGTTCTACCTCTGTTCTCGAGGAACTCTTTGCGCAGCGCGTTGGGAATGAGCCAAGTTTTCGCCGCCTTTAGGGCTATATTCCTCCTCACGTGCTCCGATATGCAAACAACCCCGGAGTGGCGCCGGATGGCGAAATCCCCGAGCAGCGCCTGTAATTTCCAGAATGCGCGTGGTTTCAAGATGCTATTAGCTAAAATAGCTCGAATGTTGCCGTGTATGGTGAGCACCGAAGGAAAGCCGCTCAAGGCCCCGGCCAAACCGCACCACCACTCGATGCCCTGGGAGTGAACAATGTCCGGCTTGATTTCACGATGTAGAAAGCCGCGGACCGCTAGAGTCGGGCCGTGATGCAGCGTGCGTAGGAAAGCCCATGAGGGAACAAAGAGTGGGTGATACAAGATGTTTGGAGCAAGTCTTATAGCAGCGACACCGCGCTGCTTAACGCAACTTACCACATGGACCTCTACGGCTTCCTGTCCAAGCTCAGCGAAGCCTTCGAGCAGGGCGGTTGGTGCCGCGCCGAGGGTGGGCTTGCCGACTCGCGGATCACCGCGATCGTCGACAACAAGCACCGCAACGCGGAGAGGACGGGAGGACATACACGCAGGGAAATTGATGAATTTAGAGCGGAGAATGCAAAACGATGAATTATCCGTCCGCCGTGGTGGACGGTGGAAAGACGAGAAAGTGTAAAGCTGTGCTGCGGGGAGAGACGCGGCGGCTAAACTTCGCAGAGAAAGAAGTGGTTACCGCAGTCCGACGGTTGGAACGGGCACGGTGGGGGATGGAACTGCTACGGGAGCCGGGGGTAATTGACTACGTGGCTTCGATGTTGCGCCTACGGGGTGCGGGAGAGAGCGATTAATCAAATTAAGCATTCCCAACCCCAAAAAGTATTGCGCTACTGCGCCATCATAGGCGCCCCAAATTGCTATAAACGCGAAAGGTTCATATATTAATGGGATCGCCGCGAAAAAAGCGATGGGTGAGTAAACGGTGCCGACGCTAGCCCTGACAACTTTTACAGCATAGATAGCAGTGACAATCATCAAGGCGGTTAGCAGAATAAGCCCGATAAAACCTCCGTAACGAATTGAAGAAAGGGGACCGTTGTGCAAGGACCCCCGAATGATGAACATCTCATAAGTATTGGAGACACCAGTTAGACTCTGCATTCCAGTCATTTGGTTGGCAAAAAGCATAAGCTCCTGCTGAGTAAACCCAAAACCGTCGCCGACAATTTTATCTTTGAAGTAATTGGGGTCGTTCCAAGCATCGCGCCACATGTCAAGGCGCCATGTTGTAGTATCCTCCGCGGTCTTGATGGCTTCCGCGTCCCAGCCCAATGGAATTATGCTCAAGGCTCGCTGAATAGTCAATGGGACGGCTATACCCGACTGGACGGCGCCGACAAGAGCGACCAAGCCAAATATGCCTGCAGTTGCGAGGGGGATAAAGTCGCGCGAACGCCCGCGTAGCCATGTGCCAACGACTCCGTATCCAGCCATGGCGAGAAGTGAGCTGCGAAATCCGGATAACCCAATGAGAATGAAGACGACAAGAGCCCCGCATAAGCGCAAAGGGTGAAGCGGGTTGATAAAGCTGACAGGTGGGTAATAGGCGCACATAGCGACGAAGAAAGGCAATGCCGTCTTTTCTAAGCCGAAAACGCGCTGCTCGCTGCCCATTGCCCCTGCAGCAACAAGTTCGTCGGCGGCACTTTGGACTTGGACGCTGTAGAATCTATTGATTACGTTGCCAAAATCAGGGGATATTGTGGCGACCGACTGCAGGGCATACGGAGTTGCCATGCCTAAAGCGACCCAAACCGGTAAATGGTAAGCCCATTTAGATGGAATGCGGCAACGGCTAAGTATAAAATAGCCGACAAAAGCCATGGACATGTCGATATATTTCCGCGCACCGACCATGTCCGACCCGAAAAAACTAAGGCCTGTAGGGTTTTTAATGAAGGTGACAGCAAGCCAAGCCAAATTCAAAAAAACCAGTGTATCGGCAACGCGCAAAGGCACTTTGACGTCTACCCGCCTTAGAACAGCGTTGAGCACAAAGAGCAGCGCTGCAGCCATGGTTCCGATGTCACTTAAATTAAGTGGCAGTGGGATAAAGCCGACTCGGCCCATGGCCGTCATGGTGAGAACGATGAGAACCCAAAAATTAGTGCCTAACTTCAGCCCGAGTGGCAGCACAATAAGCAGCACGACAGCCATGCTCACATAGACATAGTTCCCGCTGGCGAGACTATCGCCTACCACTACTGCAAGAATTAAGCCGAGTAGCAATACAACCGTCAGAGCTACGGTATTCGCATTGAGGTTTTGGGAGTTAAACATGAAATAAGGTACTCACCTGGGAAAAGCAGGCAATGTATAACGCCTATCTGCCGAGAGCGGTAAGCAAGGAGCCATAAATAACTCGAAGTTTTTCGTAGAAAGAAAGACGCATGCTTGTCGAAAGTCCTACACTACACATTACAGCGCCTGCCGCAATCGTGATTATGGTGGTAGAAGCTAAGGCACGCGCAAGCGCGGATGGTAAGCAGTCAACCATGAATGGGATGCAAAAGGCCACGACCGCCATGACAAAGAATGGCATCCCGAGGAAGGCGAGCCACGAAAGAGTCACTGACCTCCTTGGAACAGCAAAATAAGAGGCAGTGCGGCTGATGGCATAAGCCGAGCGGAAAACAAGTGCACAAACGAGGGATGACAACAGAATTCCGGTAAAGCCGCAAAGGGGCGCTGCCCAAAGGGCGGCGGCCACAAAAGCGACGCTCTCGAAGAAAAAAAGGAACCGAAGTAGGCCAACGTTTTTGGTGTGGGCGGCAAGATCGGTATGGCAGCGAAGCAGTAAGTTGAGGATGAGGAGCACAGCAATAAGCCAGTTGTTGATCGGAGACCAGAGTAAGTCCGGTCCCGCCCAAACCACGACGAAGTAAGGATTGACTGCGACAGCTCCAAGCATCCCGCAGACCGCAAGACTGCCCGTAAGCTGATACATTTTCTGAAAGTATGATCGCAGCTTTTCGTGCTCGCCGCGCACCATCATCTCAGAGAAAAAGACGATAGCAGTGTTTTCTACCTTAGCGGTGAGCATAAAAAGCAAGGTGAAAAGTTTGGTTGAGATGCTCCAGATTGCTGCAGCAGGCAAACCCATGGTGCGCGAAACAATCATGAGCTGTGAGGCCTCAAGAAGTTGCGTCCCGATATTTACGAGAAAATAGTCGGTGCCCAGTTTAAAAAGTTCTCGGATGCGAGCTGGGTTAATGTCGGAAAAACCAATTTTTGGAGGGAGTAGGCCAAGCCGTCGGCAAGCAAACCAAGAAACTATGCTGAGAAAAGCCATTGGAGGGAAAAACCCCCAGGGAAGAAACTCGAGCCCGTAGCCAGTGGCGAAGAGTGGCCAGATAATAGTGAGACTCAAAATAGGGCAGGCGGCTTGGAAAAGTACAACCAAATCAATGCGTTGATTGGCATAAAGAATCGCGGTAAAAATCTTGAAGCAGGTGCCTATACCAGTATTGAGCCCCATGAAGACCAGCAGGCAGGTAGCGAGGTTTCGCAGATCTAGTGGGATATCAAAAACCTTAATAACAAAAGGCGCGAAAAGCCAACCTAGCGAAGCAATGAGAATACCTTGTGCAATGAGAATCAACGATGCCGTTGCGACAATACTTGTATAAGCGCCACCGTCTTTATGATCTTTGTAGTCGATGAGAATACGAGCAGTCGAACCGAACACGCCTAATTCAATGAGGCTCAAATAAGCTGAAACTTGCGTAAGCAGCATCCACAACCCGAATTGATCTGGCCCTAAGTAGTTCAGGCCGATCGGAACAATCGCCAGCGAGTAGGCGATGTTGGCTACCACTCCGATATACGAAGCACTGATTCCTGAGACAAAGCGCGAAGAGCGGCTCATAAATACAAGCTAATACGAAGAAGCCGATACGGGCTGAGAACCAGGGCGGCGCAGGAGTAGTTGGGGGTGGAGGGAATGCCGCAGCGCCAGTCGTTGTCGAGGAGGCCGTGATGCCTAATGTTTAATTTTGAATGTTGGATGATGAATTTTGGATGATGGATGTCGGAGCGAGGTGGAGGGTTGGCTTATAGCCCGGTGTTGGCTAGGGCCTGTCTCACGGCTCAGTGGTTCAGCAGGAGTGGGGAAGGGCTCACTCGGAGGTCGCGGAGGTCGCGGAGGGTAAAGGCAGGCCACCGATTGAAGAGGATGGGGGAAGATGTTTTTGCTGCGACGTGACACGGCGCAGCAAAGGTGGGGGG
>Ga0247831_1004053_pt1 | contig 20201 bp, 10 predicted proteins | sample LaCruzMarch2015__9_FD_192406 | JGI IMG/M metagenome (GOLD analysis project Ga0247831, IMG submission 192406) | Freshwater microbial communities from meromictic Lake La Cruz, Castile-La Mancha, Spain - LaCruzMarch2015_1m | ecosystem: Environmental > Aquatic > Freshwater > Lake | place: Spain...
ACAGAAGAATCAGGCGGACAATTGGTAATTTTTGGAAAAGAAGGACATGCCGAAGTGAATGGCCTGGTTGGTCAAACAGGAGGAAAAGCTATTGTAGTGATGACCGAGGCCGATTTGGATAAAATTGATTACACAAAACCTATTCAATTGTTTTCTCAAACTACCAAAAGCACCAAGGGTTTCATGAATCTTAAAAAACAAATAGAAGATAGAATTATAGCTGCCGGTGGTGATGCCAAACTTTCCTTTGAAGCCAATGACACCCTTTGCCGACAAGTAAGTAACAGAGAACCTCAACTTAAAGTATTTGCTCAAAATCACGATGTAATTGTGTTTGTGAGTGGGCAAAAAAGCTCAAATGGCAGGGTTTTGTTTGAAACCTGTAAAGCAGAAAATGAAAAATCTTATTTCATTTCAGAACCATCAGAATTAAATCCAACTTGGTTCGAAAATGCTCAAAATATTGGAATTTGTGGCGCTACCTCAACACCTATGTGGTTAATGGAAAGCATTCAAGAAAATATCAAAAACTTTGAAAATTTAATAGTTAGTTCAAAATAATTTCGTGTTAAGTTAACAAATCGCTTTTTACATCATTTTTTAAGTTTAACCCTCTTAAAAAAAATCATTTTGATTTCAAAATTTGTTGCTAACAAAATTGGGCCACTTATTTACAAACTTAATAACACAATCGTGTTGATATATAAAGTGTAAGTTTTTATTTTAGCGTAAGCCCTTTAAAAATAAGCGATTGCGCTAATGTTTATAACTTCAATTAATTGTTAATCCTTTCAACTTGTTTACCCCGATTTTTTGAGGAAAATTTGTTGACCCTAAAAAAAGGGAAAATAAATCAATTCACTTCGTTGTGAAAAATTGATTATTGCATTTAACATTATAAAAGTAAAAACTAAGATGTCAGTAGAGCCAATTTTACAAGAAAACAAAGACCGATTTGTGCTATTTCCAATTAAGCACAATGATATATGGGAAATGTACAAGAAAGCAGAGGCAAGCTTCTGGACGGCAGAGGAAATAGACCTTTCTAGCGATCAAACAGATTGGACTGCTAAGCTCAATGATGATGAACGCCATTTCATCAAGCATGTGCTTGCATTTTTTGCTGCTAGCGATGGTATTGTTAATGAAAACCTAGCTGTGAACTTTATGAATGAAGTTCAATACCCGGAGGCACGCTGCTTCTACGGTTATCAAATTATGATAGAGAATATCCATTCCGAAACATACTCTCTATTAATCGACACCTACATCAAAGAGCCACAAGAAAAAGATAAATTATTTCATGCTATTGAAACCATTCCTGCTGTAAAACATAAAGCAGAGTGGGCGCTAAAATGGATAGAAAATGGTGGTTTTGCTGAACGTTTAATTGCTTTTGCAGCAGTAGAAGGCATTTTCTTCTCAGGAAGTTTTTGCAGTATTTTTTGGTTAAAGAAAAGAGGCTTAATGCCAGGCTTAACTTTTAGTAACGAATTGATTTCTCGTGATGAAGGTTTGCATTGCGATTTTGCCTGCTTGCTTTACAGCCAGCTTGTAAATCAGTTGCCTAAAGAAAAAGTAAGCGAAATTATTACCGACGCGGTTTCTATTGAAAAGGAATTTGTTACCGAATCATTACCTGTACGATTAATTGGAATGAACGCGGATATGATGTGTCAGTATATTGAGTTTGTAGCCGATCGTTTGCTTTTGGCACTTGGATGCAGCAAAGTATACAATGCAACAAATCCATTCGATTTTATGGAATTGATATCATTACAAGGTAAAACTAACTTTTTTGAAAAAAGAGTTGCTGAATACCAAAAGAGCGGTGTTATGGGTTCTAAGGAAACTAATGTGTTTTCGTTAGAGGAAGATTTTTAAGATAAAGTTTATAAACATTCAAATTATATTTAAGATATGTACGTATTAAAACGTGATGGCAACAAAGAATCAGTAAAGTTCGATAAAATTACGGCTAGGGTTCAAAAGCTTTGCTACGGCCTAGAGCCACAGCATGTGAATCCGGTAAGTGTTGCCATGAAAGTAATTGAAGGAATTTATGCTGGTGTAACCACGCACGAGTTAGATAATTTGGCCGCAGAAATTGCTGCTTCATTAACTACTACTCATCCTGACTATGCTTTGTTAGCTTCAAGAATTGCAGTAAGTAATTTACACAAAAGCACCAATAAGTCGTTCTCTAAGACCATGGCGAACTTATATAACTTTGTTGATTCAAAGACCGGATTTCATGCGCCTTTGATTGCTGACGATGTGCATGAAATTATTCAAAAAAATGCGCAGTTATTGGATTCAACTATTATTTATGACCGCGATTTTGGTTATGATTATTTCGGATTTAAAACCTTAGAAAGATCATATTTATTACGCATCAATGGCAAAGTGGCCGAGCGCCCTCAACACATGTTGATGCGTGTTTCGGTAGGCATTCATAAAGAAGATATTGATGCTGCTATTGAAACCTATAACTTAATGAGCGAACGTTGGTTTACTCACGCAACTCCTACTTTGTTTAATGCAGGTACACCAAAGCCACAAATGTCGTCATGCTTTTTGTTAACCATGAAAGATGATAGCATTGATGGTATTTATGACACATTAAAACAATGTGCTAAAATATCGCAAAGTGCTGGTGGCATTGGCTTAAGCATACATAACGTAAGAGCCACAGGTTCATACATTAGAGGAACAAACGGCACTTCAAATGGTATTGTGCCTATGTTGCGTGTATTTAACGATACTGCACGTTATGTTGACCAAGGTGGAGGAAAACGCAAAGGAAGTTTTGCCATTTATTTAGAGCCTTGGCATACCGATATTTTTGAATTTTTAGATTTAAGAAAAAATGTAGGTAAAGAAGAAATTAGAGCACGCGATTTATTTACCGCGCTTTGGATTCCAGATTTATTTATGAAGCGTGTAAAAGACAATGGCGATTGGTCATTAATGTGTCCTAACGAGTGCCCAGGCATGAGTGATTGCTATGGTGCAGAATTCGAAGCATTGTACACAAAATACGAAAATGAAGGCAAAGCCCGTAAAACTGTGAAAGCGCAAGAGTTATGGTTTGCTATTTTAGATTCGCAAATTGAAACGGGCAATCCTTACATGTTATACAAAGATGCTTGTAACGAAAAATCAAATCAAAAGAACCTTGGCACCATCAAGTCTTCAAACTTATGTACAGAGATTTTAGAATATACTTCACCAGATGAAGTGGCTGTATGTAATTTAGCTTCTTTGGCTTTACCAAGATATGTTGAGGATGGTAAATTTAATCACCAACGTTTGTTCGAAGTAACCTATGTAGCTACAAAAAATCTGAATAAAATTATTGATAGAAATTACTATCCAGTTGTTGAAGCCAGAAATAGTAATTTGCGTCACCGCCCAATTGGATTAGGGGTGCAAGGTTTAGCCGATGTATTTATTTTATTGCGTATGGCTTTTGATAGCCCCGATGCACGTCAGTTAAACAAAGATATTTTTGAAACAATTTATTATGCAGCGTTAACCGCTTCTAAAGACATTGCTATAGAGTTGGGTGCTTACGAAACATACAAAGGTTCGCCAATGAGCAAAGGGCAAATGCAATTTGATATGTGGGGTGTTACACCAAGCAACCGTTGGGAGTGGGATGTATTAAGAGAGGAGATTGCAAAATATGGCGTTAGAAACTCTTTATTGGTTGCGCCTATGCCAACAGCTTCCACCTCGCAGATCTTGGGCAATAACGAATGTTTTGAGCCTTACACATCAAATATTTATTCGCGCAGGGTATTAAGTGGTGAGTTTGTAATAGTAAACAAACACTTATTAAAAGACTTAGTGAAGTTAGGGATTTGGAATGATCGCCTGAAAAATCAAATCATCGCTAATAATGGTTCTATACAAGCAATCAATGAAGTTCCTGAGAACATTAAAGAATTGTACAAAACTGTTTGGGAGATTAAGCAAAAGTCAATAATTGATATGGCAGCCGATAGAGGGGCTTATATCTGTCAATCACAATCATTGAATTTATTTATTCAAGATGCCAACTTTGCCAAATTAACCTCAATGCATTTTTATGCATGGGAAAAAGGCCTGAAAACAGGCATGTATTATTTAAGAACTAAGGCAGCTTCAGATGCCATTAAGTTTACTGTTGAGAAACAAGCCGAAGAACAATTTAAACCAATTAACGGAGGCGAGCCACAATCACACGAATTAGCAATTGAACAAATAGCTTGTTCATTAGATAATCCTGAGGCATGTGAAGCTTGTGGAAGCTAATTAAAAATAAACATCAACCAATCTAACGGGAACAATTAACTTTGTTCCCGTTAATTTTTTATACACCTCATGAATAGAATTAAGTTAAGCAACGACAGAAAAACAGTAGAAATTCCAAGTATTGAAGATGCAACTAAACTAAAAATATTAATTGTTTGGTTTGTGTTATGGACAGTGAGTGGTATGGTCGTATTTAGTCAGTTTTTTATGCCAAGCACGCGCGATGTAAAAATGATGTACGCCATTTGGATGGCCTTTTGGGCTTATTTTGAATACAAGGCAAGTGTGTTGCTAAGTTGGAGAAGAAAAGGTAAAGAAATACTACAATTCAGCGAAAGCGGATTGAGTTTGCGTAGAGATATTAATGGAAGAGGTATTGACAAAGTTTATGTACGTGAAGAAATAAAAAATATAAGGACCGTAGATTTTAAGGATAGAAAAGTGATGGCACGCGTAATGCCCTTGTATTGGAATATGGGTTACGAAACTGTTCTTTTTGATTACAAAGGAAAAGAAGAAGCCTTAGGTTTGCAATTAACAGAAGAAGAAGCCGTGCAATTGGTGAAAGTGATGAAACAAAGATTGAATAAGGGGTAATTTTTAAATTATTAACCTTCTTTTTTATACGCTTTCTTTTTTATTCTACTTAACGATTCAGGTGTTATACCCAGGTAAGATGCAATATGTTTTTGCGAAACCCTTAATTCGATATCATTAAATTTTTGCAAAAGGTTTTCATATTTTTGAAGCGCAGAACTGTTTAAATCAATGCTAAATCTTTTTTCTAGAGCAATATAACCGCGCTGTACAATAATGCGAAAAAAGCGCTCAAATTTAGGAACCTGTTCATACACTTTTTCCATATCATTCTTATGAATCATCAATACTGTTGAATCTAAAGTGGCTTCAATATTATATGGCGAAACATCACCTGTAAGGTAACTATACAAATCACCAATCCAATAATCTTCAATGGCAAAACGCGTTACATTTTCATTGCCTTCATCATCTCTGGTAAAGGTTCTAAAACAGCCTGTATTTACAAATCCCGTGTAATTACAAACTTCACCTTCTTTTAAAAATAAATCTCTTTTTGATATTTTTTTCTCCAATAAAAAACCACTAAAAAACCTGAACTCATCATCGTTAATAACAATTTGTTTTTCAATATTTTTTCTAATGAGGGCGAAATTATTTTGCATATATTAAGCTGAAAACAGCCCCCAAATGTAATTTCTATTTTCTATAACTTCATTAAATTAACAATTTGCCATATTACAATTGAGGTTTTACCAATTGCTTTTTTTTAGACCAATCAAAAAACAAATATGCAATGGTTAATGCCTATACTAGTTGAATTAGTGCAATAAGGGAATGCCGCAATTGGAATAAATTGAAAGTGTAATCGGTATTATTTCAATAAAAAATAAATTGCTTTTTCAATATTTTACTACATTTATACATTCAAAATAAAAAATGAGACTTAGTGTTGTTGTGTTTTTATTGATGAGTGGCGCTATTTTAAAAGCCGCCAACGACAATTTACCTGTTGGAGCGCGCAGTGCTGGCATGGCTCATGCAAGTATTTGTGTTAACGATGTTTGGGCTGTGCAGCACAATCAAGCCGCTTTGGCCAATTTAAAAAAACAGGAAGTTGGCGTTTTTAGTCAGATCGTTTATCCTAATAGTAAAGTATTGATGAATGCAGTGGCGGTGGCAAGCCCATTTAAATATGGCGTAATCAGTGGTACGTTTACTCGCTTAGGGTTTAAAAATTTGTACAACGAGAGTAAATATGGATTAGGCTATTCGCGCCAGTTTGGTAAAGCTATTTCTGCTGGTATGCAAATAAACTATCTGAACACTTTTATTGGCGATAACAATTATGGAAGTCGCGGTACGGTTGCTGTTGAGCTTGGTTTTATTGCTGAAGTAATTAAAAACTTAAGAATTGGCGTGCATATTTATAATCCAACACGATCTAAAACGGCTCAATACAATAATGAGCGTGTGCCAACTATCATTAAAATGGGATTGCAATACACCTTTTCTGATAAAGTTTTTACCACTGTGGAAGTTGAAAAGGACATAGCCAACAAGCCTATCTTTAAGATTGGTGCTGAGTATAGGATAGCAGACGAAATTTATTTGCGCGGTGGTTTATCAAACAATCCATCGTTAAACGCAGCAGGTTTTGGAATAGAGTTAAATAATTTTAACCTAGATTTTGCCGCTTCATTTCATCCACAAATGGGCGTTAGTCCTCAAATTGGCCTGAGGTATAAATTTGGCAAGAGGGCATATTTTTAACTCAACTTATCAGTCAACAACTTCATCTCAATTACTGGCGAAATTCTTTCGTAAATAATGTTGTAAACTGCGGCAGAAATAGGCATGTTTACTTGATGTTTTTTATTGATTTCGTGTAAACATTTGGCCGCATAGTAACCTTCTGCAATCATGTTCATTTCAAATTGTGCCGATTTTACAGAATAGCCTTTACCTAACATGTTTCCAAAGGTGCGATTTCTGCTAAATTGCGAATATGCAGTAACTAATAAATCTCCTAAATAGGCCGAATATTTGATATCTCTGTTGATTGGATGAACTGCATTTACAAAACGCTCTATCTCCTGTATAGCATTAGAAACAAGTACAGCTTGAAAATTATCGCCATAGCCTAAACCATGACAAATACCGCTGGCAATAGCAAAAATATTTTTTAGCACCGCTGAATACTCAGTTCCAAAAATATCATCAGAAACCGAACATTTAATATACCTACACATTAATTGATTAGCTATTATTTGAGCATTATTTGTATTGCTACATGCAATTGTTAAGTATGATAGCTTTTCTAAAGCCACCTCCTCGGCATGACATGGGCCGCTGATTACTGCAATATTTTGGTAATTTACATTAAAAATATCATGTAAATATTCGCCCACAATTTTATTTTGTTGGGGCACAATACCTTTGATAGCACTTACAATAATTTTATTTTCGAAACAGTGCTTCGGTAATTTACTTAAAGTATCTGCCAAAAAAGCTGCTGGAACTGCCAATATAACCACATCGGCTTGCTTAATAGTATCCGATATAGAGGTATTAATAACTACACGGTCTAAATTTATTTCTACTGCACTTAAATAATTTGGATTATGCTTGTATTTCTTAATAAAATCGGCTGTTTCAGATTTTCTAATCCACCACAGTAATTCTTCGCAATTGTTGCTCAACATTTTAATGATTGCTGTAGCCCAACTCCCACCACCTATTACTGCCACTTTTAATTTCTTTTCCATATCTTTTAAAGTGGCATAAAAGTAAGTTTAATTTTTAAAAAGAAATAATACACAGTTTGAAAATCAAAATTACATTTGTGTTTAAAGAAAATAGCCAGTGAAAGCATTTATTGCACAAAATAAAATTTTCGTTCTATGTACCCTACTTTTTTGTTGCTGGTATATTGATGTATGGGAAAATTCTAATTCATGCTCAAGGGTATTACCTATTGCCACGTATTTTGAACAGGGCAATTTTGTTCTCGATAAATATAAAGACAAAACCATTGATATTAGTGTAATTGATGGACATTACTACATGGATAAAGCGCCATTACCAAGCTTAATTACCCTACCATTTTTTGGATTGCTAAAAAGCTTGGGACTAGTACAAACTACTGATGGGAGTTTTTACAGCAAAGCTATTTACATTGTTGGGGCTATTATTTGTGGCATTATCCCCTTTTTATTAATTTTATTTTTAGTTGCAAAAAGCCTAATACTTAAACAGCAAGAAGACCTAATTTTGATGGCTTTTGTAGCCTATTTAAGTTCCTTTGTTTTTGTTTTTGCAGGTACTTTTTTTGCACACGTGTTAGCAGCATCACTTTTATTACTGTCCTATATTCAATATCAAAAAGCCAATTACACTTATTGTGGCCTCCTATGCGGCCTAGGCTTTCTAACAGAATACACCACACTTTGGATTTTATTTTCATGGATTTTAATTGAATTAATAAAACACAAATCAATTAAAAACACCCTACAATTAGGCTTGGGTTTTTTGCCTGCACTTATTTTTATATTGTGCTATAATTATTATTTCACGGGCAATGCACTTACTATGCTTTATTTATTTGTGGCCGATAATTTTGATGTTGCAACTAAATCAACCTATGGTTTAGGCCTGCCAAAATTAAGTGCATTGTTTGGTTTGCTTTTTTCTGAAAATAGAGGTTTGCTTTTTTATGTGCCAGTACTCATTTATGGGTTAATTTTATTTTTTACAAATAAGTTAATGATTTTAAAAATCAAATATTATGTATTACACCCTATTGCACTGCCCTTTTTACTTACAACACTCTTTATTTCTTCGCATGCAGCATGGGATGGTGGTTGGAGTTATGGACCGCGTCATTTAACAGCAGTAACTACTTTACTCATTTTTGGATTAACACAAAGTAATTTGTTTGGCAAATACAAAACCTTTTTTTGGATTTTCTGTGGCTATGGAATGGTGTGTACTTTATTAGCCAAGTTAACAGTACTATATTCAGTTCCACCACTCGAACAAAATATTTTGAGTTACTTATTATCAAAATTAAAAGATGGTTTTAATGATGGTAACATCTTAACCTTACTCACTAATCAAAAACCAGTAAACGCATTTTATTTTTTCACCATTTTGTTGGCTACAATGTTTTTAATGAAGCCCAAAAGCTCAATCAAAATTATTGAGCAATCGTAAATCTTAAGCTAACACCACTATTGGTATTTGATGTAGGAAAGGTGGTACTAACTAATGGCGTTGTAATAATTCTATCATAGAAAATACGGATGTTCAGCTTTTCATTAATGATGTAATCTGCCGATACTTTTACTGAAATTACATTTTGTCCTGCTGTAGGCTGTGTAAGGTTTTCAACCACTTTTCTAATCAAGGTTTGATTTCTTCTAAATGAAACATCGGCTCTTAGGTTTAAGTCGCTTTTTACTTTAAACTTAAATTTTTTAGCAAAAGGAGGCACCACATCTTTAAAACGATAACCAACACCAGTAACAATTTCATTGGTTCGCATTTCTGTTAACTGCGCATTAGTTAAACTCATCGATAGGTTGCGCTCTCGCTTTAATTCAACCTTGGTAATTAAGCTACTCGCCCAAGTCATATCCACCAACAAAAACGGGGCAAACTGCTCTGAAATTGTAACTACCTGTATTTCTTTTTGAGGTCTAAAGTTGTCATTTAAATCGCGTCTTCCTGTAAAGCCATCACCTAATGAATCTTTATAAAACTGATTGGTAGTAAATGATCCTACATTATAAGTTGAACGATAAGCATGGCTTAATGTAAATGATTTAAAATGCTTCTTTATTTTTTCTATTTTAGTTAAACCATCATAGGTAATTCGCCAATTAGGAAGTGGTATTGCAGGAAAAGCACTTGTTCCACTTTCCTTTATGCTTTTGCCAGAATAAGCTGCTATAAATGCTGGTATTAATACTTCTTGAGCTGTAGGACCATAACCATTAAAAAAGCCTCCACTATCTAGTCCTTCCGAAAAGTTGCCTGGTGTGGTTCCAAGTATTTCAGAAACCCCAATAAGATTTCCTCTAAATTCATCAAAAGTTTCTGAGGCGTATGTTTGTTTGTCGAATTTTTTAAATGCTGTTTTCCATGTAATAATTGAAACACTATAATTACCCGTTTCCATAGGACTTTGTGTAATAAATCCGTAATCATCTGCTTCAATATCTGTTGGGCTATACCTATAAATCCCCGATTTGTTTAGTGATGACGACCTGGTGGCATTTAGCTCAACTTTAAAATCTTTTGCTGGTTCTAAATTTACACGGGCAGTAAAGTTTTTGCTTTCAGAATTACTAAAACTTGTGTTTAGGTTTTGATTGGTGGTGATCCAACCATTAGCTCTTGCAGTGGCCAAAAATGCCGGATCTTGCTGTCCAAATACAAATCCTGCACCTGGTGCATTTTTATAACCATCAGAATTATCGTCCATGCCAAGATAACGGGCAGTTGGTAAAAAACCCGGCAGCGCACTACCGCGAGTTTCGGTATAGGATACAGATCCTGTGCGCAAAGTCATGGCAAGGCGGGCTAGCGCTTCTACAAATATATTATCCTTTTTAGATGTATCTTCTTTGGCTTTTTGATTTTTATCTTCTGGCTTTTTATCAGTGGCTTTTCCTTTATCGTCTTTTTTATCAGGTGCTTTTGGAGCAGCTTTTTTACCACTAATTACTTTTTTGAAATATGGAATACGATTATAAAGGGTTACCATATTGATATTACCATTTACTTGCTTGTTATTAGAGTTGGTAATTGTGTTTCCTAAATTAAATTCAGCAGGAGCTGGCGTAGCAGCAATCCAATCGTAGTTACCCGAATACTTGGCAGTAGCAGTTACCCAATTTAAAAACGGAAGCTTATTGATGGGCACATTCCAATTTAAATTTGCAGTTTGATGATAGTTGGTAATCCTTCCAAAATTTTTCAGATTAGTGTTTAATGAATCTCTAATTATTTTAACAGTATCAACATCCTCTGGGCCTTTAAAATCTTTCCATCTTTTGCCTGCTACTTCATCAATACGTGCGTTTGTAGTTGCAGTAAAATCAAATGAAATGGCTTTGCTTAAATCATATTTAAAATCAAAATTACGCACATTGGTGAACGATTTATTATAGTTTCTTAAAATAATAATATCGCTATTTGGTGTAGTATTTCTAGGCTTGTTTACATTATACATACGGTCGTAATCGGTGCGAACTCCAATGCGCGAAGGCATCAAATTAAAGTTAAAATCGCTAATGATTTTAAAAATATCTTTCTTTAAAAAGTTAACCTTTGATAGTGGCTTAAAATTTTTAGGATTGTTATTAAAGTTATACGCAATACCACCCCTATAATTGATTGTGCTATCGGCCTCAATTAAAAAACTTGTTCTGTAAATTTCGCTGTAAGCATAACTCAAAGAAAAGTTTTCAATGTCATAAATATGCGCCTTTGTTTTACCCTTGCCCTTATTCTTTTTTACATTAGTAAAGTTGATACTTCTGCGTTTAGTATAATCTCTGGTAATATTTACAATTGAATCTCTTCTTTCTGGATCAGCTTTATAAATATTTTTATAATCCTTCATCGTAACATCCGGATCAAGCGGATTCCACTGAGGATTAATAAAGGTTTCTGACAAACCCACATACATTGGCAATGAAATATTGTAGGCATCTGGAAAAAACTTTTGAAGTTTAACTGTTGACGACAATTCGTAGGACAACATGTTATCCATGCTACGTTCCATTATTTTTTGTTCAACTCCACCAAAACCTTGTGTGCGCCAATTACCAGCAGCACTAACATCAGCAAAATCCGCTAATTTAGCCTGCATACGCGCAGTAGCGGCAACACCTCCTTTCTGATCAAAATCTGTGAGGCGCAACTCATTTACCCACATTTCAGCACATTTAGGAAGTCCATCATCAACATCGGCAGGTGTTACTTTCTTTGGGTTTTTTATCCCTACCATAATAGATTTTACCGCAGCCAAATTTGGGTTTCCAACTACAATAATGTATCTATCGGGCAAACTACTATTAATGTCCTTTATCCTATAAGGTTTAGTAACATCCCAATTATTGTAATTTCTGTCCAATTTTGCATCGGTAAGTGATTTAAAAACAATTTCTAAATCATTGTCTGTGGGCCAAATCGCATTGGGGTCATTATTGCCCCATGCCGAGGGTGCAATTGGCATTTCATATTCGTAATAATTTTGATCGAAATCGGTACCAATGCGCATAAAAAAACGCAGATCTTCTTTTTTCAGGGCAGTTTCCTCATTTCTTGCCTCAAGATGCACAAACATTTTAAGGCGTTTGTAACGTCTAACATCAATCGATAAGTTTTTATAAGCTGCTTTACTATAACCATCTTGTAAGTTACATACCTTAAGCACTAAAGATTGCTCATTTAATTGACGTAAATTTGTGGTACTTTGATCTATAACCCTTCTAATTCCGGGAGGAACCACATAATTTATAGGCACTCTATTTCCATTTTCTTCAATGTTAACTGCAGCAACTTCAAACTCTGTTTGGCTTTGGTCATCTTGCTGTATATACTCACCCGGATGTCTTAAATCATACACATATTTTCTCCAATCTCCCCTAATTAAATCTAAACGACCCAATCTACAAACCACTGGCTGATCAAATCCTTTTAAATAAATACGCATAAATCTAATTGATCTAAAATCGGCAATACCGCCTACAACTTTTTCGGGACTTCTTAGCGGCACTTTAAACTGATACCATTTTATTGAACGAGGACCGTTTTTAGTTTGCACAGTGGCACTTAGCACATCGGTAATGTAATTTTGCCCAACCTGCATGCTATTGGGGTCTATTTTAATTTTGTATTGATAATAGGCTTCGTTGTAGGTAAGGTTATTATCACGGTTTATATCTTCAACATTTGGAAGCGTGGTTGATGTAATTGGATAGCCATCTGGTTGATCTACCGAAGAGTTTCCTTCAAGTCCTCTAAAATCCTTATAACGATCTAAAACAGCCTCTTCGCTGGCATCAAATGCAGAGCTTCTAAAATATTTAAAATCATCGGCCGAAGGATCGCTTTGCGCCAACAAAATGGCCGGTGCGTTTGCATTGGTGGCCGAAAATTTTGCTACCACCTTCGACACAAATGAAGTATCATAAAAGGTTCTTTCATTGTCATTGCTTAAACCATCTAAACCAACATCTTGAAATGTTCTTGATTCAGGATTATTATCAAATGCATTTACTACTTGCTGCACCACAGGAATTACGCCAAATTTTGTACTATCGTAAAGATTGGGATCGGGAATAGTGGCACCAATAGGCAAACCATTTTCAAATGATTTTCTTGAGTCTTTCAGTATATCCTCACTAACATCACCAATATTGATATACATAGCCCCTGTTGTATTTGGCGTTGGATTGTCTTCATTATATGGATCCATCATCCAAAACTGAATATATTCAATATTTGTTGTTTCAAAATCGTTATTATCAATTTTACGCATCATGCCACCCCAGCGTGTGCTAGGTGATTCTAATTTTCCATCAATTTTTAAGCCCGCAGAAAATGCAGTAGGGTTAACATCGTAATTATAAGGCCCTCTTTCGTTTGGATAAAATGCTAAATCTAAAACAGGCAAATTAGTTACTTGTGGATTTTGAGGAGTTCTGTTTGGGAAGATTTCTGTTTCAAGAATTTCGCGAGTAAAATGATTGCTTTGAGCCACCAAATCGTTACGTATGTGATCTGGTGTTAAACTATTGCTTCTAAAAAATAATGGATCAATAACATACCACGATAACTTGGCACGATTCATACCAATTCTAAGATCGTTGTTGAGAGAAGATTCAGGAAAAAGATCAGGTTGCCCTTGCGGTATACTTGCTAAACTCCAATTTTGAACTGCTTTAATATCTATCAATGCCTGGCTACCCTCAAAATCATCTATGTAACTATTACCCTCTTTTGTAACCGCTTTATTATGCCCAGGAATCAAGTGAGCAAACTCACCTTGCAACGTTACAGTTGATTTTTCTTTGGTATCAATAAAAGGAATTTTATCTACTAATCGCGTAAGCAGCGGAACTTCTGTTTTATAATTTGCATCTAATCCCCAAATGGTATTGTTAATGGGCTCATCGCCCATATTTACCTTCTGTGTTAAAGGACGTTCACTTAAATTAATGATTGTGCCTCCAAAGGTAAAATCCTTGTTTACTTTATGATCAAAATGCATACCTAGCATTCGTCTTCTTTGAATGTTAAATAAACTCTGACTTTCAAGTTGCACTTTGATTGGTTGATTGGATGCCAACACACCTTCATTAATAATTTTACATCTTCCTAATGAGTAGTCAATAGTATAATCTACATTTTCTTGAAGCACTGCGCCTCCTGCGGTAACAGTAACCGAGCCTTGCGGAATATTGGTTGCATTTAACGAAATATCAGAACCCGAAGCTGATGAATACTGACCCTTTATTTTAAAACGATTTTTTGATGGAATCTGCTGCGCAGCTGTTTTTGTGGAATCATAAAGTTCTTGAAACACATATTTGTTTGCAATGGCTTGTTCGTTGGAATTAAACTGCTTTCGTAAATAACTACCAAAAGGTTCAATAACCGGAAAATAAACCCTCCCGTTGTTTTTGTTAATCGTTAAACCATCAATAAAATCGAAATAACCATCTGGAATTCTTTCTTGCTGGTTATTAATTTTATCCATACCTAATACTTGAATAAGTACTTTTTTATTTACAGCCCCTTCAGGAATATAATTTAAATCAACTCCTCTTTGTAAATTGGCATGAAACAAATCAAGTTTAAAATCTTTAACATCTATGTTATAACCACCAATAGAGTATACATTTTTCATCATCAAATCCCAAATAGGCAGCTTAACGCGCACATTGGATGGCTTCAACAATTTAACAAACAAAGCCCTTGGCGCAGCAATACCATCGGTAGAAAATTCACCAACTTGATAAGTAGCTGTACCAACAGTGTATTGGTAAGATACTGCTAAAACTTCACCATTATTTAAAGCTTGATTTAGTGAGATAAAACCTAATCGAGGATTAAACGTGTATTCTGTGGGCAATAATCTTTTTGAATTTTCAAGAATTTCGTAATCTCTTACGGGAGAAAACGCAGGATCGAAACCAGTATTATAAATGGCCAAAATGCTTGAAGCCTGGAATATGCTTCTCACACTATCAAAAGGGCCCGGTGTAGTAAGTTTAGAATATAAGTTATTAGAACCTTGGTTTGATGGATATGGCCCTGAACTTGCACCTACTGGTGGATCAATAAACTGATCGGCATACCAAGTTTGGTTCTGATTGGCAGGATTAGCAGGATCATTTGTTCTTCTTGATTCACCTAAATCTGTTAAAGCTAAAATGTTTCTGGTATTATCAACTGCACCGCTAATGTTGGTTACCCAAACTTCAATTTTTGTGATATTGATATTGGAAGCAATTAAAGGCAAATTTGCCATGGCTGTATCGTAACTATCCCTAAAGTATTGCGAAAGAAAGTAATGTCGGTTAGCCTCGTAATTATCGGCATTTACTTCGTAACGTTGAATTTGCGCACCACCTTGCACATTTACTTCTTGTTTTTTACCTCTTTGTTCAGAAAAAACTGTGGTTACATTGGTTTTCCCGAATTTCATTTGCGCTTTTAACCCAAATAAACTTTGGCTACCCGTAATTAATGAACCTGTTAATGGCAAATTAACATTACCTGCTTCTATCTTCTGCAAAATCTCATCCTCATAGCCCGTGTATTCTAACTTCATTTGATTTTCAAAGTCGAAAGCCGCTTCGGTATTGTAGTTAGTGGTAACTTTTAGTTTATCTCCAATCTTACCCAAAAGGTTAATTTGTATTTTTTGGTTAAAATCGAACGTACTTATTTTTCTCTGATTTTCGGCAATAGCAGGGTTTTCGGTTCTTGAAGTATTTACCCCAAAAATAAGTTCAGCAGCACCTTGTGGTCTAATATCAACGGTATTTCCACCAAAAATACGGTCGAAAGCTTCGTTGTTAATCATAATTTTAGGAATCAAACCTTTGCTGGCATTTACCTTTTCGGCCTCATGGCGTTGTTTCCAGTAATTATCAATTTGTTTTTCCATATCATAATCCAAATATTCTTTGAAAGTCATGTAGGAAGGGTTTCTATAATTGACATCACCCATTTTCTGATCAAATTCGTAATTTCCTGTTCTAAAATCGTATTCGATACCCGTTTTTAAGTTGGCAGGGTCTTTTAATTGTAGTGTTTGATTGGGGTCAATATCGGTAGGATCGTAATTGTTATCAGTACCAGGAAATCTTGGTTTTGCATTTTTACCTGTATCAACAGGTGCTGCTAAAGCCTTACTAAGTTTATGAATTGGTTTTACCACAGCGGCAGAGCCAAAAACTATTGCTAGCATGGGCACCACGGTAAAAAACAATATTATATTTAAACTTTTAAAAGGTCTCAAAACTAAATACTACAGCGATTTTAAAGCAACTTTAATAATTTCTTCAACTGCCGCATTATTACTTAATTGAGCAATTGCTTTGTCAACAGCTTTTTCGGCCGTATTTCTTACAAATCCTAACATAACAAGAGCACTTAACGCTTCCTCTCGAAATTTATTGTGTGGATTAAAGCTAAAGTCAGGCAAGGCCTCATTTTTTCCAACTTTTGCTTTTAAATCAACTATAATGCGTTGCGCTGTTTTCTCGCCAATTCCTTTCACATTTTTAAGCGCACCAACATTGCCATTGATAATATGTTGTGTTAATTCTAAAGGATTATAGCTCGATAAAAACATGCGGGCTGCAGCAGAGCCAACCCCAGATACCGAAATTAACTGACGAAAAAGCACACGTTCACTTTCTTCAAAAAAGCCAAAAGCAGTTGATGTAAAATCGTTTTGATTTACAGAAACATGAGTTAACAATTTAATTTTATCGTTTACCTGGTGTAATTTAGAGTAAGTATTTAAAGATATGTTTAGTGTGTAACCCATACCACCGCAGTCTATAACAACATGTGTGGGTGTTTTTTCTATCAATTTTCCTTCTATGTGATTTAGCATTGTTTTAGTAGTTTTTTCAACGGGACTGCAAATATCTAAAATATTGACAAAGCAGCTAAAAAAACGCAAAAAGTTAGGTAATATTTAAATCGAAATCACTTACGGTCATTTATTTAACAAAATAAGGTATTTATTTGGGCGCATCCCTTCTATTTTTAACCAGCTTTTTACAAAATTAAACCAAATAAAAAAAATAGAAGGGTCGTGCCATCCGCTTTATCTTTTTTGGCAACGCTCATCGCTGCACCCAAAAAAGGATGCCACTCCTGTCACTTGCGCAGTTTTTATCTTTCAGAAGGAATCTTTTTTTTTGATGCATTGAACTAAAAAAACAAAGCGCAAAAATAGTTGCAGGCATAAAATGGCAGTGTTTGATTTAAAACTGCTGTGCTTATTTTTAACTAGTTCCCTGCTGAATGGCACCTAGCTTATGTCACGCGCAGGATGCGCGCGCCAGTTTTTGTCTTTCAGGAGGAATCTCTTTTTTGATGCATTGAACTAAAAAAACAAAGCGCGAAATTAGTTGCAAGCATAAAATGGCAGTGCTTGATTTAAAACTGCTGTGCTTATTTTACCTAGTTTCCTGCTGAATGGCACCTAGCTTATGTCACGCGCAGGATGCGCGCGCCAGTTTTTGTCTTTCAGGAGGAATCTTTTTTTTTGATGCATTGAACTAAAAAAACAAAGCGCAAAAATAGTTGCAGGCATAAAATGGCAGTGCTTGATTTAAAACTGCTATGCTTATTTTTACCTAGTTTCCTGCTGAATGACACCTAGCTTATGTCACGCGCAGCACTCGCTCGCCAGTATAGGTTTTAAAGTGAAAGTTGCGTTGGTCACAAAAGTAAAAATATTACGATAGTTTAAAATGGAAAAGCATAAGTATTTTAGTTCCTATGAGGCTTTGAAAATACATTGTAAGATTGCGGGTCGAGCCCGCAATGACGCCATTAGTAGCTAGCATTACACAAAAAGTATAAGCTTTAAATTAACAAATTGGCTGAGCTCCAGTGAGGAGCATAAGTATTCAATCATTTCTTTTGAGCGGCAATCCATTGATCAATTTTATCCTCCAGCACCTTCAAAGGAATATTGCCCGAGTTCAAAATTTGATGATGAAATTCAGCAATCTTGAACTTATTTCCAAGTTCTTTTTCGGCTTTAGCCCTCAATTCAAGAATCTTTAATTGACCAATTTTGTAAGATAAGGCTTGGCCTGGAATAGCCATGTAACGCTCAATTTCTGCTATGATGCCCGCTTCTGTTTCAGCTTCATGCTCTTTGCTATATTTTATGGCTTGCTCTCTGGTCCAGCCTTGTGTGTGCATGCCTGCATCCACCACCAATCGAATGGAACGGTGCATTTCGGCACTCAACATCCCAAAGTATTGATACGGATCGGTGTAAAGGCCAAGTTCTTTCCCTAAAGATTCGGTATATAATGCCCAGCCTTCAGCGTAAGCGCTATAGCCAATTAGTTTTCTAAATTCGGCCAGGTTGGTATTTTCTTGTTGTAAAGATATTTGGTAATGATGGCCGGGAATGGCTTCATGCAAAAATAAATCTTCATCAGATAACACATTGTATTCGCGCACATTTGGAATAGGTACATAAAATATGCCTGGTCTTGTGCCATCAATGGAGCCAGCATTGTATTCGGCACTGGCACTGGCTTCTCTAAAAGCTTCTGTGCGTCTTATTTCGAAAGGTGTTTTTGGTGTTTGGCTAAATAGTTTTTCGAGATTGGGTTTGATCTTTTGATGGATGGCCTCAAAATTTTCAATCACTTGTTCAGGTTTTGTGAAAGGAGTGAGTTCTTTTTTAGTTCTTAATTCATTAAAAAATGCCATTAAATCGCCTTTAAAACCAACTTGTTCCTTTACTTTTATCATCTCTTGGCTGATGCGCTCTACCTCACTCTGACCAATGTTAAATATTACATTGGCAGTTAAATTTGTGGTGGTGTATTGTTTTACTAAATAGTTGTAATAGGCTTTACCAGTGGGAATGTCAGAAATGCCAGCGCTGTTGCGACAAGCAGGCAAGTATTCCTTTTGTAAAAAGTCGGCAATTTTTTGATGAACAGGTATTATTTTGCTTGAAACAATTTCTTTGTATGACTTTGTTAATTCACTTTTATCAGTCTCACTAAAATCAGCCGGGAAATTTTTGATGGGCGTGTAAAACAAGTGATTTTCTATTGGGCCCTTTGCTAAATCGGCAAACTGAGGGATTGTTTTTAAGGTTAAACTTTTAGGAAGCATATAACCTTGCGCTATGCCCATTTTCATATTGGCTATAGCAGTGTCGCACCACTCTACATAAGCGTTTAAACGTAGCAACCAATCTTGATAATCTTTTACCGTTTTAAATGGTTGCGAACTGCTGCCACTGGCCAATTGACCAACATATAATGGCAAAGATGAAAATTGATTAAGCGGCATCAAATAACTTTTAAATTGATCGCCTTCAATGGCTATATTGCATTCCCATAAAAGTACATCATAATTCATTTGATCATTTTCTGACAAGGAATTTCGATCATATTTTTTTAAGGCATCAAGCGTTTTTTGGTAAAATGCTTTAAGCTGATTTCTATAGGATTGTGAAATGGAATTAGGAAATAAATCATTGTATCTATTATCGCCAGCTGCAGTAGCTTCCAGAGGAAATAACTTCATTCTTTCTTCATGATAGGTCTTCACCAAACTATCCAAATTTACTGCTTGTGTGGATATTGTTTTTGTATCATTTGGAGAAGAGCAACTGCTCACAAAAAATAAAAGCGCTAAGCCAACAATAAAGATGTTTTTCATTTCAAAAAGTATAAAATATGATTCAATTTAATTCATTTGTGTTTTTACAAAGCCTGATAATTCTGAAATCCAGGCCTCAGAAAAATCAAATTTGATGCCTGCAGTTTGGTATATTTCTCCAATACTTTTGGTATAGCCTAAACTCAAGGCATTTTTGTATTGTTCAATAGCTTTGTTCCCATGTTGTAAATAATTTCTCCAAATAGCGATGGCACCAAGCTGTGCAAAGCCATATTCAATATAATAAAAAGGCACTTCAAATAAATGCAATTGTTTATGCCACATATAGGCCTTGTTTTCTTCGTAGCCTGTCCAGTCGGTGTGTTTACCACCAAACTCAGCATAAATTTTTAGCCAGGCTTGTTTTCTATCCTCTGCACTATGCGTAGGGTTACAATACA
>Ga0247831_1004055_pt1 | contig 20185 bp, 23 predicted proteins | sample LaCruzMarch2015__9_FD_192406 | JGI IMG/M metagenome (GOLD analysis project Ga0247831, IMG submission 192406) | Freshwater microbial communities from meromictic Lake La Cruz, Castile-La Mancha, Spain - LaCruzMarch2015_1m | ecosystem: Environmental > Aquatic > Freshwater > Lake | place: Spain...
ATATTTTTTATTTCTAAAGAATATGTCATTTGATATATAATTTTATATTTTTATAAAATTATATTTTTATCCGAATTTTTATAATTTTATCCGAAATTATAATATTAAATAATATATAAAAAAATATTTATCAAATAAAATAATGAAAACAAAATTATTAATTTTAACATCTACATCTAATAATTATATAAAATGTGCATCAAATGAAATTTGTGATTATTTAAATAGATATAATTATGATAATATTTTACATAATAAATTATCAGATTTATTATATACCCTTGAAAAAGATAAAGAAAAAAAAGATTATTCTAATATAAAAGATAAAATAATAGTTTATGAAACAGTACCAGAAATAGATTTAATATCACTTAGAAACTTAATAACAACTAATTTTTGTGTAAATACAGTTATTATAAAAGCTGAACCAACAAAATACTTAAAACATTTTGATGATTGTAACTATTATCAAATTATATATCCATTATATGCTAATAATGAAATAAAACAACAAAACTTAAAAAATATATGTAAAATTAAAAATCATATATTAGAATCCTAGAATTAATAATTATAAAGAATTTATTAATAATACTTAAATTATATAATTAATATATATATGATAAATAAAGTATTATGTATTATTTTATTATTTTTATTTATAGTAATAATATATAAAATTATAAATAAAAATACCTTAGAAAATTTTGCATCAGATAAATGGACAACCAATAAAGATAAATTAGAAGAAGAATCTCAGCCTTTAAATGATACTCAAAGAAATGAAATTAAAAATATGATAAAATCAATTAGTAAATCAGAATTGAAATCATTAATAAGTTCACAAAGTCCTTTATTAGTAGGACCATCTGGAATTCAAGGTCCTCAAGGCCCTGCAGGGACAAAATTAATAGCATCTGGTAGATTAGTGAATAAATCAGGAAGTTTTGATAAAAAATCTGATAATTATTTTATACCACAATTTGTTGTTACACGAACACAAGGAACTAACCCTACATCAAGTCTTGCATTTATTGATAATATATCACCATTTGGGTCTTTCCAAGATTGGCAGTTAGATATAAATAATAATATAATAAATAGATATGATAATACATGTTTAACAATGGATAATACTGCTAGTAAATTATATATGTCAAAATGTGAAGATATTCCTAGTCAAAAATGGAACTGGGATAATACCAATAGAATCATTTCTACAACTGCATCTAGTAATACAAAATTAAAATGTATTGGTTTAACTAAACCAGAAGTAAATATTTTAACAACAAATATACCAAATTGTAAAGAAGAAGAATGTTTATCAAATTCTGCTAGAAAATATTTAATTGTTAAAGATTGTGATATTAGTAGTATTAATGAAGATGAATTATGGTCTTTTATATAAAAAAGTTTAGAATAAATATTAATTTTTAAGAAATAATTATAAAATATTATATTTTTTATTAGGTCTGATTCTGGATAGAAAAATTTATATATTATTTTTAAAAATAATTTATATTCATGTTTTAAAAGTTGATCAACAGGACCGTGCCTTATTTTTATTGTTAAAATATATTAATTTTAATAAATTATCATTGTTAAATTATCATTGTTAAATTATCAATGAAAATATAATATTTTATTTAAATAAATTTAAATTTGACTAGCAGCACAGCTCCTATGCCTGGCCCTGCTGAGCAAATTTTAAGAAATGATTATAAATTATTTTTATTGTTAAAAATATCAATAAAATAATATGTTAAATAATAAAAGTTATGAAATTTGCCATCCAGGGCCAGGCCTACGATGCTACTAGTCAAAAAATATATTTTATTTATTTTTACTTAAATTAACAATGATAATTTAACAATGATAATTTAACAATGATAATTTAACAATGATAATTTAACAATGATAATTTATTAAAATAATTTTAAATTTTACTAGCAGCACTGAGTCTAATCAACAGGGCTAGGTCTACACAGCTCCTAAGCCAGGTCTATTCTGTATCTCTTAAATAATTTATTTTAGGTCTAGTCCTTAATAGAAAAATTTTTATTTAACTTTATATTTTTATTGATTATAATATCAATAAAAATATAATATTCGTTTATAAAAAATTTCCATCCAGGACCAGACTTAATTTATTTCTCCCCATTTTTGTTTTTCTAATAATAAATAATAATTAATATTTTTATTTTCTATTTTATTTTCTATTTTATTCTCTATTTTATTCTCTATTTTATTCTCTACTTTTTTTTCTACTTTTTTTTCTACTTTTTTTTCTACTTTTTTTTCTAATCTCCTATTGTAATTTTTTTTATTACATAACCATTGTGGATGTCCAATATCTTTACATATTTTACATATAATTGTTGGACAATCATCTATTAAATGTGTATTAAGATGACAATATTTACAATTCATTTAGTTGATATTAATGATATTTTTTTAAATTAATTTTTATTAATAATTAATTTAATTTAAAATTAAATTAGGATTATTAATAAATGGAATATAATGATAAAGAATCTTTAAAAAAATTAGTAATAAATACTATTACATATAATATAAATAAAAAAATGAATTCATATAATGAAACTTTAAATAATATTTATAAAAAAGTTGAAATTAATAATAAATTAAATAATATAATTTTAGAAGAAATAAATAAAAATAATGAAGATTTATTTAAAAAAATAAATAATTTAGAAAATACTATTTATAAATTAAAAAATAATATAAATAAAAATTTTTATAAATTTGAAAATAATGAAAATGATGGAAAAAATGAAGATGATGAAAAAAATGGAAAAAATGAAAATAATGGAAAAAATGAAAATAATGAAAATAATGGAAAAAATGAAAATAATGGAAAAAATGAAAATAATGAAAATAATGGAAAAAATGAAAATAATGGAAAAAATGAAAATAATGAAAATAATGAAAATAATGAAAATAATGAAAATAATGAAAATAATGAAAATGATGAAAATGATGAAAAAAATGAAAAAAATGAAAAAAATGAAAAAAATGAAAATAAATCTATAATTAGAGAATTAAAGATTGAAGATTTTAATATAGATAATTCATTTATAAAAAAATGCATTGATAAAACAAATATAAATAGTGATATTTTATTATTTAAAAAAATGTATATAGATAATGTAGGAAAAGAATATTATCCAATTAGACATATTAAAAAAAAATTACAATATTGGAATAATAATTGTATGAATGATGATAATAATGGAATTTATATAAAAAATACAATTATAAAAAATATTGAACAATGTTATTTTAAAATAAATATATATGAAAATTATAAAGATAATATAGATCAATTAATTAAAAATCAAGAATATTTAAATAAATTAAATGAACAAAAATATGGAGAAAAATTATTGACTAAAATTATATCGATAATAAGTATATAATTGACTTTATTATAATTTTTACTAAAACTTTATTATTTTAATAATTTATTAATAAATAAAATTTATTTAAACATCATTTAATATTATTTATTAACTTTAATGAATATATCATTTTTTGATGATAAACCAACTATTGATGAATTAGATTTTAAATTAGATATTTTAAATAGATTTAAAGGTATTACAATTGATGAATTAACAAATTTAATTTTTTATGGATTACCAACATCTGGTAAAACAACAAAAATATATGCATTACTTTCAACAATTTTTGATAAAAAAGTATATGATTTAAAAAATATTACATTTGAAGAAGATCGTAAATCTATGATATATAAATCAAGTATATATCATATTGAAATAAATCCTATAACATTAGGATCTAATGAAAAATTATTTGTTTCATCTTTTTTAAAAAAATATGTTGAATCAAGAAATATAGGATTAGATATTCCAAAAGTAATATTAATTAAAAATGCTGATTTATTATCAAAAATTACAAAATTATCCTTAAGAAAAATTATAGAAAAAAATTTAAAAACAGTTCGTTTTATTTTTGAACTTAGTAATTTATCAAGTTTTACAGAACCTCTTATTAGTAGATGTTTATTAATAAGAGTAAGACTTCCTAAAATAAATGAGATAAAAGAATGCTTAAAAAATTTTTCAATGAGAAAAGGTTTTATGATATCTGATGAGAAAATAGAAAAAATAATAAATGAAAGTAATAAAATAACAATGAATGTTGATCTTAAAAAAATTTTTGGATCATATTTTTATTATTTACATACTTCAAAAGATTTTAAATTTATTCATTATGATACTTTTAATGAAATTATAAATTTTATTTCTAATAAAAAAATATCATTTCCAAATTTATTAAAAATAAGAGAAATGATAAACGAAATGTATATAAAATTAGTCCCAATGCAAGATTTTTTATTTTTTATTTATAATGAATTATGTTTATTATATAAAAATAATAATGATTTTATGTTTAAATTATTAGATTTAACTGTTAAATGTGATAATAATTTAAAAAAAGGAAATAAAGAATGTTTACATTTAGAATATTATATTATAGCTATAATAGATATTTTACATAATTAAAGCGGATGTCTACATAACATATTATCCAGATAATTCTATTGGACACACATTACCTCCTACACGTGGTTACTTTAAAGATAAGTTTCAATATTTGAACATCCGCTTGATGGAACAATTTTCTATCTGAATCAACTTTCATTCATGAATGAAAAATCTAGAATAACTTTTACAAAAGATGGTTCTTTGATAAAGAGTTTTCCTTAGAATAATAAAACAAATCTTTTAATTATTACTAATTTACTTTTAAATAACTAAATTATGCAACATCTTATAAGTTAAAAATATTTTTAAAAATATTAATTAAATTTTATTTAATAAATTATATAAACAGTTTACACAGTATTTTTTTATATAATTTATTAAATAAAATTTAATTAAAAATAATCAAAAAATATTATTAGATGAAAAATTATAAATTAAATAATTGTTCGTTAAAATTATATTTAAAAATAATTTGTTAATTTTAAATATAATGAATAAAGATTATTATTCAATATTAGAAATAGATAAAGACGCATCAGAAGATGAAATTAAAAAATCTTATAAAAAATTAGCATTAAAATATCATCCAGATAAAAATCCAGGAAATGATGAAGCTTGTGAAAAGTTTAAAGAAATTTCTATGGCATATAGTATATTAAGTGATATAGATAAAAAGAGACAATATGATACAATGGGAAGTGTTGATTTTGAAGGAGAAGATCCATTTTCTGTTTTTAATAATATTTTTCAACAACATATAAATTCATTTATGAATATGAAATATGAAAAAGATATTAATATTGGTAATATTTTTAGTAATATTTCAGGAATATCTGAAAATTCATTTCCATTTGGAGGAGTTCATATAAAAGTTCATACTTTTCCTTCTGATCAATTTAACTTTGGTGAAAGAATAGATTATAATGACAATGATAATAACGACGATGAATATTTTGACGATGGATATAATGAATCTTCGTCAATAAATAATTTACTACAAAATTTATTTAAACATAAACCTAACATTAAACCTAAAATAAATAAAAAGATAGAAAGTAAAATAATCTATAATAAACCAGATGATATAATTTATAATATAAATGTTTCATTAGAAGATATATATAATCAAAAAACTAAGAAAATTTTAATATCAAGATATAGAAAAAAAAATAACAAATATATTATTAAAAATAAAAAAATAGAAATTCCATTATATGGTAAAGAAATATTATTAGAAGGAGAAGGACATGAGATGAAAAATTATAAAGAAAAAGGAAATGTAATAATAAATATTTTTAATATAAAAGATAATAATTTTAAAAGAATAAATGATTATGATATATTAACAACTAAAGAAATTTATATTAATGATATATATAAAGGATTTGTATATGATTTAATATTACCAATATATGAGATTAAAGTTAAAAGTGAACCATTAATTGGAGAAGATTTTATGTTACAAAAAATTTATAAAAAAGGACTTCCTTTTAAAAATGATGATAATGAATTATGTTACGGAAATTTATATATTTTATATAAAATTATTTTTCCTAATAATATAGAAGATTTAAAAAATATTAATGATATATCTGAAACAAATAATTTAGAAGATAATGATATATATTGTATAGCATATAATTGTTCTATAAATGAAATATTTCAAAATGATTAATATTTTATGATATATTACATATATTATTTTTAGAAGTTTCTTTTATTTTTATACATTCACATAATATATTTTTAGAATATAGTGACTTGTCTTCAAAAATATCTAAGATATATTGTCCACATATATTACAAATATTTATATTTTTTCTAATATATAATTTATTATGTAAAGAATTATTTTTTGAATAATAAAAAGGATATTCTAAAGGATAATGTGGAGGATCTTCTAAAGGATCTTCTAAAGGATCTTCTGAAGGATCTTCTGAAGGATCTTCTAAAGGATCTTCTGAAGGATCTTCTAAAGGATCTTCTAAAGGATCTTTAAGATGTTTATTTGAATATTTAATATATGAAATTATTTCATTTTTAATATCAATTAGAGAAGGATCTATTAAATATAACTTTTGATTTTTCATCTTTATATCTTTATAAATACTTTAATATATTTTATAAATAAAAATCAATTTTTTAAAAAATTTATAATCTTAATTCATATAAACATAATCTTAAGCTTTTATTATTAACATTTTTATATAAATTTTTTTCCAAAATATCTATATTATTTATTAATAAACTAATAATTTTATCAATACATATTTCATTATTTATTTTATAATTAATTGTATATAATTCTAAAATTTTACTAAACTCTAAGTGTGTATTTAATAAAATATTTTTTAATATATAATATGAAAAAACATTTGTTTTTTGTGGAAATGTTTCATTTATTTTATTATTTTTAACAATATTACTAATTTTTTTGATATTATAAAATTTTAATATATTTGAACAAATATAATTAGAATATTTTAATTCATTAAAAAACATTATATCTAAATATTTTTTATTAAATTTACATTTTATATGTATATAAAAAATATTTATTAATGTAGCAAAAGTTTCTGTAAATGCTTCATTTAATAATATACTATAATCTACACAAAATAAATTACTAAAAGATTTTGTTTTATTTGAAAATATAATTTTTTCATCAATTAAATTTGAATGTATTAATTCATGTATTAATACTTTTAATATTTCTTCTTTACGGTATAATATTATATCACCATTTTTATGCATTGTTAGATATGTTAATCCACTATTTACTTCATTTGGTCCTAAAATTATATTTTTTTTTGGAAATTTTTTTTTTTCAAATGTTTCAAAATATATAATTTTCTGAGAATTTGATTTGATATCTCTATTAAATAATATTTTTAATAATTTTATTATAATAAACATTTGAACTATTGTTCTAGGTATTTTTGTTATTCTTTTATGAGTAAAATATATAATTATATTGTTTTCGTGCAATATTTTATAACTATATTTTAAATTATTAATAATTTTTGTTTTAATATATTCAGATGTAAATTCATTATCGTTAAAATATTTTGAAGAAGGTTCATTAATTTCATTTATATTTAAATTATTTTTATTTATTACTATATTTTTTAAAATATATTTTATTTTATCATATAAATTAATAAAGTAAATATTATCAGTAATTTTACTAATATTATTTATTTTATAATTATTAAGTATATTGATTAATTTTAAAGTATTTTTAGATAGATTCATTTACTTATACAACTGAAAAAAATATTTTTGAAACTTATTTATTAATAAATTCATTAATAAATTCATTAATAAATTAAATTATTAATCATTAGTCTTTATAATTTTTACCGTATTAGATGATAAATTATAACAATAATATCTTGATATATATATCTCTTTTAAATTAGTTAATATAGTTAATAGATGACGAATATCTTTATCAAAATTATGTCCAAAAGTTAAACTTTTTAAATTTTTTAAACTTGGAGCTGTAGAATATAGGCCTTGCCCTGGATGGCAAATTTTATATTTTTTCTTATTTAACTTATATTTTTATTGTTTAAAATATCAATAAAAATATAATATTTTATATTCATATCTAAAAATTTGCCATCCAGGACCAGGCCTTGTAGAATATATAAAATTTATAAAAAATATTTATAAATTTTATATATTCTACAGATCCGATATGTAGAAAAATGTAATTTTTCATTTAATTCTCTCCATGGTGTAGCTAATTTAACAGCTTTAAAAATAACATCAATATAATGATCTAATTCTTCTTTATTAGGACGTCCTTTATTTATTGTTTTATTACAATAATTTATTTCTCTTAAATATAAATTTTTTATTTAAATTATTAATACCCATTAATAATAAAATTATAAAAAAATATAAATTTAAATTAATTCAAAAAATAATATTTTTAATTCTGTAATTTTATCAATTATTTAATTAAATATAAATTTAGTATAAATTATATACAATAAAATATTTTATAAACAATAAAATATTTTATTATTTTGTAATTTTCAATATCATTGATTAAAACCTTGAGTGTCTGGCATTGATTCTACAGCTCCATTATTATAATTAGAAGTCAAATAATTTATTCTTTTCTAATATCTCTTTTTATATTTTTATTACTTTATCAATCATATTTTTAAATTATTAATATTATAGAATAAAAATATATTTTATAAATCCTTAATTTAGTAGAATTGTTTAATAATATAAAATTCGTTATATTATATATATATATATATATATAAAATATATGTTTGATAAAATTAAAATTCTTAAAGAAAAAAATTATTTTCCTGATACAATATTAGATATTGGTGCTTATCATGGAAATTGGACAAATAGTATGAAACAAATTTATCAAGATTCTAAATATTATTTATTTGAAGCAATTGATTATAAAGAATTAAATATATTTAAAAATGATAATAATGTAGAAGTATTTAATATTATATTAAATGATAGTATTAAAGAAGTAATTTGGTTTCAAATGAAAAATACTGGAGATTCTTTTTTTAAAGAAAAATCCAAAAATTTTAAAAATTGTGAAAATATTAAACGTGAAACAATTGATCTAAATACTTGTATTTTGAGTAATAATATTTTACAAGATTCAAAAAATATTTTAATTAAAATAGATTGTCAAGGTTCAGAAATAAATATATTAAAAGGTGCTACTTTAATTTTACCAAAAACTGATTTCATAATTTTAGAAATACCTCTATTTGGACAATATAATGAAGGGGTTTCAACTTTTTTAGAACATATAGAATTTATGAATACAATTAATTTTGTTATATATGATATTATTGACAATCATTATATTAATAATTTTAATATGCAAGTTGATATCTTATTTATAAATAAAAATCATCAGTTTAATATTACTGTTAATGAATTATTATTATAAATTAACAACATGGATTTGATGTTTGATTAAATATTATATGATTTAATTGATACATGTTTATTTTTTCATCATCTTCCAAATGATCAGTAATATTATTTACATTATTAGTACTTGTTAAACTCCATCCATCATATCCAGTAGGATATTTACCACAATATTTAGCTAATTTAAATAAATCAATATCACATATATATTTCCATTTGTATTTTTTTGCATAATTTATCGCTTTTTTACAACCAGATACTGAAATATAAAATGCATGGCACATTCCACCTCCATATGATATTCTATAATCAATATTTTTTAGATTACATATTTCATTTTTACCAATATAAGGACGTATTAATTCTGCATCTGAAGGAATATTATATAATTTTGTTAAATCTTCTGATTTATCTAAATTTATTGGTCTAACATCATCTTCAAAATATAATAACCAATCATTTTCTGTTTCACTATTGTTTACAAAATTTTCAAATATCTCTAACATTCCTATTGTATATTCATTTCTTTGATTTTTATTAATCATATAATCATAAAATTTTGATCTATTACATGTTTCTCGTGTATATCCAAAACTAATTTCTATATTAGGAAGTATATAATTATTTAATATTAAAATAGTTTCATCTCTTATTTTATTATATCTTTCTATATTAATTGAAAGCATTACACATTTATTTATATTAATTGATTTAATTTTTTCACCTTCATATATTGGAAATAATTTATCCATTATTTCATCATCTTCTTCTTTTGTTAAATTATATTTAAATGTTCCATTTTCATTATCTAATTTTTTATTTAATAATAATGGATGTATCTCGATTTTATTATATTTAATTGATCCATCACGTGCAATTAATTCTGCTTCTAGTATATTATCATTAAAGTAAGCATTTGTACATGAATTTATCCATGAGTTATTTTCTCTATTAAATATATCAATATTAATAAACATTTTTTTATATAAAACTTAGATAAAAATAATGAAAATAATACGAACTAATTATATAAAAAATGATTGTTTTTTTTTTATATAATTAAAAGTATTCAGAATATCCAAAAACCATGGAATATAGTCTTTTAAAAGAAATAAATTCTTTTCGTATTGATGCCTTTGGAGAAAAATGTAGATATCATTTTAAGAATGATACTACTCTTTGTCATCATTGGGGATTCCAATTTAGAAGACTGATTCAATTTCAAAGTATAAACTGTATGAAATGTGGAGGGTATCTTGCTAGTAATAATAGTGAATATTTAACATTAAAAACTGTGTGTAATTGTCATTCAAAATTCAAAGAAATTGAATTGATTGATTTGTCTGATTCAGTTGAATCAACTGAATCAATTGAATTAATTGAATCAAATGATTTGTTTGATTCAATTAAATCGATAAAATTTTTTTATGAAGGAGATCCAGATGAAGATTTTTTACAGTAAATTTTTCCAATTATAAATTTAATCTTTTTTACCTTTATAAACTTTTTTAGGAATTTTAATAATTTTTTCACAATCTTCTTTTGTTAATTTATCTATATCATATTCTTGAGGTATGTTAAAAAATTTTTTATCTAAATGAATATAATGTCCATATGGTCCATTTTTAATTACATATTTATCTATTTTTTTTCCACTTCTTTTAATACAATTAATAGCATCATTTATATCTAAATTTTCATCCATATCTTCACAAAATTTATAATTTTTATCATTATATGATATATAATATCCATAAATACCATTTTTAACTAAAACGTTTATACCTTCATATTTACCAATTATTTTTGGATATTTAGTAATTTCATTATAGTCATCAATTGTTACTGTATTAATACTATATTTAGGATCTAATTTTATATATTTAATATCTTTTTCTCCAACTTGTAAAACTGGGCCATATTTACCAATATATGCAAATATATTTTCTCCGTTTGTATTTGTTCCAATTAATCTTTTTTTATCATTATAATTCTGACTTATCATTTTTTTATCATCTAATTTTTCAACATTTGGAATAAATGAATCATAAAATTCTTTTACTATAATGTTCCATGATGCATCATCATTTGCTATATTATCTAATTTTTCTTCTAATTGAGATGTAAAATCAGGATTTAAAATATTTTCAAAATTTTTTTCTAAAAATTTAGTAGTATTTATTCCTAAATCAGTTGGGACTAATTTTTTCTTTTCTCCACCAATTGTAATATTTTCTTTTTTATCTTTAATTTCATTTTTTTCTAATATAAAAACAGAAATATCTATTTTTAAACCTTTTATATCTTTCTTTTCAACATATTTTCTATCAATAATTGTTTCAATAATATTTGAATATGTTGATGGTCTACCAATTCCATTTTTTTCCATTTTTTTAATAAGAGATGCTTCTGTATATCTTGGAGGAGGTTGTTGATATTTTTCAGAACTTGTAATTTTTGTGTAATTAAGTATTTCATTTTCTTTTATTACATCTATTAAAAAATCTGATTTTAATATATCTTCATCACTTTCTGAATCATTTTTATAATCATCATATATTTTTTTATAACCATCAAATATAATTTTTTCTGCCTTTGACATAAATAATTCTGTTCTATTTGATATATTTATTGTTATAGTATATACATCAACTATACATTCACTCATTTGAGATGCAACAGTTCTTTTCCAAATTAAATTATATACTTTCTTATCAAATGCATCAAAAGTATCATTTAATTCTTCATTTTCAATATGTGTAGGACGTATTGCTTCATGTGCTTCTTGTGCACATTTAACTTTTGATTTATATGTTCGTGGATGTGAATATTTTTTACCAAATTTATCTATTATATACTTTGAAATTTCATCTTTTATATGACTACTTAAATTAGTACTATCAGTTCTATGATATGTAATTAAACCATTTTCATATAATTTTTGTAGAATACTCATTATCTTCTTTGAACCTATTCCAAAACGAGATCCTGCATCTTGTTGTAAAGTACTAGTAATATAAGGAGGTGGAGGTTTTTTATTAACTGTTTTTTTATCAATTGATTTAATTGTAAAAATAGCTTTTTTACAATCTTCTAAAAATAAATTTACATTTTCAATTGATTCAAAGTTTTTATTTAATAATCCATTTATTTTTTTATTAAAAAGTCCAACTGTTTTATAATATTTTTTTTCAGTATGTTTATTTATTTCATTTTCTTGATCAATTATAATTTTTAAAGCAGCTGATTGAACTCTTCCTGCAGATAGTTTTGGACATATATATTTCCATAAAAGAGGTGATAATTTAAATCCTACCAATCTATCAAGTATTCTACGTGCTTGTTGACTATAAACCATTGCCATATCAATTTTTCTGGGATTTGCAACAGCATTCTCTAATGCTGATTTTGTAATTTCATGAAAACATATTCTATTATTATCATCTAATTTTAATTTAAAAACTATTGCACAATGCCATGCTATTGCCTCACCTTCTCTATCTTCATCTGATGCTAATAAAACTCTATCAACTTTTTTTATTGTTTCTTGAATTGCTTTAATTTGTTTAGAACGATCTGTTAATATTCTATAATTTGGTTTAAAATTATCTTCTACATCTATACCTAAACTTTTTTTATCCAAGTTTCTAATATGCCCAAATGATGATAAAACTATATAATTTGATCCTAATAACTTTTCAATTGTTTTTGATTTTGCAGGTGATTCAACAATTAATAATGTTTTCATTATTATGATTTTATTTAATATTTTAAATATCAGTTTTTTAAATCAATTTTTAATATTTTATTATAAATTAAGAATTTATTTTAGTTAATAAATTATTTGTTTTTAACTGATAAGTACTTGGATTTATATATGAATTCATATTCAAAATAACAAAAGAATCTTTATTTAATGTTCTTCCATAATCATTATTTGTTAATATCGTTAATACAGAATATATATCAATTTCTTTGTTATCAAAATCTTTCATTTTAACATTAAATTTAGTTTTATCATACCAACCTTTTGTCTTAATTATTGATACACTTGTCCTTTAGTTTTTTTAGTTTTATCTTCATTTGGAAATTTTATATATTCACTGAGAATGTTAAAAATATTAAAAATTATAAGAAATTATAAGAAAAAAATATATTTTATATTTTTTTATTGAATATTTAAAAAATCTTAAGTTTACAGCATTGATTTAAACCATTATTTTATAAAATATTTTAATTCTTTAATAAAAAGGTTTCCAAAAATCCTAGATTTGGGTGTATAAAAATAAAAATATAGTATATATATATGTCTTATTCAACATTTACTTCAAATCTTGTAGAAGCAAATGGTATGGCATTTAATGATGATATTTTGTATATTACTAATGATGAGAATGGAGGAGGTCTTATTGATTTTTATCTTGATGGCACTCCAGTTAGTCCACCTTTTTGTTCACAATCTATTGATGGTATCAGATCTATAGTATTTAATAATGATGACACTACCATTATTTCATATGCAATGACTTCAACTGGTGTAACACAAGTAACTTCAAATGATACTGTCACAGTTGCAAACATCACAGACTTAAGCTACAATACTACCAGTTTAGCAATTGACCGCGAAAATAATATATATTTTACTTCTCCTAGTAATAAAATTTACAAAGTTGTTACATCAGTTTATAACCAAACGATAGACGCCACAACAACGCCTTTTATTAATGGAAATGATGGAACTTATGGTAGTTTAGATAATCCAATAACATTAATATTTATTAATAATGGTAATAATTTATTAGTTGCTAATAATGGTAATAGCACTATATATCAATATAGTATAAGTAATGGTATTGCAACCTTAGCAAATGAAAACTTTATTTCTATTCCAGATTGCACATGGTATAATTTAACTATTGATGTTAATAATAATATTTACGCGAGTTATACTCTTAACGGTATCCAATTAATAAATAAATATGACTCAAATGGTAATTTTATACAAACTATTGGTAATAATTCAAGTGGTTCAATGTATGGTATTGCACTTGATAGTATGAGTAATGTATATTTTACATCTGATGATCGAACCAGTATTACAAAATATACACTTCCAACTTTAATTCCTTGTTTCAAAGAAGATACAAAAATTCTTACTGACAAGGGATATATTCCTATCCAAGATTTACGAAAAGGAATATTAGTAAAAACTTTAAAAAATGATTATAAACCAATTGATATGATTGGTAAAAGAGAAATACATCACATTGCTTCGCAAGAAAGAATAAAAGACCAACTATACAAATGTTCTCAAAGTGAATATAATGAAATATTTGAACCTCTTATAATTACAGGTAGTCACTCTATTTTAGTAGATAATTTTACAAACGAAGACCAAGAGCAAAAAGTTATAGAAGTAAATGGTAAAATTTATATAACAGATGATAAATACAGAGTTCCTGCTTGTGCTGACCATCGTGCTTCTATCTATGAAACAATAGGTACATATACGATTTATCATTTGGCTCTTGAAAATGACAATTATTATATGAATTATGGTATATATGCTAATGGATTATTAGTGGAAACATGTTCCAAACGATATTTGAATGAATTATCAAATATGACTTTAATTGAATAAATCAAACATTTGTAATTTTCAAATAAATTGAATTATTGAAATAAAGATGTTAGACATGGCCATCGATAGCAAAATTTAATTCATATTATTTTATTGTTAAAATATCAATAAAATAATATGAATTGATTATTCGTAATATTATCATTAATTCTATTAGAAATATTTGTTTAGATTTACTAAATAGATTATTCATCAAGTAACATTAATGACATTGCAGTATAATTATGTAAATCTAATAAAGTGTCTCTAATACTTTCATCATTAACTAAATTTACTCAATTTTTAGTAATAGATAAAGAACGTTGTATTTTATCTTCAATTCTTATTAAAACACCAATAAGACCATATTTAGCAAAAGTATCTCCATAATCAATATTTTTTTTGTAAATAATTCCAGATATTTTAATAGCAAGTATTAAAGTATGATTTTTTCTTTTAATTTTGTAACAGGAATATTTATTTTTACTCATTTTTCTGATAGACCTTTTGTATGTAAAAATAAATTATTAAAACCAAATTCATTTATAGAAATAATATTTTCTATTGTTTTTTCATAATTTCTTCTACTTTCTTCTATTTCATCTAAAAAAGTATCATCTTTAACACAATATTTTTTAGGCTTTTTCCAAGTTAATTTTAATTTACAATATATAATTGATATTTTAGTTAATAATATTTTAACATTAAATTTTTGTAAAACTAATAATTTAATATTATTTCTTTGGATAAAAGGATCTGCTTTAACTAAATTTAAAACATACATTAAAATATTAATGTCAACACATCTCTTTTTATTATTAGTGGGTCTACTATATAACTTTAATAATTTATTATCTAATGAATTTACATATTTTTTATATAATTTTATCCATAAACTAACAATAGATTTTTAGGTGTTTTTTCTTTATCACTAAATCTTAATTTTAAAGTTTATACTATAACTTTGATCTTTTAATTTAAATGCTGTTAAATTATAAGGAATATTTATAGATATATCTTTAATTCTATACAATATTGTATCTAATCTATCAGGGCTAGGCCTAGGTCTAGTTTTATGACTATTTTTCTTAAATTATGTTTAATAATATATTAAAGTATTTATAATATATAAAACTTAATTTATAATAAAAGTATAGATTAATAAAAATGTTAGACGTACAAGAATTATTATATAAAATTTTTTTAAAATCTCCATCAAATTTATTTGATCAATTTATATTAGAATGTCAAAATTATTATGAAAAACCTGCACATAGTTTATTAGAAATTAAACAAAGAGATAATAAAAAAATAAAAGGAGATATATTTGAAGAATTTTGTGTTCTTTATCTTAAATATATAAAAAAATATAATAATGTATGGTTATTGAAAGATGTTCCTGAAGATATATTAATAAAACTAAAAATGAAAAGACAAGATATGGGTATTGATATAATTATTGAAGATCAAAATATATATAATGCTGTTCAATGTAAATATAAAAAAAAATATGGATTTAAAAAAAATATATTATCATGGAAACAATTATCAACTTTTTATGCATTATGTTTCAGAACCGGTCCATTTGATAAATATATTATAATGACAAATTGTGACTATACTAGACATCAAGGCATTAAAAATGTAAAAGATCTTTCCATATGTTTAAAAACATTTCAAAATATAGATACTGAAAATTGGTTAAAAATGTGTAATATTAAAAGTAATAAAATTTTTATTAATAAAAATAAAATTAATGAAAATGAAATTAATGAAAATGAAATTAATAAAAATGAAATTAATGAAAATAAAATTAATGAAAACGAAATTAATGAAAATGAAATTAATGAAATTAATGAAAATGAAATTTTAAGAAATTTAAGATTAAAATATTATTGTAAATAATATTTTACACCTTTTGTTTAATAATAAATATCAAGAAGTTTATAAGAGTTATGAATTATTAAGCTATATACAAAATGATTATTTTTACAAATTACACAATAGGTTATAATATTATTTTCTATGTTAATTGTATAAAGATTTAAAAAAAAAAGTGTTTTATATTAAATTATTTAATATATTAAATTATTTAATATTGATAATTGAATTATATAAAAAATTTAATATATTAAATAATTTATAATAAAGTATTATAATATCTATTTTTTTTTTCATCTTCTAAATTTCTCATATTTATTTCTAATCTATATAATTCTTTATATATAAAAATAGGAAATAAAGCAGGATTTGCATATATTATTGTACCAAATAATCCATAATTTATTAAATCTACATATAAATATTTTTCTTTTTTTTCATATTTATAAGAATTTGCACCACGTATAAATCCTAGTCCACACCAACTAGTATAAAATGTTAATATTGCATATTTATTTTTCATACATTTTTATATAAAAATCTTTTTATATAAAAATTTTTTTATAAAAATCTTTTATAAATAATATATCAAATGATAATTTTATATATATTATTTATAATTTCTATAATTTTTATATTTAATATTTTTAATAAATTATTAAATGAAAAATTTTATAATAAATATGTAACAACATGGACACCATATATAATTGATAATCAATATCAACCCGGATATTCAAATTATTTTTATAATAATGGATATATGTATCCTATATTTTGAAGAATTACATTATTATAAATATATTTTTTATATATTATATTAATATATGGATTCAACATGGGTTTTTAATTTTGATTATAATTATCCACCTACAAATACACCTCAATATTTTGATATAGCAATCATACCATCAATATTTTATAATGCTGTTATTAATAGAAATATAGGTTCAATAAATAATATTATTAAATATAATCCTAAATTAAGTATTAAAATAGTAACTTTTTATATAATGATTCAAAATGCATTTTATATTAAAAATAATGCTAAATTTGGTTCTCCTGTTAGAATTCAATGGAAAGTTAACCAAAATAAACCACTTATTCTTAATTTTAATGATCAAGTTTATTTATATCAATATGTTACTAGACCAAAATGGATTGATACTAATTTTGGATTTTTAGTAAATTCTATAAATAATTATATTATTAATTTAAGAACAGCTATGAATTATATAAATAATAATTATCCTGCAAATAAATTTTATAAATATGGTATAAATATTAAAAATAATTCTGATATGAAAAAATATATAACTAATTTTATTATATAGATAAATTAATATTGGATTCTAAAAATTTATCTATTAATTCATTTATAAATGATTTAATTTCTAATATTTGATTTCTTCCATAATTATTTTCTTCATTTTTATTTATTATTAAATTAGAATTTTCTAATTTACTAAAAATATTTTTTTTTTGTAAAAATATATTATTATATTTATTTAAATTTGTTAAAATATTATATATATATTTTCTTTCAGATAGAGATAAATCTGGTATTTTCTTAATACCTATATTTTTAATAACTTTTTCAAATTTAATTCTAAAAATCTCATTATCTGTTATTTTGTTAATTAAATAATTATTTTTAAATAGTGGAGCTGTAGAATATATATTTCTTACCATTTTTAACATTTTTTTTAAAAATATTTTTAAAAAAAATGTTAAAAATTAAAAATATTATTTTTTTTGAATTAATTTGAATTAATTTAAATTTATATTTTTTTATAATTTTATTATTAATGGGTATTAATAATTTAAATAAAAAATTAATAGGTATTAATGATTTAAATAAAAAATTAATGGGTATTAATGATTTAAATAAAAAATTAATATATTTATATTTAAGAGAAATAAATTATTGTAATAAAACAATAAATAAATGACGTCCTAATAAAGAAGAATTAAATCATTATATTGATGTTATTTTTAAATCTGTTAAATTAGCTATACCATGGAGAGAATTAAATGAAAAATTACATTTTTCTACATATCATAAAAAATTTGTTAAATGGAATAAGTTTAACGTATTTGAAAATATACATAAAATTATTATTAAACTACTTAATACTAGAAATATATTATTTAATAATAGTACAGATTTATATATTGATTCTACAATGTGTAAAAATATTAATGGTTCTGAATATACAGGACCTAATCATTATGATTGTAATAAAAATGGTAATAAAATAAGTCTAATAGTAACTAAAAAAGGAATTCCTATAGGATTAAAATTATAGCACCTTCTAATGAACATGATGTTTGTTTAGTTGAAGATACAATTGATAATATCTCTGTAAAAATTGTTGGATCTAGAATAGGTGGAGATAAAGGATATATTTCAAAAAAAAAGAAGAAACAAATATTAACCTTATAACATGTGATAAAATAAATTCTAAAAATGATATAAATACACCAGAAGAAAATATTTTTTAGAAAAAAGATCTATTATAGAAAATTGTAATTCATGGTTAAAAAATTATAGAAGAGTTAGGAATAGATATGAAAAAAATGCATTAAACTATGAACAATTAATATTTTTATCAATAAATAATATAATTTTAAATAAATTTAAAAATTTTTCATTTATTGATTATGAGTTTAAAATTATTTTTTATTCATAAATTATTTTTAAGTTTTTTAATAAAAAAATAATATTGATATATCATACAATAAAAATATATGTTAAAATATTAGTTATTGATAAAAAGCTAGTACACTTCTTATTTTTTAATAAAATAAGTGCGTTTAAATATAAAAATTAATATTTAAGGAATTTTTAAGAAAAATAATTTTAAAAAAAAATAAAAAATCAAAATATAGTAACCTGATAAAAAAATCCGACCAATTTTTTATAAACAATTATTTAAAAAAAATATAGTTTTAAAAATATAATTATACATTTATTTATATAAAATAAAAAAAATGTTAGAAGGGTCTTTTAGTTTTTTTTTAACATTATTAATGTTTTTTATATTTTCAATAAATTATTGTGTAAGAAATTAGTTTAAATTAAATAAATCAAAAGCATGTCTAAATATATTATTTAATTTATTACTTATTAAATTATTTTTAAATTCATTAACTATTTTTGTTAATTCATTAATTGTAGTGAATTCACTTCTTTCTAAAACTTTTCTTAGCAAAGAAA
>Ga0247831_1004057_pt1 | contig 20170 bp, 13 predicted proteins | sample LaCruzMarch2015__9_FD_192406 | JGI IMG/M metagenome (GOLD analysis project Ga0247831, IMG submission 192406) | Freshwater microbial communities from meromictic Lake La Cruz, Castile-La Mancha, Spain - LaCruzMarch2015_1m | ecosystem: Environmental > Aquatic > Freshwater > Lake | place: Spain...
TGCCGGGCGGACGCAAGACCGGGCAGTGGCTGGTGTCCAGCGCCATCGGCCTGCATTTCACCAGTGAAGTATTCGGCCAACTGCTCAGCCACTTCGGCGTGATTCTGCTCGGCGCCCTGCTCACCCTGCTGCTCAGCCTGATCGGTATTGTCGTGCTACGCCGCGCCGGCCTGGATCGAGCCACTGCGTTCTTCGCCAGCATGCCAGGTGGTGCCAGCGAGATGGTCAACCTGGCGCAACGGCACAACGCCGAAACCGCCAAGGTGGCCGCCGCCCACAGCCTGCGATTACTGCTGGTGGTATTGCTGATTCCGGCAATCTTCACCTGGAGCCTGCCGCCCATCGCACCACCAGAACCCGCAGCGGTCAGTTGGCCCTGGCTGGCGGTACTGCTACCCGGTGGCGCGGTGCTGGCCTGGTTATGGGGACGTTTGGGCCAACCCAACCCGTGGATGCTCGGCCCGCTGACTGTCTGCGCCGTAGCCAGTGTCAGCTTCGATCTGCACCTCGGCTTGCCCGATGGCCTCGGCCAGACCGGTCAATGGCTGATCGGCTGCGCCCTAGGTTGTCACTTCGACCGCAATTTCTTTCGCAGTGCGCCGGGGTTTCTCGCACGCATTCTGCTGTTCTGCCTGCTCGCCATGCTCGCCGCCGCCGCGTTGGGCCAAGGCCTGGGCTGGCTGGCCGGGGAAAACCAGAATGCACTGATGCTCGGCATGATGCCCGGCGGAATCACCGAACTGTGCCTGACCGCCGAAGCCCTGCACCTCTCGGTGGCATTGGTCACGGCCTTGCAGGTGCTGCGCCTGTTTCTGGTGATGTTTCTCGCCGAGCCGTTATTCAGGCTCTGGCAACGCAGCTGATGCGATTACAACGACCACGTTTAGCCCGCCTTGTGCGGGCTCTTTTTTGCCTGCAACACAGCAGTTTTTGTTTAACAGATATGTCTGTAGCCACCCAGCCGCAGGCGACGGCGGTACTCTCAGGCCCTCACCATCGAGGCATCCTTTATGAGCGTACTGCGTTGGCCCGCCGTGAAAACCCTGCTGCTGTTGCTCTGCCTGAGCCTACTGATTAGCGCCTGCAGCCGTGCCGGCCTGGCGTACCGCAACCTGGATTGGCTGGTGCCCTGGCGGCTGAACGATTACCTGAACCTCGATAGTCAGCAGCAGGCCTGGCTCAAACCCCGCTTGCAAACGCACCTGCAATGGCATTGCAGCGCCGAATTGCCGCGCTATATCGACTGGCTGCAAACCACCGAAAGCATCCTCGCCAAGCCGCAACCCGATAGCGCTCAGCTGCTTGAGCAATTTGCCCAGTTCGATGCCGCGCTCAACCGCATTGGCGTCGAGATCACCCCCACCGCTATCGAGCTACTGCAAGGTCTGAGCGAGCAGCAGGTCAACGAGCTTTACGCTGCGATTGATGAAGACAACCTGGAAGACCGTCAGGACTTTCTCGACCCGCCGCTGGCCACCCAGATCAGCGAACGCCAGACGCGTATGCAGGAACGTCTGAGGCCTTGGCTAGGCCGCCTGAACACTGCACAAACTGAGCATATCGCCACCTGGGCCAACAGCCTAGGTGAGCAGAATCGCCTGTGGCTGGAGAATCGGCAGCTGTGGCAGGCCGAGCTGCGCAAGGTGGTCGCCGAACGCGATAGCGCAGACTTCGCCGAACGAGTAACCCGCCTGCTGCAGCAACGCGAGAGCTTCTACAGCGACGAGTACCGCGCCAGTTATGGCCGCTCACGCCAGGCGCTGGCCACGCTGTTCAGCCAGCTGTTGAGCAACAGCGATGAAGCGCAGCGCGAGCGCCTGAGTCACCGCTTGCGCGACCTGCGCAGGGATCTGGCCGAGCAGCAGTGCGACGCGGCTTAACAGACTGTTAAGCCGCGGGTAAGCGCCAGTCGATCGGGCTCAGTTCATGCTGCTGGAGGAACTTGTTGGTGCGGCTGAAATGACCGTTGCCGATAAAGCCACGGTGCGCCGACAGCGGCGAAGGGTGCACGGACTTCAGCACCAGGTGCTTGCTGACATCGATCAGCTTTTCCTTGCTCTGCGCATGGGCACCCCAGAGCAGAAACACCAGACGCTCCTGCTGCTGGCTGACCACCTCGATCACCTTGTCGGTAAAGGTCTGCCAGCCGATCTTGGCGTGGGAGCCGGCGATGCCATGCTCAACCGTCAATGAGGTGTTGAGCAGCAGCACCCCCTGCTCCGCCCAATGCTGCAGGTTGCCGTGTTCGGGAATATCGATATTCAGGTCGCGCTTGAGCTCTTTATAGATATTCACCAGCGATGGCGGCGTCTTCACCCCTGGCTGCACCGAGAAGCACAGACCATGGGCCTGCCCAGGGCCGTGGTAAGGGTCCTGGCCGATTATCACCACTTTGGTCTGCGCCAACGGCGTGGAATTCAGCGCATTGAAGATCAGCGAGCCAGGCGGATAAATCTGCTTGCCTGCGGCCTTCTCGCTGCGCAGAAAATCCCCCAGCTCACGCATATAGGGCTTCTCGAACTCTGCATGCAGCGCGGCCTTCCAGCCGGCTTCAAGTTTGACGTTATCGGCAGCGCTCATGCCTGATTCCTGCTTAATCCAACGAAGACGGCACGCTAAGGAAGGCGCCGGAGCAAGTCAAGACCAGCTCAGACACACAGCAGCCGCACCTTATCGCTCGGTTCAATCCTTCTCCGCGTATCGGCAACTGCCTTGAATTGGCCGCATCTCACTGAGGCGGTTCTTATAAATCTCATAGATCAGCGCCATACAGAGGCTGCCCTAGTCAGCTGTATCAACTGCGGCAATCGACTCTCCACCTGGATTAAGCCCCCCGCCCAGTGCCTTGAACAACACCACGGCATTGACGCTATCTGCGCGGCGCAGCTCCAGCAGCTCCAGCAGCGCCTGCCGTGCGGCCTGTAACTGGCGCTGGGCGTCGAGCAGCTCCAGGCGGCCGTCGACGCCTGCGTGGTAACGCAGGTCGGACAGTTGTAGGCGCCTTTCTGCGGCGCTCACCGCGCGCAGTTGCGCCTTGATCTGGCGGTCGAAGGTAGCGGTTCCCGCCAGGGCGTCGGCCACCTCGCGGAAGGCGGTCTGGATGGCGCGCTCGTACTGCGCGACCGCCTCGTCTTTGCGCACTTCGGCCAGGCGCAGTTCGGCGCGCAGCCGCCCGCCCTGAAACAGCGGCTGGGAAATCTGTGGAACGAAACGCCAGACCTGCCCGACCGGGTCGAACAAACTACCGAGCGAGGTGCTCGCGTAACCGAAGGATGCGGTCAGGGAAATCTGCGGGAAGAACGCTGCCCGCGCCGCGCCGATTTCGGCATTGGCTGCCAACAGCATCTGCTCGGCCTGGCGCAGATCCGGCCGATTCAGCAGCAGATCGGCTGGCAACCCCGCAGGCAGTTGCGTGATCACCGTTTGGCGCTCCAGTGGCAAGCCAACTGGTAGGTCGCCCGGCAGTTCACTGCCCACCAGCAACTGCAGGGCGTTGTCCGCCTGTGCCAGGGCGCGTCGGCGTGCCTCGAGATCGGCTTCAGCCAAAGCCACCTGCCCTTCGGCCTGGGCCACGTCCAGGCTGCTACTCTGCTCGGCCTGCTTGAGCAGACGCGCCAGTTCCAACGATTGCCGCCAGTCGGCCAGGGTGCGTTCGGTGAGCTGCAGTTGCTCATCGGCCAGGCGCTGGCCGAAGTAGGCTTCGGCCACTGCGCCAACCAGGGCAATCTGCGCCGCATCACGGCCCTGCTCGCTGGCCAGGTAGCGGGCAAACGCCGCATCGGAGAGAGCGCGCACACGGCCGAACAGGTCCAGTTCGAAGGCGCTCAGGGCGACGTTCACCCCGGTCTGCTGGCTCACCTCGCGGCTGGTCTGGCCGCTGGTATCGGCGCTCAGGGCGCGTTCACGCGTGCGCGTTCCATCCAGCCCCACGGCCGGCAGTCGCGCGGCGCGCTGGATGTTGGCTTGAGCTTGCGCCGCCTCGACATTGAGAGTGGCCAGGCGCAGGTCGCGGTTATTGGCCAGTGCAAGATCGATCAGCCTTTGCAGGCGCGGGTCGCCGAACATCGCGCGCCAGCCCAGGGCACTGGCCGGCAGCGTCGAGGCCGGTGCGGTAGTGTTCACAGGAAAGCTCGTCGGCACCGGTACGACTGGTCGCTCCAGGGGCGGCGTCAGCGAGCAGGCGCTGAGGCCGGCGAGCAGTGGCAGGATCAGTAACAGGCGCATCAACGATTCTCCTGAGGTGTCGCAGCGACACGGCGTTGCGCACGCCAGGCGCTCAAGCGCTCCTGCGTGCCAATTACGAAGACAAAAAAGGCCGGCACGAAGAACACCGCCAGCAAAGTGCCGCTGAGCATGCCGCCGAACACCCCGGTGCCGATGGCGTGCTGGGTTTCCGCGCTGGCGCCGGAGGCCAACATCAGCGGCACCACACCGAGGGTGAAGGCCAGCGAGGTCATCAGGATCGGCCGCAGGCGTAGGCGCGCAGCAGTCACTGCGGCATCGACCAGCGAGCGCCCCTCTGCGTGCAACTGGCGGGCGAACTCGACGATGAGAATGGCGTTCTTCGCCGACAGGCCGATGATGGTGATCATCCCCACCTTGAAGAACAGGTCATTGGGCATGCCACGCAGCATCACAGCCGCCACCGCACCGAGCAGGCCCAGCGGCACCACCAGCATCACCGATAGCGGGATCGACCAGCTCTCATAGAGCGCCGCCAGCACCAGGAACACCACCAGCGCCGAGAGCAGCATTAGCAAGGGCGCCTGCGCCGCCGACTGTTGCTCTTGCAGCGACTGCCCGGTCCAGGCCAGGGCGAAGCCCTGCGGCAACTGCGCCACCAGGCGCTCCATCTCGGCCATCGCCGCGCCGCTGGACACACCCGGCGCCGCGCCACCGGCAATACGCACGGCGGGGAAGCCCTGGAAGCGCATCATCTGCTGCGGCGACTCGCTCCACACCGGCGTTACCACCTCACGCAGCGCCACCATACCGCCGCTGGCGTTGCGCACGCGCAAGCCAAGCACGTCGTCCAGTTGCATGCGCGCCGAGGCGTCGGCCTGCAGAATGACCTGCTGCATGCGTCCGGCATTGGGGAAGTCGTTGACGTACAGCGAGCCCATGGCCGCCGACAGCGTGCTGCTCACCGCCGCGAACGACAGGCCCATGGCCTCGGCCTTCTGCCGGTCGATCTCCAGGCGGATGCTCTCGCCAGGTGGCAGACCATCGGGGTAGACATCGCTGACTACCGCACTCTGCGCCGCCAGTTCCAGGAGTTGTGCTTGCGCCGCCAGCAGCGCAGCCTCGCCACGATTGGCGCGGTCCTGCAGGAACAGGGTGAAGCCCGAGGATGTGCCCAGTTCGTCGATGGCCGGCGGCATCAGGCTCATCACCGTGCCTTCGACGTTATCGGCCATGGCCTGTTGCGCCAGCGCGGCCTCTTCGGCTGCGGTGGCGCCATCACGCTGATCCCAGTCCTTGAGCATGGTGAAGGCCATCGCGGCGTTGGGGCCGGAGCCGGCGAAGCTGAAGCCCTGCACCACCAGGTTGGCGTCCAGTCCTGGGCGCGAGGCGACGTGTGCCTCGTAGGCCTTGACCACTTCCAGCGTGCGTTCGCTGGTCGCGCCCGTGGGCAACTGGATAGAGGTCATAAAGTAGCCCTGGTCCTCTTCGGGCAAAAAAGCCGACGGCAACTGCGCGGCAGCGACGGCCAGCACCGCGCAGAGCACGGCGAAGGCCGCCATCATCCACCCGCTACGCCCGACCAGGCGGGCCACCCTCGTGCCGTAGCTCGCGGTGAGGCGCTCGAAGCCCCGGTTGAAGGCACCGAAGAAGCCGCGTTTTGCATGATGATCCGCGCTCACCGGGCGCAGCAGCGTGGCGCACAGCGCCGGCGTCAGGCTCAGCGCGAGGAAGGCCGAGAACAGGATCGACACCGCCATCGACAGGGTGAACTGCTGATAGATCACCCCCACCGAGCCGCTGCCGAAGGCCATGGGAATGAATACGGCAGTGAGCACCAGGGTGATACCGATGATCGCCCCGGTGATTTCCTGCATCGCCCGCTGGGTTGCCTCCTTAGGCGACAAGCCTTCGGTGGCCATCAGCCGTTCGACGTTCTCCACCACCACGATGGCGTCGTCGACGATGATGCCGATGGCCAGCACCATGCCGAACATGGTCAACGAGTTGATCGAGAATCCGGCCAGCAGCATCACCGCGAAGGTGCCGAGCAGTGCAATGGGCGCGACGATGGCCGGGATCAGTGTGTAGCGCAGATTCTGCAGGAACAGGAACATCACCAGAAACACCAGCGCCATGGCCTCGAACAGGGTGTAGATCACCTTCTCGATGGACACCTTGACGAAGGGCGCGGTGTCGAACGGTACCGAGTAGGCCATGCCGGCCGGCATGCTCGGCGCCAGCTCGGCCAGGCGCTCGCGCACAGCCGAAGCTGTGCGCACGGCATTGGCACCCGGCGACAGCTGGATGGCGGCACTGGTTGCAGCCACACCGTTCTCGCGGTTGGAGAAACCGTAGGACTGCGCGCCCAGCTCGACCCGCGCCACATCACCGAGCATCACCTTGGCACCATCGGCAGCGGCACGTAGCACGATGGCAGCGAACTGCTCCGGCGTGCTCAGTTGCCCCTGCACGGTCAGCGGCACGGTCAGGCGCTGGCCTGGCAACGCCGGCTCGTCGCCGATCCGCCCGGGGGCAATCGACGCGTTCTGCTGCTCGATGGCCTGGGCCAGTTCATTCATGGTCAGGCCATAGGCGGTGAGTTTGTTCGGGTCGACCCAGATACGCATGGCCTGCTCGGCGCCAAACAGTTGCACGCGCCCAACGCCTTCGATGCGGCGCAACTCCTGAACGATGTTGCGGGCCAGGTAATCGTTCAGCGCGACTTCATCGAACTGGCCGTTGGGTGACGTCAGGCCGACCATCATCAGAAAGCCCGAGGCGGCGGATTCCACCTGCAGACCGCTCTGCCGCACGGCCTGGGGCAGGCGCGACTCGACCGCCTTGATGCGGTTCTGTACGTCCACCTGGGCCAGCTCCGCATCGGTGCCCGGCTTGAAGGTGGCGGTGATCTGCGCGCTGCCCGAGGTGTCCACCGAGGACTCGAAGTACAGCAGGTTCTTCACCCCCGATAGCTCACGCTCGACCAGGCTTACCACCGAATCGTTGAGCGTCTGTGGGGAGGCCCCTGGATAGACGGCAAATATGGTCACCGACGGCGGCGCCACCGACGGGTAGCGGGCGATGGGCAACTGCGGGATGGCGATGACGCCGACCAGCACGATAAACAGGGCGATGACCCAGGCAAACACCGGACGGTTGATAAAGAACTGCGGCATAAGGGCTTCTCCGGAATCAGCGCGCGACGGCGCTGAGTTGTTCGCGGGTGACTGCGGGCTGCCAGGGGCGCGTGGCGACCTGGGCGGCGGGGCTCAGGCGTTCGATGCCCTCGATCACCACCTGCTGCCCGGCGCTGAGTCCGGACACCACACGGTAACGGCCTTCGACCAGTTCACCGACCTCGACAGGCACCGGCTGAACCTGGCCTAGGGCATCGACCAGCCACACGCTGGCCTGACCTGACGTGCGGGTCACCGCCTGCTGCGGCACGCTGAGGGCGGCCGGGTAATGCGCCCGGGGAATCCGTGCCTGCACGTAAAGGCCAGGCAGCAGGCGGCGTTGCGGGTTGTCCACCAGTACGCGCAGCAGCACGTCACCGGTGCCGGCATCCACCTCGATGCCGGAGAACAGGATGCGCCCGCGCATACCCAGCGGCTTGCCGTCGCTGCCGAGGATGTCGACACTCAGTTCCGGGGTCGCCGAACCTGCCTGCTGCCGCAGCGCGTCCAGCACCGAAGCGGACTGGCGCACATCGACGTACACCTGATCGATCTGCTGGATGCGCGCCAGGGGTGTGGCATCGGTGGGCGATACCAGCGCCCCTTCGCTGACCAGCGCCTGGTCGATGCGTCCGGCAATCGGTGCCTCTACGCTGGCAAACTGCAGATCCAGCCTGCGCCGCGCCAGCGTCGCCTTGGCCTGGGCCACATCGGCTGCGGCCTGCTCGCGCTGCGCCACGGCGTCGTCATACACCTGGCGGCTGACGGCCTCGGCCTGCACCAGCCGCGTCAAGCGCTCGACCTGTACCCGTGACCGTGCCAAAACTGCCTCGGCACGCTGTAAAGCTGCGGCAGCACTATCAACTTCGGTTTTGAACGGCGCCGGATTGATCTGGAACAACACGGCACCGGCCTCAATCTCGGCGCCCTGTTCGAACAGGCGGCGCTGCACGATGCCGCCAATCTGCGCACGAATCTCGGCGCTGCGCACGGCAGCCACACGCGCAGGCAGAACCTCGCTGATCGCCAGTTCGTGCGGCACCAATGTCATCACCGACACCTGCAGCGGCGCCGGTGCTTCGGCTTGCTCGGGTGCCGAATCGCACCCTGCCAGTGCCAATACGGCAATTACTGCGAGCACGAGGCTCAGTTGCCGGTATTTACTGCCCATAACCCACTCCTCGTTACACGCTACGCCCGGAAGACCTGATGACGACCGGGAGCTGATCGAGGCTGCAGTCTGGAACAGTGCTGTTGCGAATGATTCGAGGCTTTGTGGAGAAAGCATGGAGGCCGCGATAACATTCAGCGCCACCGTCTGCGAGCCAGCCCATGTCCGATCTCCACGCGCGCACCCGCACTGCCACCCCGGCACTGGTACTGATCGCCGAGGACGAGGCCGAGATCGCCGATATCCTCATCGCCTACCTGCAACGCAGCGGCCTGCGCACCCAGCACGCCAGCGACGGGCAGCAGGCATTGGCCCTGCACCAGACGCTCAAGCCGGACCTGTTGCTGCTCGACGTGCAGATGCCTGTGCTCGATGGCTGGAAGGTGCTCAGCGAAATCCGCTCCCGCAGCGACACCCCGGTGATCATGCTCACCGCGCTCGACCAGGACATCGACAAGCTGATGGGCCTGCGCCTGGGCGCCGACGACTACGTGGTCAAACCTTTCAACCCGTCCGAGGTGGTGGCGCGGGTGCAAGCGGTACTGCGACGCACACGGAGCAGCGTACCCGCCGCCACGCAGGTGCTGCGCGTCGGCGCATTCCAGATCGACCTGGACAGCCACGAAGCCAGCGTGCAGCGTGATGGCCAGCCACACACGCTGGACCTGACCCTGACCGAATTCAAGCTGCTGGCCTGCCTGATGCGCGCACCGAAACGGGCGTTCAGCCGTGCCGAACTGCTGGAAACCTGTTTGCCGGAAGGCGATACCCAGGAGCGCACCGTGGACAGCCACGTCAGCAAACTGCGCAAGAAGCTCGAAGCCCTGGATATCCAGGGCGTACCGGCCAGCGTCTGGGGCGTGGGCTATCGCTTCGGCGTCGAACCATGAAACCGACACCGGGCCTGCGCCGGCAGTTCATCCAGTCTCTGGCGGTAATGGCGCTGGGCATCATCTTCATCGCCGTGTTCGGCTCCTCGGTGTTCTACGCCATCGCCGTGGCTTACATGCCGAATAGCATCTCCGAAACCTGGATACCCTCACGGGTAGAGATGATCTGGATCGGCTGCACCATCGTCGCCGCACTGGGCTTGTCGGTGTTCGTCGCCATTCGCCTGTCACGGCGCCTTATCACCCCGCTGAACTCGGTGGCGCACAGCCTGCGCGAAGTGGCCCAGGGCAACCTCACGGCCCGCGCACCGCTTGACGAACAAGCCATGGGCGAGACGGCGCAACTCGTGCGCGACTTCAACGCCATGGCTGAGCGCCTGCAAAGCATGACCCGCGAGCGCGAATTCTGGAACGCCGCCATCGCCCACGAACTGCGCACGCCGGTGACCATTCTGCGCGGGCGCCTGCAGGGCCTGGCGGAAGGCGTATTCGACCCCAGCAGTGAGCTATTCGAGGGATTGCTGCGCCAGGTGGAGGGACTCAACCGTTTGATCGAAGACCTGCGCGTACTGAGCCTCAAGGACAGCGGCCATCTGGAAATTCAACGGACCAGCGTGCGCCTCGCCGATGAACTGAGCACTGTATTGCAGGCCTTCGCCGCGCCCCTGACCGCCAAAGGCTTTCACCTGCATAACCAACTGGACGCCAACTTGCGGGTGGAGTGCGATGCGCTGCGCATCCGCCAGGCCCTCATGGCGCTGCTGGAAAACGCCCTGCGCCATGCCGATCCAGGCAACTTGCGAGTACGCCTGGAACAGGTCGGCGACAACTGCCAACTGAGCGTGGAAGACGACGGTCCCGGTATCGACAGCACCCTGGCCGCCGACATCTTCGAGGCCTTTCGCCGTGGCGACCCTTCGCGCTCACGCAAGAGCGGCGGCAGCGGCCTGGGACTTGCTGTGGTCAAAGCTATCGCAGAGGCCCATGGCGGCCAGGCGGTATGCCAACCGTCTGGCCGCGGAAGCTCATTCCTGATCACCTGGCCGGCGCGCACGTCACAGCAATAAATAGCGTCATGGACGGCAGCTGCCCTATCAGACCGCTACCGCCCTACCAGGCACCTGAGCGTATAGCGCTGTGCCTATCATCCTCAACGCAACTGCTTACCCTTGCCCACCTGAGCCAAAGGCAATTGCCCTTGTGAGTCGCGCGCGAATTGACGTAGCCACTGAACCACGTCATCCACATAGGTGAAGACAACCGGTATCACCAGCAGGCTCAACAGCGTCGAGGTCACCAACCCACCAATCACGACAATCGCCATGGGTGAGCGGAAACTCGGATCAGCACCTACGCCGAGGGCAACTGGCAACATCCCCGCGCCCATGGCAATGGTCGTCATGATGATGGGCCGGACGCGCTTGCTGCAGGCATCGATGATTGCGTCCCAGCGCCCCAGGCCGTAGTCGCGGCGCGCGAGAATGATGTAGTCGATCAGCAGGATCGAGTTTTTGGTGGCAATGCCCATCAGCATGATCAGGCCAATCATCGATGGCATCGATATCGCGGTTGCGCTGAGGAACAGAGCCACGAACGCACCAGGGATCGACAGCATGGGCGCAGCCAGAATGGTCAGCGGCTGCATAAAATCCTTCAGCAGCAACACCAACACCATGTAGATGCACACCACCCCTGTCAGCATGGCCAACCCGAAACCCATGGCCAGTTCGCCCATCGCCTCGGCATCACCACTGGCGCTCTGTATTACGCCGGCCGGCATGTTCTGCAAGCTGGGCAGCGCCAGTACCGCCTGTTCGATAGTGCCCAGCGCTTCGCCGTTGAGCTCAAGCTCGAAGTTGACGTTGCGCATGCGGTCATAGCGGGCAATTTCTGCAGGGCCGCTGCCGATCTCCAGCGTCGCGACATTTTCCAGCGGCACCGGACCGCGCGCGCCGGGGACCGGGAGGCGCTTGAGCATCTCGAAGTCGCCGCGTGCGGCATCGCTCAGCCTTATGACTACGGGCACCTGCCGCTCGCTGAAGCTCAGTTTGGCCAGTTCCTGATCGTAATCACCGGTCGTGGCGACGCGTAGGGTATCGGCGATCGCGGCGGAGGTAACACCAAGATCGGCCGCACGGGCAAAATCGGGCCGTACGATCAGCTCGGGGCGCACCAGGCTGGCCGTCGATATGACGGCGCCTACCCCTGAAATGCTGCGCAGCTCGCGCTCCACCTGCTGCGCATGACGGGTCAGTACACGACCGTCTTCGCCCGCCAGCACCAGCACATAGTTCTCTGAATCGCCCATGCCGACCTTGACGCGCACGCCGGGTAATACGGCCAGGGCTTCGCGCAGTTGGCTTTCGATGTGCTGCTTGGTCAACCCAGAGCGCTCATCGCGGTGCGTCATGTTTAGCGTCAGCACCGCTGTGCGCACGTCTCCCGCGGAGCTTGCGGGTGACTCGACGGGGTCGCCACTGGCCGCACTGGCGCCGATGCTGGTGTACACCATCTTCACTTGGTGATTACGTTCGACGATCCTGCGCGCGCGCTCGGCCAGCACAAGGCTGTCGCCCAGTGTGCTGCCGGGTGCGAGCGTCAAGGTGACTTGGGTCTGCCAATCGTCATCGGGCGGAATGAAGGTGCCCGGCAACGATGCCGCGAGCAGCAGCCCGCCGACGAAAAATGCCGCTGCCGCCGCTACCGTCAGCACGCGGTGGCGCAGGCACCAGCGCGCCCAGACCAGGTACAGGCTGATCCAGCGCGAGGGCTTGTCCGCCTGCTGCTTTGGTGCCCGCAACAGGTAAGCCGCCATCATCGGCGTGAGCATACGCGCGACGAGCAGCGAGAAGAACACCGCAATGGCCGCCGTCCAACCGAACTGGACGAAGAACTTGCCGACGGTACCGCTCATAAAGGCGGTGGGCAGAAACACGGCAATCAGGGTGAAGGTGGTCGCGACAACGGCCAGGCCGATCTCGTCGGCCGCCTCCATCGCGGCCTGGTAAGGCGTCTTGCCCTGACGCATATGGCGCGCGATGTTTTCGATCTCGACAATGGCGTCGTCCACCAGAATGCCGATCACCAGGGACAAGGACAGCAGCGTTACGGTGTTGAGGGTGAAGCCCATCCAGTACATCACCGCGAAGGTCGGGATCGCCGACAACGGCAACGCCACGGCGACGACCAAGGTCGCCCGCCAGTCGCGCAAAAAGAGAAACACCACCAGCACGGCGAGCGCCGCCCCTTCATAGAGCAGGCGCATTGAGCCATCGTAATTCTCCACCACCATGTCAACGGAGTTGAACGCTTCGGTGACGGTGATTTCCGGGTGCTTGGCTTTCAGCTCATCGAGTGCGGCACGCACACCTTCGCCAACGGCCACCTCACCGGCGCCACGGGCGCGGACGATTTCGAAACCGACCACCGGCTGGCCATTCAACAGTGCGGCCGAGCGTGGTTCGGCGACAGTGTCAGAGACGCTGGCAATCTGATCAAGCCGGACGCGCCGGCCATCGCTGAGGGTGATGTCCAGCCGTGCAATCTCTTCCGCCGACTGCACGGTGGCAAGGGTACGTACGGTCTGCTCGCCGCCGCCCAGGTAGGCCCGGCCGCCGGAGGCTTCCTGCTGCACCTGACGCAGCTGGCGCGAGATATCCAGAGCCGTAGTGTTCAGCGCCAGCAACTGCGCCGGATCCAACGCAATACGCACCTCGCGGGTGACGCCGCCGACCCGGGACACGGCGCCGACTCCGGGCACTGCGAGCAATGTCTTGCTGATGTCATGATCGACGAACCAGGACAGAGCTTCATCATCCAAGCGCGTCGAAGCGACCGTGTACGTAAGGATCGGTGAGCCGGAGACCACCACCTTTCTGATCACTGGGTCGCGCAAGTCTGCCGGCAAGTCGGCGCGTACCCGAGCAATGGCATCCCGGACATCATCCAGCGCTTCCTGGGTCGACTTTTCGAGGCGAAACTCGACCGAAATATCCGCAGTACCGTCAGTCAGGGTGCTCTGGATATGTTTAACGCCCTGTACCGTGGCGAGGGAATCCTCAATCTTGCGCGCGACATCATTTTCCAGCTGTGAGGGCGAAGCACCCGGCAGTTCGGCCGTTACGGTAATCACCGGCAGGTCGATATCGGGAAACTCCTGGACGTTCATCATGCCGAACCCCATCAGGCCGGCGAATGTCAGCAGGATGAACAGCAGGATGGCCGGGGTGGGATTGCGGATCGACCAGGACGAGACGTTGAGGCTCATCGCACACCCCCACTCAAATCCGTGCTGGCGGGCGTGGCGTCTGTCACCGAGGTCCGCGGGTCATCGCTCAAGGCTGGCGACTCCTCAACCACACGAACAAAATCGCCGTCACCCAAAAAACTGCCGCCCGCCAAAACCACCTGATCGGCGGCATCTAGGCCGTCGGTAACCTCGACGCGCTGCCCTACTCGCCGTCCGACCGTCACCTTGCTCTGCACAACCTTGGCGTCCGCCCCCACACGAAGCACGTAACTGAAACCGTCGCGCAGCAGCACCGCACTCTGAGGCAAGGTCATCGCCTGATCGCTGCCGACCTCGAACTCGCCCCGGGCGAACATGCCGGCGCGAGCCGGGCTGTTCGTGGGCAGGTCGACATACACCAGACCATTGCGGGTTTGTCTATCGACCAGCGGCGCGATCATTCGCAGCCTGCCCTCCACCACCTGATCGTTGGCCATGCGCACCTGGGCAATCTGGCCGGGCTGCAGCCGGGCAAGATCCGCTGCGGCAACCTCAGCGTGCCATTCAAGGCGCCGGCCGCGGATCAGCCGGAATAACTCCTGACCAGCCGGCAGCACGGCGCCCACGGTGGCGCTACGCGATGAGATGACGCCATCGTCAGGCGCCAGCACACGGGTCTGGAGCATGCGCAGACGCTGGCTTTGTTCGGCCGCTCTAGCAGCCTCCAGCCGGGCTTGCGCCGTACGCTCCGCCGTAAGGTATTGAGTGATCTGCTGCGCCGATAATGCACCACTGCTTTGCAGTAGCCGGGTCCGTTGGGCGTTGGCCTCGGCCTCGGCAAGCGCCGCCTCTGCCTCTGCCGTCGCCGCGCGACGTTGCGCAAGCTCGGCGCGCAGCGTGTCGGCGGCAAAGGTGGCGAGCACCTGGTTACGCCGGACCAAGTCACCCACATTGACCATGACCTCGGCGAGGCGCAGGCCGTCCGCCTCGGTGCCAACGCTGGCTTCCTGCCAGGGCATGACAGTGCCGTTGGCCTGTATGCGAATGGGCAGGATCGCGGGTTGCAGACTGGTGACGGAGACCGTGAGCGCAGGCTTCGTCGTCGCGAGCGCCTTATCGTTAGCCGGTGCCGGGCCAGGGGGCCATACGACCAGGGCCGCAATCAAGAGGGTAAACGCCGCGACCATCGTCATGACGATAAAAGCAGTGTGGCGGATTGTTTTGTTCATGGGTGTAGTAATCCTGAGCAGGCCTGCGAATGGCTTATGGGGCGTCACACGTCGCTGATTTCGTTTAGCTCAGCAGCGGACCAACCGCCGCCGACCGCGCGGTACAAGCTGATCCAACTGGCAACCCGTTCGCGTTGCAGCTCAATAAGGGCGACGGCGGCGGCAACCTTGCTGCGGCGCGCATCTTCAAGCTCGAACAAGCTGGCACTGCCGACCCGATAACGGGATTCGACGGCGAGGTAAGAACGCTCGAAGCCGTCGAGCGCACGGCGAGCATCGTCACTGCGGGTCGCCGTGCTCTGCAGGGTGACGAGCGCGGTTTCCACCTCACGGATGGCGTTGCGCAAACGCTCGGCATAGACAACGCTTGCCACCTCGTAGCGTACCTTTGCCGCTTCGGCATTCGCCCGCCGAGTGCCGCCATCGAACAGCGGCAGCGTCACCGCAACAGGGCCGACGCTCCACAGCGTGCCGTTGCTGCTGACACCGTTTCCCTCAGAGATACGCGTGCTGCCGATGTTTCCGCTCAGGGTGACGCGCGGCCAGCGCAACGCCTGCGCCTGTGCCGATTCAGCGCTCGCAGCGACGACATCACGCGCTGCGGCATAGATATCGGGGCGCTGCGCGAGCACCTGGGCAGGCACACTGGCTACGCGGAACTGGGCTGGCTGCGGCAGCTGCGCCGTGGTGTCGATCAGTTGCTTGCGCAACCCCGCTTCGTCTCGCGCCGTTAGAGCAACCAGCGACTTGATCAGGTAGTCACATTGCATACGCTGCTCAGCCAGGGTCACCTGCCCTTGCGCCGCGCTGGCGCGAGCCAGCGCGGCCTCGGCGGGCGCCTGAAAGCCGCCGCCCACCATCAGCTCGGTCAAGCGCGCTGTTTCCCTACGTGACTCGGCGTCGAATTCGGCCTGCTCGATCTGCGCTTCGCACGCCCGCAGCTCGACATAGGTCGTCGCGATCTCCGCGGCCAGTGAAACGCGCGCGTCATGCCAGCCCGCCATGCGCGCTTCCAGCTCTGCCTGCGCGGCCCTGGCACCAGCACGGTTGGCGCCGAACAAGTCGAGCTCCCAACTGGCCTGCAGTCCTGCGGAAGATAACGAAGCAACCGGGGAGCCCACTTCGGATCGACCGCGGCTGGCATCAGTAACCGCATCCAGCGAGGACAACAATGCCGCCATGCCGCCAACGCGCGCCGCCTGTGCATCGGCAATACGCCCAAACGCCTGAGCCAGGGTCGCACTGGCGGACTGCCCATCGGCGATCAGGCCGAGCAGCTGCGGGTCGTCGAATTGCGCCCACCAACCTGTAAGCCCATCGATTGTGCCCTCATGAGCAAGGGGGGCATGCCAACGTGCAGCAACAGGCGCCTCGGCACTGCCTGGCGTGGGCGGCGGCGCGATGGCGGCGCAGCCGGCGAACACGGATGCTGCCAACACGGCCCAGGGCAGGTTGAGTAATGCATTCAAAACGATGTTCTCCCTTCTTACGTGGGGCAAAGCCGCACGTGTTCAACACGAGGCCACGGGCCGTCGGTTAGCTGTTTTCGGGAGTCACTATCGGGGGGGCAACCTTTCCAGATACTTACCGGCAGGCAAAACAAATAAAGCGTGGTCAGTAAGTGTTCAGTAAGTCGGAGCTGCCAATCATTGGGCCGTCTTCATCCTTGCTCTGGAGAGCCCAATGCATCGTTTCCGCTTCCCCGCTCCGAACCTTTCGCGTGTACTTGTACGCAACCTGGGCATTTCCGCCGTTGTGGCTGGTTTAAGCTCATCATTGGCCGCTCAGGCGGCCGAACAGAAACTGGGTGATAGCACGTCGAATTGGGGCCTGGGGCTTGGCGTTGCCAGCGCTCAGCAGCCCTACACAGATATCGACCGTGATAGCCAGGCAATACCGCTGATCTATTTCGAGAACGACTATGTGCGGGTCCTCGGCGCAACAGCCGAGATCAAGCTCCCCAGCTTGCAGATGGGCGACTCTCAGCAATTTAACTTCAATATCATCGCAACCTATGACTCCAGCGGCTACGAAGAGGGCGACGCAGCAATCCTCGATGGCATGGATGATCGCGACGGGGGTTTCTGGGGCGGGGCCAAGGTGGAATGGCAGAGCGAATGGGTCAACATCAACGCTGAATGGCTCGCCGATGTATCCGGTGACAGCGACGGTCAGCGGTTTACTCTGGGGCTGGAAAGAAGCTGGACGTTCGGCCAGCACATGATGCTTACTCCGCGGCTGGCCGCCGTCTGGCACAACCAGGATTACGTCGACTACTATTTTGGCGTTCGTAACGATGAAGTGCGTGCCAATCGCGCAGCCTATAAAGGGAAATCCACCATCAACACTCAATTTGGCGTGCGTGGGACCTACATGTTCGATCAACAGCACTCGGTATTCCTCGACCTGGAAACCGTACGCCTTGGCAGCGAGATCGAGGACAGCCCGCTGGTCGATACCTCTAGCGAAAACAGCGTGCGCTTCGGTTACCTGTACCGCTTCTGATGAGCCGCATTCTCCTGATCGAGGATCACGAACGGCTGGCCCAGCTGATCTGCAAGGGCCTGGCGGGCGCCGGTATTGCGGTCGATGTGGTCAGCCGCATAGATGCCGCCTGGGCGGCGATCCAGCAACTGCCCTACCAGGCCATGATTCTTGATCGGGGTTTGCCTGACGGCGACGGACTGGCCTTGCTGCAGAAATTGCGCAAGGCCAGCCTGGGCCTGCCTTGCCTGGTCTTGACCGCCCGTGATGCGTTACATGATCGCGTGGAAGGTCTGGATGCAGGTGCCGACGACTACCTTGCCAAGCCCTTCGCTATGGATGAAATGGTGGCGCGCGTAAAGGCCCTGCTGCGTCGCCCGGTACTGCTCAACAGCCTCAATCCCAGTTACGGCGGGATGACCTTGCGCCCCGAAACCGGGGTGTTATGGCACGGGGAAAACAGCGTTGCCCTATCCCCCGCAGAGATGCAGATCGTGTTGCTGTTTTTGCGCAATCAGGAGGATGTCGTGCGCCGCAGCGCACTGGAGGCAGCCGCCTGGGGACTGAGCGAAGCAGTCACGCCAAACGCCCTCGATGTCGCCCTACATCGTATTCGCCGCAAACTGATCGCTATTGGTTCGCGCTACAAAATTATCAACATCAGGGGGCATGGTTATGCGCTTCGCGAGCAGCCTGGGGCTCAATAGCCTCGCCGCCAAAGTGCTGTTTGCCTACATAGCAGGCGCGGTACTGACTACCACCCTGGTGGTGCTGGCCGCTGTTTCAGTCACCACCTCGCAAAGCGCCTTGCTCTCGGACGCCGAGGTGGCCGATACCACGAAAGAAATGGCCGATGACCTGCTGTACGACAGCAATGGCGTGCCCATCGGACTTGATATCGAAGACTTCGATGTCGAGTGGGTCTTCGACAGTTTCAGGCAGGAGACCGCTTACCGCGTACTGGACACCTCGGGAAAGGTTGTGCTGTCCGCCCCCACCAGCGAGGTCATCTGGCCTGAAATCGCCAGCGGGCAACCCCAGCCTGGCAGTTTCACGTTCGAGCAGAGGGGCGTGACAATGCACGGCGCCACTGAAGCGGTCGAGCACGACGGACGCACCTGGTATCTGCAGTTCACTGCCAGTACGCGTTTTTTTCACTTGGTATATCGGGCGTTTGCCTTACCCTTCACTAGCCTGGGCATCATGCTGTTCAGCCTGGTGCTGCTCTTCGTTTTCGGTGCATGCGTTTATGTGACTCTGAAATACAGCTTCAAACCGCTGCGGGATATATCGACAGCCGCTGCCGCTATTTCCCCCCGCTCCCTGCACGCACGCCTTCATAGCGAAGCGGCTCCATCGGAAATTGCCCCGCTGGTGGACAGCTTCAACAAGGTGCTCGAACGGCTGGAGAGTGGCTACCGTGTCCAGCAGGAATTTCTCGCAACCGCAGCACATGAGCTGAAAACACCCCTAGCATTGATTCGCGCACAGATTGAGCTGATCGATCATGGCCATGAGCGTCAATCACTGTTGAACGATCTTGAACACATGACCCGTCAGGTCCATCAGTTGCTGCACCTGGCCGAAGCAAGCGAAATCCAGAGTTACCGGTTCGCTAAGGTGAACATTCGCAATGTGGCGACTGAAGCCGTGAATTATCTGCAACGCATGGCAGATGGCGCGGATGTGCGACTGGTGATATCCGGGGACAACGAACCGCAGTGGCTGGCGGATCGGGGCGCCCTCTTCACCCTGCTGAAAAACCTCCTGGAAAACGCCATTCAACATGCACCGAGCGGTAGCGCAATTCATCTTGAAGTGCGTAGCAACAACCTGACGCTGCGCGATTGGGGCCCCGGAGTGGAGGCGGAGCAACTGCCCCATCTGTTCGAGCGCTTCTGGCGTGGAGTACACAGACGTGACCATGGCGCCGGCCTTGGCTTGTCTATCTGCCAGGAAATTGCAACAGCCCACAACTGGACGCTGGCCGTGCAACGGGCCGAGCCCGGCCTGATGTTTCAGCTGTCACGGCCTGAGGGGTGTCCGGTGCTTGAATCGTCCTGAGCAGCGTCAGCCTATCGGCCACTCAAACCGTACGATGGTCCTTGCAGCATCAGGCGAACGGGAGAACGTAACGCTGCCGCGCATTCGTATTGCAACGCGCTGCACAACTGCCAACCCCAAGCCCAAACCCGGATGCCGGCGGGCCGTATCGCCACGTGCAAAGGCTTGCAGCATCGCCTGCTGATCTTCCGGCGCGATACCCGACCCGCAGTCCTCGACCTCAATCAGAGCCCTGAGACCCACCGAGCCCACGGTCAATCGCACCGGCGGCTGACCGTGGGTAAACGCATTGTCGAGCAGGTTGCCAATCACGCGCTCAAGCAGCACGCCACTGGCGTGAGGCACGATGAGCGACGGCGGTACTGCAACCAGCAACTCCGTATCGGCGCGCTGCTGCTGCGCCACTACGCTGTTTGCCACTACGGCCACATCCACCGTCTCGTTCAGACACAGCTCACCACTGCGCACATAGTCGAGAAAGCTTCCTACGAGCCGATCTGCTTGCAGCGCATTACGCACGATGACTTCGCGCTTCGGGGCAATGCCATCGCCCTCAGGCAAAAGCTCGGCCGCCATGCAAATCCGGCCAAGCGGACTTCGAAGATCATGCGACACACCCGCCAACAGTAATGCACGCTCGCGTTCTTGTTGATCAAGGGACTGCCGCAGCGTACGCCAGGCTTCGTCGATCGCTTGGACTTCCGCGCTAGCGTGTGGCAGCGGGTCGCTGGATACATCGTCGG
>Ga0247831_1004069_pt1 | contig 20115 bp, 19 predicted proteins | sample LaCruzMarch2015__9_FD_192406 | JGI IMG/M metagenome (GOLD analysis project Ga0247831, IMG submission 192406) | Freshwater microbial communities from meromictic Lake La Cruz, Castile-La Mancha, Spain - LaCruzMarch2015_1m | ecosystem: Environmental > Aquatic > Freshwater > Lake | place: Spain...
TTTGAGCGCGTATGTCGAACGATGTCGGTCAGTTGCTTTTAGTCGGGGTGCCGGGGACGGAATTGGAGGCGGAGACGGCGGCTATGCTGCGGCGGGTCCAGCCGGGCGGGTTCATTCTTTTCGGGCGTAATATCCAGTCGCCGGAACAGGTGCGGAAGTTGATCGATGATCTGCGCGATCTTTCGACGGTCGAACCAATCATCACCATCGACCAAGAGGGCGGACGCGTCTCGCGGTTGCGTTTGATCGGCGAGGAGCCGCCCAATGGGCAGCAGTTGCGCGACCGGGGGAACCCGGAATTGGTGCGGCGGCATGGGGAGCTGACCGCGAAACTCCTGCGGCTTTTCGGGTTCAATCTCGATCTTTGTCCGGTGCTCGATCTTTCCTTCGACGATGAGGCGGACAACTCGCTGCGTGGGCGTTGCTATGGAAAAACGGTCGAGCAGGTCATCGCGTTGGCCGGTGAATTCAACACCGCCCTGCGGGCCGGCGGCATTCTGAGTTGCGGCAAGCACTTTCCGGGTTACGCCGCGGCGGTGGAAGATCCGCACCATTCCTTCCCAGTCATCGAGCGTTCGCGGGCCGAGATGGAGGCGAACGAGTTGGCGGTGTTCCGTCATTTCGCGCCGCTGGTCGATAGCATGATGATCGGTCACATCCACTATGGTTCTCTCGATCCAGAGATGCGTCCGGCTTCGCTTTCGCCGGTCATGATCAACGGTCTGCTGCGGCAGGAGATGGGATTCAACGGGCTGGTCATGACCGACGACTTGGACATGGGGGCGATTCTCAACACGACCTCATTCGAGGAGATGCTGGCGCTCGGATTGGCCGCGGGGAATGACCTGCTCATGATTTGTCACCGGGTGGAGATGCTTGAGCAGGCGCGGGCCGTGCTGGAGAAGCAACCGTCGGAAGTGCTGGCGGCTTCGCTCGGGCGGGTGGCGGCCTTCAAAAAGAAGATGGCGGCGCCTGCGGAGTTTTCGCGAGCGGCGTTTGAGGCGATCAACCGTGACATCTGGGAGTTGCGGGTGGCCACGCTGGGCGAGGAAAAAGCGCGCGAGAAAAGCTTGGAAGACGGGAAGCGCTCGCCGGTGGAGCTTTATTAAAAGGGCGAACGGTGAAAGTTGAGATGATAGAAACGGCAGCGCTCCCGTTGGTCGACTGGGTGGTGCTCGGTCTTTACTTTGCCGCCATGCTCGGTGTGGGCTGGTATTTTTACCGCTCGGGGCGGAGTTCGACCGCGGCGGGGTTCACCAAGGCGGACGGCGCGATGCCGGGTTGGGTGGTCGGGCTGTCGATTTTGGCGACCTATGTGAGTAGTATCAGTTTTCTCGCCTTGCCCGGACGCGCCTTTGCGGGGAATTGGAATGCGTTTGTCTTCAGTCTGTCTCTGCCCATCGCGCTGTGGGCCGCGGCGCGGTGGTTCGTGCCTTATTATCGCGCGACCGGCGAGGTCTCGGCCTACAGCCATCTCGAGACGCGGTTCGGTCCGTGGGCGCGGGTCTATGCGGGGGTCTGCTATCTGCTCACGCAGTTGGCGCGGATGGGATCGGTCATGTTTTTGATGGCTCTGCCTATGCACCTGCTGCTCGGCTGGGAAATGCACTGGATCATCCTGCTCACGGGGGTGTCGGTCATTCTTTACACGATGCTCGGCGGGATTGTCGCCGTGATGTGGAGCGATGCGGTGCAGGCCATCATTCTCATGGCCGGCGCGCTTTTGTGCCTCCTGCTTCTCGTGGCCGGTTTGCCGGACGGCGCGGTCGCCGGTTGGGACTATGCGGTGGCCCACGACAAATTTTCGCTCGGCAGTTTCGGGGCGTCGTTGGGCGAGTCGACGTTCTGGGTCGTGCTGGCTTACGGGATCGTCATCAACCTGCAAAATTTCGGCATCGATCAGAATTACGTGCAACGCTATGTGGCGGCGCGGTCGGAAACCGCGGCGCGGCGCAGCCTGTGGGTCGGCGGGATGCTTTACCTTCCGGTATCGGCCGTCTTTTTCCTGATCGGCACGGGGCTCTTTGTTTTCTACGGAACACAGCCGGACCTTTTGCCCGCCGCCTTGCAGGGGGCGGATCAGGCGGACCGCATCCTTCCGTATTTCATCCTCACCCAGTTGCCGCCCGGGGCCAAGGGATTGCTCCTCGCGGCGATTTTTTCCGCGGCGATGAGCACGGTTTCCACCAGTTTGAATTCGTCGGCGACGCTCTTGCTGACCGATTGGTATCAAAGATTTTTCCGGCCGGAGGCCGGCGAACGCGAGTCGATGCGTGTGCTCCATGGGGCGTCGCTGGTCTGGGGCGCGCTGGGCACGGGCGTGGCGCTGGCCATGATCGGAGTCAAAGCGGCGCTCGATGCCTGGTGGACGCTTTCCGGGATTTTTGCCGGCGGGATGCTGGGTTTGTTTTTGCTCGGGTTGATCTCGCGGCGGGCGGGGAATCCGGCGGCGGTCACCGCCGTGCTGGCCGGGGTCTTGGTCATCCTCTGGATGACCCTCACGCCCGGATCGGCGGCGTGGCCGGCGGAGTTACAGAGCCCGTTCCACAGCTTCATGACTGTGGTGGTCGGGACGTTGGTCATCCTTTTGGTGGGGCTGGGGGTGAGTTCTCTGAAGAATAGAAGCGGCGTCCCCGACGCTTGACGTGGGGGACAAGCCGCGGGGACGCCTCTATCCACTTTTTTCGGATAGAGGCAAAAGGCCGTTTTTTGTGCGGTTTGCGGAAGCAATTCGCTCTTGAGTCGGACTATTAGACAGGCTTATAAGAAGCGTTCGGCCGCGAGTTCGCGCTTGCGGCTTTTTTATCTCCGATGAGCTTTTCTTTCCCGATCGCCGCCGCTATCCCGCTCTATGCCGACAAGTTCTTGTTGGAAGTCGACTGGCTGACCAATTCGATCTTTGTCTCGTTGTTGGTCATGGGGATTGTGCTCGTGTTTGCCCGGCGGGCCACGAAGGAGGTCAAACTGGTGCCGGACGGTCCGCAGAATCGCTTCGAAGCGATCGTGGAGACGCTTTACGACACGGTGGAGGAAATTGTCGGGCCGCACATGGTGAGCAAGGTTTTCTCGCTGCTGGCGACCCTGTTTATTTTCATTCTTGTCTCGAACTGGTTCGCGCTCTTGCCCGGCGTCGGTTCGATCGGTTTCGCGGCCGATTCTTCGCAGGTCGGGGCTTGGCACAGCATCAGTGCGGATAATCTCAAAGTGGCCATCCTGCGTCCGACCACGGCCGATCTGAACATGACCTTGGCCATGGCGCTCGTCTTCATGGCGCTCTGGCTTTACTGGTCGATCGGCGAAATGGGCGTGGGCGGTTTCCTCAAGCACATGTTCGGGGTGAAAGGCGGTCTCAAGGGCTTCATGGCCATCGTGCTCATGCCGATTTTTTTCATGGTCGGCGTGATCGAGGTCGTCTCCATCGCTTTTCGTCCGGTTTCCCTCTCGTTGCGTCTTTTCGGCAACGTCTTTGCCGGGGAGAACCTCCTCGTCACCATGCTGACCCTCGGCAAGCAACTCGGCTTGCCGGATATTGTCGCCTACATTTCGAGCATCATTCTCCCCATTCCTTTTTACTTCCTCGAATTGCTGATCGGACTGCTCCAAGCCATGGTTTTCACCCTGCTTTGCGCGGTCTACATCACCTTGTCGACCACCCACGACGAGGAGGAAGCGCACTAAAACTTTCCCGCCGGGACCATGCCCAGAGCGTGGGCGGCGTGAACCAACAACAACACAAGACATAACATGATCACACCTATCATCGCAGAAGCCGCGGCCACCGCGGGGATCTCCGGAAGTTTCACCCTCGCCATCGCCGGCGCCGGGGCCGCCATCGGCATCGGCATGGTCGGCGCCAAGGCCGTGGAAGCGGTCGGACGCAATCCAGGCGCTTTCGGCAAGGTCCTGACCCTGGGTATCATCGGTATGGCGCTGGCTGAAGCCATCGCCATTTACGCCCTGATCCTCGCGTTCGGCGGACGTTAAAACTCACCGGGCCGTCCCGTTCGCGGGACGGCCTGCCTCCGCGCTCACCATGGAAATCGTCCAACAACTTTTCAGCCAGTTCGGCGTCACTTGGCCGAAGTTCATCGCCCAGACGATCATCTTCATCATCGTTTACTGGGTGCTGAACAAATACGCCTTCGGTCCGATCGTCAACGTGCTGGCCGAACGCCGCCGCCGCATCGCCGAGGCGCAGGAAAACGCCGAGAAAATCAAACAGCAACTGGCTGATGCCGACGCGCGCTACAAGGAAATTCTCGGCAAAGCCGACGTGGAAGCCAAAGCCCTCATCGACGAGGCCCGGGCCAGCGCCGAAGCGGTGCGCGAGAAACGCGTGCAGGAAGCCATCGGCGAGGCCGAGGGCGTCATCCGCAAAGCCCACGAATCGATCGAACAGGACCGCCGCAAGATGGAGGCCGAAGTGAAGAACGCGATGGTTGGACTCGTGGCCGCCACGACCTCGAAAGTGACCGGCAAAATCCTCACCGCTGACGACCAGAAGCGCCTCAACGAGGAAACGATCAAGGAGATCGCAGCGTGAAGAAGTCTGAGGCAACGCTTTCGCTGATGTGGAATGGGCATCCTGCCCATGACCTCATGGCATCATGGGCAGTATGCCCATGCCACTTTCCTGAACGCCGATGAGATCTCCCCGCGAGGCCCGCAAAACCGCCCGTTCGCTCTTCCGTGGTTGCCTGACCGGCGGACGACTCGACGCCTCGCGCGTCCGGGCCGTGACCGAAGTGGTGGCGAGAGACCAACCGCGCGGCTACCTTGGTATTCTGCAGGTTTTCTCCCGTCTGGTGCGCCTCGAATTGGATCGCCGCCACGCGGTGATCGAAAGTGCGGCACCCCTTTCCGAAGCCGCCATGAAAGAAGTCCGTGACGAAATCACCCGGACCCATGGCGACGACCTGACCTTTGAAACGGCGGTGCGTCCCGACCTGATCGGCGGCCTGCGCGTGCGCGTCGGCAGTGACGTGTGGGACGGCAGTGTCCGCGCCCGCCTTGAAGCCTTACCCGTTTGAAACCCATTTAAAAAACCAAGCCCATGAGCACACTCGTTGAAGAAATCGAATCCAAGATCAAAGGCCTGCAAGCCGGCGCCGCGCACACCAATACCGGCAAAGTCCGCGAAGTCGGCGACGGCATCGCCCGCGTCGAGGGGTTGAGCAATGTTATGCTCAACGAAATGGTGGAATTCCCCGGCGGCGTCTTCGGCCTCGCCCTCAACCTCGAGGAAAACGAAGTCGGTGTCGTTCTCCTCGGCAGCTACGGCAACATCAAAGAAGGCGACGAGGTCAAGACGACCGGCCGGCTGCTTTCCATCCCGGTGGGCAAAGCGCTCCTCGGCCGCGTGGTCAACACGCTCGGCGAACCGATCGACGGCAAGGGACCGATCGAGGCGACTACCTACTATCCGTTGGAAAAAATCGCCCCCGGCATCATCAAGCGCCGCCCCGTGACCCAACCCGTGCAGACCGGCATCATGGCGATCGACGCGATGATTCCGATCGGACGCGGACAACGTGAGCTGATCATCGGCGACCGCGCCACCGGCAAGACCACCGTGGCGATCGACTCGATCATCAGCCAGGCCCGCCTGAACAAGCAGGGTGAGGCTTTGGGCGACAAAGATTTCCGTCCGCTTTATTCGATCTACGTGGCGATCGGCCAGAAGAACGCCAACGTGGCGCGGGTCATTGCCACCTTGGAGAAGGAGGGCGCCATGCCTTACACCATCGTCGTGGTGGCTTCGGCCTCGGACGACGCGGCCAGCCAATACCTCGCGCCCTTTGCCGGAGCGGCGATCGGCGAGTGGTTCATGGACAATGGCATGGATGCGCTTATCGTTTTCGACGACCTGTCGAAGCAGGCTGTGGCCTACCGTCAGGTGTCGCTGCTGCTCAAACGTCCGTCCGGCCGCGAAGCTTACCCGGGCGACGTCTTCTATCTCCACTCCCGCCTGCTCGAGCGCAGCGCGCGTTTGAGCGAAGAGGCGGGCGGGGGATCGCTCACCGCTTTGCCCATCATCGAAACGCAGGCCGGTGACGTCTCGGCCTACATTCCGACCAACGTCATTTCCATCACCGACGGCCAGATCTACCTCGAGGGCGACTTGTTTTACCAAGGTATCCGTCCGGCCATCAACGTGGGCCTTTCGGTCAGCCGCGTCGGTTCCGCCGCGCAGATCAAGGCGATCAAGCAGGTGGCCGGCAAGATCAAGGGCGAGTTGGCCCAGTTCCGCGAAATGGCGGCCTTTGCCCAATTCGGTTCGGACCTGGACGACAAAACCAAAGGCCTCCTCGAGCGCGGACGCCGCATCGTCGAACTTTTCAAGCAGCAGCAATACCAACCGCTGCCGGTCGAAATGCAGGCGGCGGTGCTTTATGCCATGCAGCAGGGCTACATGGACAAAGTGGACGTCGAGAAAATCAAAGACTTCCAAGCCAAGCTGCAGGAATTCCTCGAGACGCGCAAAGCGTCGCTCCTCGACAGCATCCGCACGAAGAAGGCGATCGACGACGCGCTCGGCGTTGAATTGAAGGCTGCCTTGGACGAGTTCGCCCAGTTCTACAAATAACGACCCATGCCGAGCACACGGGACATCCGCCGCCGGATCAAATCGGTCCGCAACACGGCGCAAATCACCAAGGCGATGCAAATGATCGCCGCGGCTAAAATGCGCAAGGCGCAGCAACGCGCCTTGGATGCCCGGCCCTATGCCCGGATGCTCAACCGCGTGCTGGTTTCCCTGAGCAAGCACAGCGAGGACGAACTCCATCCGCTCCTCCAGGCCCGCCCGGTCCATCACACGCTGGTCTACGTCGTCGCGACGGACAAAGGCCTCTGCGGCGGACTGAACACGAACCTCTTCCGCGAGATCCAGCGATTCGACTCCGCCACGACCAGTTTCATTGCCTCGGGCAAAAAGGCTGTCGATTTCCTAGCTCGGACCAAGCGTCCGCTGCTGGCCGACTTCCCGATGCGCGACACGCCGGAATACGGCGAGGTCAAACCCGTCTCGCAATTCATCATCGAAAAATTCCTGGCCGGCGAGTGCGACCGTGCCGTCGTGCTCTACACCGATTTCATCAACACGCTCATCCAGGTGCCTTCGGCGCACGAACTGCTCCCCATCGCCTCCTTCGAGATGGGCGGCCAGCATGCGGAGGACACCGATTCCGCGGCGGAAGACGCCATGTCGGCCTTCAAATTCGAACCTTCCCCCCAGGAAGTGCTCAACGCGTTGCTCCCGTTTTACATCGGCAACGAGCTGTATGCCATGATCCTCAACGCCCGCGCCTCCGAGCAGAGCGCGCGCATGGTGGCCATGAAGAATGCCACCGACAATGCCAAGACCCTCATCAAAGACCTCACCCTCGAATACAACAAAATACGCCAGGCCGCGATCACCACGGAAATCCTCGAGATTTCCTCGGCCCAGATCGCCATGGGCTAACCAATCAAAGATATGAGCAACACCGGAAAAATCGTGCAAATCATCGGCCCCGTCGTGGACGTCGATTTCAGCGCAGCCCAACTCCCGAAAATTTACGACGCCCTGGAAACCACGGTCGACGTCAATGGGGAAAAATCCAAACTCGTCCTCGAAGTCCAACAGGAATTGGGCGAGGGCTGGGTTCGTGCCGTGGCCATGTCCAGCACCGAGGGCCTCCGCCGCGGCGGCGAGGTCATCGGCACCGGCGCCCCGATCTCCGTCCCGGTCGGCGATGCGGTGCTCGGACGTATTTTCAATGTGACCGGTGACCCGGTGGACGAGGCCGGTCCGGTCGTGACCGAGAAGCGGTATCCCATTCACCGCGGCGCGCCCTTGCTCGTCGAGCAGGACACGCAGGCCCAGATCCTCGAGACCGGGATCAAGGTCATTGATTTGATTTGTCCCTTCACCAAGGGCGGCAAGAGCGGCGCTTTCGGCGGCGCCGGCGTGGGCAAGACCGTGGTCATCATGGAGCTGATCAACAACATCGCCAAAGGCCATGGCGGTTATTCGGTCTTCGCCGGAGTCGGCGAGCGCACGCGCGAGGGCAACGATCTTTTCAACGAAATGTGCGAAGCGGGCATTATCGACAAGAAGGACATGGCCAAATCGAAGGTCGCGCTGGTTTACGGCCAGATGAACGAACCTCCGGGCGCGCGTCTCCGCGTTGCGCTCACCGCGCTGGCCATGGCCGAGTATTTCCGCGACGAGAAAAACCAGGACGTCCTGCTCTTCATCGACAACATCTTCCGCTTCTCGCAGGCGGGATCGGAAGTGTCCGCCTTGCTCGGACGCACGCCGTCCGCCGTGGGGTATCAACCAACCTTGGCCGCCGAGATGGGCAACCTGCAGGAGCGCATCACCTCGACCAAGAAAGGTTCGATCACTTCGCTGCAGGCCGTGTATGTGCCGGCGGACGACTTGACCGACCCCGCGCCGGCCACGACCTTCGCGCACCTTGATTCGACCATCGTGCTCGAGCGTTCCATCGCCGAGTTGGGCATCTACCCGGCGGTCGATCCGTTGGCTTCCACCTCGAAGGCGCTTGCGCCCGAGATCGTCGGCAAGGAGCACTACGAGGTGGCCCGCGGCGTGCAGCGCGTGCTGCAGCGTTACAAGGATTTGCAGGACATCATTGCCATTCTCGGCATGGATGAACTCAGTCCGGACGACAAACAGACCGTCTACCGCGCCCGCAAAATCCAGAGATTCCTCAGCCAGCCGTTCCACGTGGCCGAGATCTTCACCGGCACCAAGGGCGAATACGTCAAGACGGAGGACACGGTCCGCGGCTTCAAAGAAATCCTCGAAGGCAAATACGATGACGTGCCGGAGCAGAACTTCTACATGAAGGGCAGCCTCGACACCGTCACCCGCTAAAGCGTGGCCGCCAAAATCCAGTTCGAAATCGTCTCGCCCGCCGGGGTCAGCACCGCGGCGGAAGTCGATCAGGTGGTCATACCGACGACGACCGGCGAAATCGGCGTGCTCCCGCACCACGAGCCGGTTATGACCATGCTCGAACCGGGCGAATTGGCCGTGATCAACGACGGCAAGACGACCTACGCCGCGGTGGGCGAGGGCTTTGCCCAGATCACGCCGGGACGCATTTCCATTCTGACCGATATGGTGGCGCGAGAGAGCGAGATCGATGAAGATGCGGTGGCCAAGGCCATCGAGCGGGCCCAGACCGCGCTGGCCAATGCGGCGAACATGAGCGATGAGGAAGCGGCTGGATTGGAAGCGGGCCTGAAGCGCAACTTGGCCATGCTGGGGGTGAAGCGCCGTCGGCGCTCGTCCTGAAGACCGGAATTTTTTTAACGGATCACCGGAGCGCACGGGCGCTCGGGGAAGATCCCACCCCAGCGGGACCCGCAGGGCGACATGAGCGGGCAGATGGCAGGAAGTCGAGGAGCTCGACGCGCGGGGGGGCTTCCAGGTGTTGCTCGAGCTCGCGGAGCGCGTGGCTTTACCGTGAAGATTTCACGATGCCGCGCACGATGGCGTCGGCGAGGCGCTGGCGATAGGAAGAGGAGCGGACTTTGCGCGCGTCGCCGGGGTTCGAGAGGAAGCCGCATTCGACCAGGGCGGACGGACGGGCGTTGTTCCTCAGGACGTGGAAGCGTGCGCGTTTGACTCCCCGATTGCCGGAGACGCGGGCCAATTCACGCTGGATATTGGCGGCCAGCGGGTAGGACCGGGAGTTGTAGTAGTAGGTTTCAGTGCCGCTGGCGCCGGAGCGGCTGGCCCAGTTGTAGTGGATGCTGACAAAAACCGCGCCCCGTGTGCGGTTGGAAATGGCCGCGCGGGTCGGCAGGGGAACAAAGTAATCGCCCTTGCGGGTCATGACCACGCGGTAGCCGGCCCGCTTGAGCCCCCGCTCCACCCGCTTGGTCGTATCGAGCGCGTATTTTTTTTCGGTGGAACCATCAATGCCTTTTGCCCCCCGGTCGATGCCGCCGTGCCCGGCATCTAAGACCACGGTGCGGAAACGCCCGACTCCGCCCGTGCTGGCGCACCCCGTCAGGAAGACCACGGCAATGGTCAAGAGGGCCGCGCAAAAAAATACTCGCATCTGTGGAAAGTAAAAAACATGAGTGCTTAGGCAAAGAAAATACGGCGGATTGCGCGGAGAGGTGTCGATGGGCATTCTCGGGTCATGTTGACCAAACGCATTATCCCGTGCCTCGATGTAACCGATGGACGTGTCGTAAAGGGGACGAAATTCCTCGATCTGCGCGACGCGGGGGACCCCGTGGAATGCGCCAAGGCTTACGATGCGCAGGGGGCGGACGAGTTGGTCTTTTTGGATATCACGGCTTCGTCCGACGCCCGTGCGACGATGGTGGACGTGGTCGAGCGGACGGCCTCGGAGTGCTTCATGCCATTGACCGTCGGCGGCGGGATCCGGTCGGTAGAAGATATGAAGGTGATGCTGCACGCGGGGGCAGACAAAGTGAGCATCAACACGTCGGCCATCCAGCGTCCGGAATTGGTGCGCGAAGGCGCGGAGCGATTCGGCTCGCAGTGCATCGTGGTGGCGATCGACGCGCGGCGGCGTCCGGAGGGCGGATGGACGGTTTACACGCACGGGGGACGGAACCCGACGGACTTGGACGCGGTGGCTTGGGCTCGGACCGTGGCGGATCTTGGCGCCGGGGAAATTTTGCTCACGAGCATGGATGCGGACGGCACCAAGGAGGGGTATGATCTGGAATTGGTCGAGGCGGTGAGTTCTGCGGTGAGCATTCCGGTCATTGCCAGCGGCGGGGCGGGGAAATTGGAGCACATGGCCGATGTGCTGCAGAATGCGGGGGCGGATGCGGTGCTTGCCGCGAGCATTTTTCATTTCGGGGAATACTCGGTGGGTGAGGTGAAGGCGTTTCTCGCGGAGCGCGGGGTGCCGGTGCGGAGGTAGCGTCGCTGCTTGCCTGAGGGCCGGCGCGCGGATTCGGTTCCGGCGACGAAGCGATGAAACGACCGGCGGCGTACACGCCGCTGTTACAAATTTGCCGCGGTGCGCCAGATGAAGGCGACGGTGGCGCAGACGACGAAGCCGAGGGCGAGGGGGAGAGCGGCGGAGAGGGCGGTCCAGCGCCAGCTGCCGGTCTCTTTGTAGATGGTGTAAAGCGTGGTGGAGCACGGGTTGTGCAGAAGGCTGAAGAGCATGAGGCAAACAGCGGTCAGGGTTGTCCAACCGGCGGCGGTGAGGAGTCCGAGCAGGATGTGATCTTCCGTTTCAAACATGACGCCGGCCGCGGGTGCGCCGGAGACGTCGGAGCCGGTGAGCAGCACGGTGAGCATGAGAATGGTGGGAACGACAATTTCGTTGGCCGGAATGGCCACAATGTAGGCGACAAGAATGACACCGGTGAGGCCCATGACCCATGCGAGCGGATCGAGACCGGTAGCCATCCACCACGCAAGGCTGTGTCCGCCGGCGTTGATGTTGGCGATGAGCCAAATGACGGCACCGGCGGGGATGGCGAAGACGACGGCTCGCCAGAGGACAAAGAGGGTGCGGTCGATGAGCGAGGTGTAGAGGGTGCGCAGGATGTCCGGCGGACGGTAGGGCGGGAGTTCGAGGCTGAAGGACGAGGCTTCGCCTTTGAGCATGGTGCGCGAGAGGAGCCAAGAAGCGCCGAGGGTGCAGGCGAAGCCAAGGACCGCGACAAAGAAGACGCTCGAGGCGGCGACGAGGCCGGCCAAGGCAGGCGGGGCGAGTGCGCCGACGAAAACCGTGGCCATGAGGATTTGCGTGGGCCAGCGTCCGTTGCAGAGCGAAAAATTGTTGGTGATGATGGCGATGAGTCGTTCGCGCGGCGAGTCGATGATGCGGGTGGCGACGACACCGGCGGCATTGCAACCGAGGCCCATGGTCATGGTGAGTGCCTGCTTGCCGTGCGCGCCGGCCTTTTGGAAAATGCGGTCGAGATTGAAGGCGACGCGCGGGAGGTAGCCGAAGTCTTCGAGCAGGGTGAAGAGCGGAAAGAAAATGGCCATGGGTGGCAGCATGACGCTGATGACCCATGCGCCGGAAAGATACATGCCGTCGATGAGGAGTCCGGCCAACCACGGCCACAGGCCGAGGGCGAGGGCTTGGGTTTTGAGCCACGGATGCATGGTGTCGACGAGCAGCGAGGCGAGCAGGCCCGAGGGGACGTTCGCGCCCTCGATGGTGATCCACAGGGTCAGGGCGAAGAGAAGGGCCATGGCCGGAATGCCGGTCCAGCGTCCGGTCAGGATGCAGTCGAGGCGGCGTTGCCATCCGAGTTGCGTTGCATCGCCGGAGGTGCGCACGTGGCGGGCGGCCAGGGCGGAGGCTTCGCGGCTGACTTCGCCGGCGATTTCGTCCTGGAATTGCGGGCCGAGTTGCCAGCGCATTTCCTCTGCCTCGCGCAGGATGTCGGTGGACTTGGTCATGCGGCGGCGGTGCGGGATTGCTCGAATTCCCCGTTTTGCAAGGCGGCGGCGATGCGCGGGTCACCTTCCAGGAGACGCAGCGCGATCCAGTCGGGATTTTCAAGATGCGGATAGGTGCCGCGCAAGCGCCGCGAGAGTTTGGCCACCGGGGCGCGCAATGCCTCGGGCATCGCCTCGGGGGTGCGCGGCCGGGCGCTGACTGTACCGGTGGCGACATCGCGCAGCGCGACGAGCAATTCGTCGAGTCCCTCGCCGCGGCGGGCGGCCGTGGCGACAACGGGGATACCCAGTTCGCGGGCGATGCCGCGTGTATCAATGTCGAGTCCGCGGGCGCGGGCTTCATCGATGAGATTGAGACAGAGTACGACGCGTCCGGTGATTTGCAGGATCTGCAGGAGCAGGGTAAAATTTCGTTCGAGGCAGGTGGCATCGGCGACAACGAGGGTCACATCGGGGCGGCCGAAGAGAAGGAACTCGCGCGCCACTTCCTCGTCCGGCGTGGTGCCGAGAAGCGAGTAGGTGCCGGGGAGGTCGACGACTTTGTAGCGTTTGCGGTCTATGTCGAAGGCACCTTCCGCGCGGCTGACGGTCTTGCCGGGCCAGTTGCCGGTATGTTGGCGGAGTCCGGTCAAGAGATTGAAAACCGTGCTTTTGCCGACGTTGGGATTACCCGCCAACGCGACAACATAGTCCCAGCGTCCGAGCTTGAGTCCGAGGCGCCGGAGTTCGGCTTTGCTCGAGACGCACGTCTCGCAGGTGGTCGGGGCGCAGTTTGCCATGGGTCAGGCTTCCACGAAAATGCGATCCGCCTGCTCCTTGCGCAGGGCAATGGTGGCGCCGCGCACGCGGTACGCGGTGGGCGAGCCGAGCATGCTGTCGAAGTCGCGCTCGACGCGCGTGCCGGGGACGAGTCCGAGGTCGAGGAGGCGGCGGCGTTCGCCGCCGACCACGGCGGGGGAGAGTCGGACGACTTGGGCGGCTTCGCCGGTGTGCAGCGAGGAAAGCGGACGCATGGGTGGCGAGGGTGGGCAGGGCTCGACTTGGATCGCGCCGGCCACGCCGAGCGGAAGGTCGCAGGTGCGGTCTTCGACTTTGACGCGGAGAAAATCTGCCCCGCGGGCGATAAGATGAAGCCGCGAACCGGCGACCACGCCAAGTGCTGCGGCGCGGCGGAAGACGCCTTCGGGTTCGTCTTCGAGGTGGACGACCATGACATCAGAGCCGTCCCACGCCTCGAGCAACGGCGTTCCCCGCTGCGGAGGAAGTTCACCCTCGCGAGTCGGGATCGGGTCGCCGTGCGGATCGTAATGCGGACGGCCCAAGCGGTCGGCCAGAGCGTCGACATCTTCGGCCGAAAGACGATGTTCGGCTTGGTCGGCACGGCGGTGCCATTGGTCGCTGGCCACTCCGGTCTGGTGGGCGAGATAAGTTTCGTAGATGCGATGGGCGCGCACGACTTGCCGCGCTTGGTCACGTCCGGAATCGGTGAGTTGGATACCTTGGCCAGACGAAGTGGCGAGCCCGCCGGTCGCGAGTTCGTCGATAAGTTGGCCGGCACGCTCGAGGGAAACGCCTGTTGCGCCAGCCAAACTGGCGGTGGTGGCCGTTGTTTGCGCGTATTCGGATTCGTGCAAATGCTTGAGAGCATCTTGCAAGCGGCGGCGGGCTTGCGGGTCGGGACCATGCATCGAAGGCATGGGTTAAAGGTAAAATGTCCGCCTGCCCGTGGCAATGGCGACTAAGCAGGCCCTATCGGGTGAGCCATTCGACGAGAAGGGTATTGATTTTCTCAGTGCGGGCGTCGGGTTGGAGGGGGTCGATGAAGTCGTGGGGGATGTTTTCGGCGGCGGGGAATTCGTGGAGGAAAAATTCGGTCTCGGGGGACGTGGCGCGCCATTGTTCGAGCAGGCGCCGGTTACGGCGATTGTTCACGGCGGGGTCGTTTTCGGTGAGGATGAGACCGAGGCGTTGGACTTTCAGCGGATTGTTGTTTTGGGCGACATCGAGTCCGAGGCGGAGGGCTTCACCGAGGGGGCGGGTGGCGAAGCGGGGGTAGGCGTAGGGCGGGCCGGGGAGGTTTTCGCGGACGCGCGGGTCCCACCAGAGCATTTTGTTGGGCAGGTGGACGAGGGCGGCGGCGAAAGCCGGGGTGAGCGGATCGGGTACCACGGCGGGGCCGAAGAAAGGGGCAAGAAGGAAGACTTCGTCGATGTCGTTGCGGTTTTGGGCCAACCACGCGGCGGAGAGGCCGCTGATGGAGAGTCCGACGACGATGACGCGTTGGCCAAGGCCTTGCGCGAGATCGACGCCGTATTCGGCGTATTCGATGAGGTCTTGCGCGGTCAACGCGGCGTGGGCGTCGGTCAGGCGGTCGGCCAGTCCGTGATGGGCGAGGCGGGGGATGACGACATTGGCGCCGGTGGCGAAAAGTTTTTCGCCGAGCGCACGGAATTGGCGGGGTGCGTTGGTCAGTCCGTGGAGCAAAACGAAGACACGCTCGGTCGGGTGACCGTGGGTCAGGACGATGCTGCGTCCGCCTTCATGCAGGGGTTGGGTGGCTTCCGCAGCTTGCTGGCGGGTCCAGCGTTCCCTGGCTTCATCGTAGGATTGCGCGGGGGCGGGTGAGGAGAGGAGGTCGTCCGTGGGGAGCGGACGCAGCAACCACGCCGCGCCGAGAAAAATCAGGGCGGCGATGGCCGCCAGGACGCGGAGGCCGGTGCGCATGACGTCAGGTCTCCTCGCGGATGCCGAAGAAGATGGCGTAGAGGACGGGGGTTACGATGAGCGAGAGCACGGCAGCGAAGGAAAGGCCGAACATGATGGTCACGGCCATGGACGAGAAGAACGGATCGGTGACCAAGGGAATCATGCCGAGCACGGTAGTCAGCACGACCATGCAGATCGGGCGCATCTTGCTGGTGCAGGCGTCGAGGATTGCTTGATAGGGGCGCGCACCCTTGGCGATGAGGCTGCGGATTTTGCTGACCACGACGATTTGGTTTTTGATCAGTTCACCGCCGAGGGCAAGCAAGCCGAGCAGGGCCATGAAGCCGAAGGGCATACCGGTGAGGAGCAGCCCGGCGGTCACTGCGATGATGCAGAGCGGCATGATGAGCCAGATGAGCAGGGTGGTGCGGATCGAGTTGAAAAGGGCCACGACGATAAAAATCATCAGGGCCAGAACCCACGGGATCGGTTGGGCCAAGGCGCCGCGGGCGCGCACGGAATCCTCGTATTCGCCGCCCCACTCGAGGCGGTAGCCGGGCGGGAGTTCGATGGCTTCGATGCTGTCCTTCACGCGGTCGCGCAATTTGCTGGGCAGTCCGGTGCGGGGATCGGCGTGCACGGTGAGGGTGGGCAGACGGTCGCGCCGGGCCACCACGGGATTTTCCCAGACGACTTCGGTGCCGCCGGTGACTTGCCCCATGGGAATCATGCGGCCGGCGGCCGGGCTCCAGATCTGCAGGCTGTCGATGGCGCCGGCGTCTTCCCGCTCGGCCAGCGGCGGGCGGGCGATGATGGGGAGGAGGCGGTTTTCCTGGGGGAAGAGACCGGTGCCTTCGTCGCCGGGTTCGCGGTAAAGTCCGACCGTGCGGCCTTCGAAGCTGCTTTCGAGGGCCCGGGCGATGTCGGCGCGGCTCAGTCCGCTGCGGCGGGCTTGCTGCTCGAGCACTTGGGGTTGCAGGACGCGCACCTGCTCGCGCCAGTCGCTGCGGATGCCGAGCGCTTGGCCTTTCTCGTCGAGAATTTTCATCGCCTGGTCGCCGAGTTGACGGAGCACGGACGGATCGGGTCCGCTGAAGCGCACTTGGATGCGTCCGCCTTCCCCCGGTCCGAGAAGAAACTTCTTGGCGATACCGTTGGCGTCGGGATGGTTGTCGTCGAGTTCTTGCTGGATGGTGGCGGCGACGCTGTCGATCTTCCGCCAGTCATCGACATCGACGAGGAATTGCACGAAGGCGTGGTTTTCGCTTTCCGGCGAGTAAACGAGGAGGAAGCGCAGTCCGCCGCCGCCGATGAAGGATGTCACATGGGTCACGCCGGGAAGTTTTTGCACGAACTGGCGGAAGTCGCCGGCAAAGGCTTCGGTCTCGCGGAGGTGGGTGCCGGCAGGGAGGTGCACATCGACCATGAATTGCGGACGTGTGGCCGGCGGGAAAAAGCTCTGGTCGACATAGCGGAAACCGCCGATCCCGGCGGCAAAGCCGACGATGGCGAGGATCACCACCAGCCAACGGTGGCGCAGGGCGGAGGTGAGGAGTCCGCGGTAGATCCGGAAGACGCCTTTGGCATAGGGATCGGCCGGTGCGGCCGAAGCGGTTTTGGGCAGCGGCTGGAAGAAGAAATAGCTGAGCAGCGGCGTGGCGGTGACAGACGAAACCCAGCTCAAGCTCAGGGCGATGAGGATGACCCAGAAGAGGGAGTTGGTGTATTCGCCGGTGCGGTCTTCGGAAACGCCGATCGCGGCGAAGGCGATGATGCCGATGGCGGTGGCGCCGAAAAGGGGCCACTGGTTTTCCGCCACCACCTCGCGCACGACCTCGAGTTTGTTGCGGCCGGCCTCGATGCCGACCTTGATGCCTTCGATCACGATGATGGCGTTGTCGGTCAGCATGCAGAGCGCGATGATGAGCGCTCCGAGCGAGATGCGTTCCATGAGCAGGTCGCCCTTCAGATACATGACAAGGAACGTGCCCATGATGGTCAGGAAAAGGACGCCGCCGATGATCAGACTGGTCTTGCGGCCCATGGCAAAAAGGAGCACGAGGAAAACGATGAGGACAGCTTTGCCGAGGTTGAAGACAAACTCGTTGGTGGCGGCGGCGACGGCTTCGGGTTGGAAATTGATCTCCCCGATTTCCATCCCGACGGGTTGCGAGCCCTGCAGTTCGGCGAGTTTTTCGCGAATGTCGGCGCCCATTTCGACGACATTGCCGCCCGGCACGATGGAAATGCCGAGGCCGATGGCGGGTTGACCGTCGTATTGCAGGAGCCGGCGTGGCGGGTCGGCGTCGGTGCGTTCCAAGGTGGCAATGTCGCGCAGGCGGAATTGGCGTCCGGTCGGGTCCGCCCCGATGAACATCTCGAGCATGTCCTCGGCGGAAGAGAAGGCGCCGGTCGGGTCGATCGCGATGTGACGGTCACCAACGCGGATGCGTCCGCCATCCGCCGCAATGTTCTGCTCGCGTAGCTTGGCGTAGATTTCTTCCTCGTTAAGACCGAGCTGGGCGAGGCGGCGGCGGGAGATCTCGAGAAAGACCACCTCTTGTTGTCCGGCGAAGAGAACGACGCTCTTGACCATGGGCACGCCGAGCAGTTCGCGGCGCAGGAAGTCCGCGTATCGACGCAATTCGGCCGACGAGTAGCCCTCGCCGGTCAGCGCGAAGAAAATCCCGAAGACGTCGCCGAAGTCGTCGATGATGACCGACTGGCCGCGGGCCGCCGGCGGCAGCTGGCTTTGCACGTCCGCGATTTTGCGCCGCAATTCGTCCCAGACCTGCGGGATGCGATGTTTGTCATAGCGGTCCTTGATCCGCACCGAGACGAGGGATTGACCGCGGGTCGATTCCGAATCGACGTAATCGATCTGACTCAACTGCTGGCAGGCGATCTCGATCGGGTTGGTGATTTCCTGGGCGACTTCGGCTGCGCTGGCGCCGGGGTAGGCCGTGATGACGAGGGCCTGTTTGATGGTGAACTCGGGGTCTTCGAGCCGGCCGAGGTTGCGGTAGGCGACGAGGCCGCCGAGGACGGCCAAAACCATGGCCACGAGGACCACGCGGTTGTTTTGGACCGAAAAGACGCCGGGGTTCATATCATGGCCGGGCGGCCCCGAGAGCGTCACCGAGTTCGCGCACCTGCATGCCTTCACGCAGGTGGTTGGCGCCGGCCGCGGCGATGCGGTCGCCGGGTTGCAGTCCTTCGAGGATTTCGATGCGGCCGCCGGTCAGGCCACCGGTGCGGACGGTTCGGCGGGTGACGGTTTGTTCCGGGCTGACCATCCAGACGGCGGTTTGGCCCGCGCTGTCGCGGGAGACGGCCGCGACGGGCACGAAGACCCGCGGGCCGAGGATTTCGGCGCGTTGGTAGGTCATGCTGACGGTGGCCGTCATGCCCGGCAGGAGGTTGATCCCTTGGGGTTTTTTCATGGCCACCCGAACGTTGAAGGTCTGCGTGGTGGGATCGGCGCGCTGGGCGATTTCGCGGATATGGACGGGGAAGGTCAATCCGGGGGCCGCGCTGAAGGAGGCAGTCATGGCCTTGATGTCGGCGGTGCGGATCACGGCGGCCATGACGGATTCGGGCACATCGACGGCGATATCGATTTCCTCGACGTCCTGGAATTTCACGACGGGTTGTTTGGCGCGGATGCTCTGGCCTTGTTCGACGAAGCGGCGGGCGATGACGCCCGCGTAGGGGGCGCGCAGGGTGGTGTCCGTGAGGGCGATGTCGGCTTCGACCACGCGGGCTTCGAGGCCGCTGACTTCGGAAGCCTTGGCGAGAATGTCCTCCTCGCGTCCGGTCAGCCCTTGCTCGAGGGTCTGGCGCGCGGCCTCGCGGTTTTCCACAGCCACTTGGTAGGAGGTTCGGGTAGTGTCGAACTCGAGGCGGGAAATGGTCTGCGAGCGGAGGAGTTGCGTGGCGCGGTTGAGGTCGGTGCGGGCATTGGCCAACGTGGCATCGGCCGAACGAAGTTGTGCCTCGAGGCGGAGACGCTCTTCAGGCCGGGCTCCGGCTTGCAAGCCTTGCAGGTCGGCGCGGGCGCGGGAGAGTTGTCCTTGCAGCGCATCGAGGCGCGCTTGGAATTCGTCCGGACGGAGTTGGGCGATGAGGTCGCCCTCCGCGACGTTTTGTCCTTCCCGCACCGGGAGGTTTATGAGGAGGCCGGGAACTTGGAAGGTGAGTTCGACTTGTTTGGCGGCGTCGACGCGTCCGGGGAAAATACGCGTGCTGGCGTCTTCGCCGGCGGCGACCACGATGGTGCGGACCGGGCGGATGATTTCGGCCGGGGGTTGTGGCGCGGGGGAGCAGGCCGTGAGGGCGAAAACGAAAGCGGCGGCGCCGCTTGCAAGATGGCGGTGGAGGAGTTTGGTCATCGGGATGGGTTGGTCGGCCGCACGGCTGGACGGAGGACAGACACAGGTAATGTCATGTAGCAGGGTGGTCTTTTGGAAGCCATGATATGCGTGGGGTGGATTCCACGGATTTGCAGCTTGTGGCGCGGGTGCCCGGGCCCAAGACTGTGCGCCATGGAAAATTCCAACCACCAATCAAGCCGCGTCTGGTATGTGCTCGGCGGCATTCTTTCGATTTTCGTCGGTTTCTACGCCATGGGCCGTCCGGGTTTGGCCACGGTGGCCTTGACGCAGGTGGTGGGAATCATTGCCTTGGCCAGCGGCGTGGTGCTGTTTTTCGCGGCGGTCTTCGGCAAGGCGCGTCAGCACCGGTTGTTCGATTTTTTCTCGGCGCTTCTGCGCATTGTGGTCGGCCTCTTGTTGGTGACCAATGTCTTGAAGGGTGTCTTGATTCTGACCTTGGTGCTTGGTTCAGTTTTCATCATTGAGGTAGTGCAACAATCTGTCTGTAAAAGTGGTTCTGCCTGACTGACGCACTCCGGGTGTTCCGGAGGCGCAGCGAAGCGGAGCCGTAGGAACACCCGGAGTGCGTCTTGGCCTTTTTTTTCGGGG
>Ga0247831_1004070_pt1 | contig 20114 bp, 18 predicted proteins | sample LaCruzMarch2015__9_FD_192406 | JGI IMG/M metagenome (GOLD analysis project Ga0247831, IMG submission 192406) | Freshwater microbial communities from meromictic Lake La Cruz, Castile-La Mancha, Spain - LaCruzMarch2015_1m | ecosystem: Environmental > Aquatic > Freshwater > Lake | place: Spain...
CACGCCCCTTTTACGGAAGCAACGGATTTTAAGTCCGGTGTGTCTACCAGTTTCACCACCGGGGCAGAGGGCTTATTGTGCCTTGATAACGCGGTGTTTTTGGCTTCAGTCGATCTGCAAATTCAGCATGGCCAACGCGAACAGTCCTACCACCGTCAGGTAGGCCGCCGACCAGGCCATGGTGCGTAATTTGGGTTTGTTGGTCACGTAGAAAAACACATAGGCCACCCTGGCCGCGATGAAGAACATGGCCAGTGCATCCACTGTGGCCGGTTCGACCCCGGTCAGCAAGGCCAAGATGATGCCAACAGCAAAAAACGGGAACGCCTCAAAGCAGTTGGCCTGCGCGGCATTGGCCCGCGCCCTGAAACCGGTTTGACTGGCCAGCCAAGCGCGAGGGTCGCTGTTGTCATAGCCCTTAAAGCCCGACTTGGCGATGCCCGCACACACCACCGGCATGATGCCGGCCACCAACACGGCGCCATAGGAAATCAACATTGAGCACTCCTTGATCCGCGGCCAAGCCTGGAAAGGTTCCGCAGAAACCGAAAAAAAAGCCACTGAGTTCATCAGTGGCTCGGCACCGGCCCGGCAAACGCCGGGCGCACCGGGTTCAACCGCCCTTGGTGGAGCGCTTGCCGGGGTTCTTCTTGCTGCGAGTTGAGACACCACGCTCCAGGCTCACGCGTTGGCCACGGCCGCCGGTGCGCAAGGTCACGCCAGGCAATGCGGGCAGTGGGGGGGTGAATTTACGATCTGCTTCGGTGACGATTTTGTTGCCCATCTGTGGCTCCGGATAAAAAATGCAAAACGATATTAAGCCACAAGAAAGGCCCTGATTCAGACAGCGGCCCTGATAGGCGGAAGGATTTCTGGGGCCAGGACCACCCCAAACCCCCGCGCCTCACCATTTTTACGGGCCAGCGCCGCACCGGCAGCGGCATTTTTGGCAGCCAGATCAATCCCGGCGCAGCGCCACGGCAAAGCCTTTTTGCACCGCAGGCCGCGCCATCAAGGCCTGGTACCAGCGCTGAACGTGTGGAAACTGCTGCAAATCCACTTGGTGGCGCGGGTGGCGCCAGACCCAGCCCAGGATGGCAAAGTCTGCAATCGACAGCTCACCGGCAAAAAATTCGTGGGCGGCCAATCTGCGGTCCATCACGCCATACAGGCGCAAAGTCTCGGCCATGAAACGCTCAAAACCGTAACGCTTGTCGGCCTCGTTGCTCAAGCCGGCGTAATGGTGCACCTGACCCGGCGCGGGGCCAAAACCACCCATCTGAAACATCAGCCATTCCAGCGCGGCCACCCGACCAGCGCCCTGAGCAGGTAAGAATTTTCCGGTTTTTTCGGCCAAATAAATCAAGATCGCGCCAGACTCAAACACCGTCTGCGTCTGGCCATCGGGCCCTTCGGTGTCCACCAAAGCCGGGATCTTGTTGTTCGGGCTGATCTTCAAAAATGCCGGATCGAATTGCTCTTTTTGGGTGATGTCCACCACTTGCACGGCAAAGGGCAAACCCATCTCTTCCAGGGCCACGGTGATTTTGCGGGCATTGGGGGTGTCAAAAGCAAAAAGCGTCAAAGCCATGTTGTGTATCTCCAGTGTTGTACAAGCGCAGTTTATGCAAAACCGCGCCATCCGCAGGACCATTCGGCGACCACTGCGCGACTGCTCAGTCGCAAGCGCGCACTTAAGATCTGCAATTTGACTCTGAAGGCCCCTTTCATGAACCGCGTTTTGGCCCACACTGGCGCCCGTTACCCCATCTTGCAAGCTCCTATGGGCTGGATCGCCCGCAGCCCTTTGGCCATGGCGGTCTCCCGGGCGGGCGGGCTGGGCATCATCGAGACCTCTTCGGGCGAGACCGAAAAATGCCAGCACGAAATCGCCGCCATGCTGGCCTCCGGCCTGCCTTTTGGGGTGAATTTGCCCATCCGCTTTTTGAAAGACGATGCCATGCTGCGCTACGTCTGCGAGTCGGGCATCCGGTTTGTCACCACCTCGGCGGGCAGCCCGGCCAAATTTGTCGCGCCCTTGAAGGCGGCGGGCATCGCGGTCTATCACGCCGTGCCCACACTGGAAGCCGCCCTCAAATGCGCTGATGCCGGAGTCGATGGCCTGGTGGTGGAGGGCTCCGAAGGCGGGGGCTTCAAGAACCCGGAAGAAGTCAGCACCCTGGTGCTGCTGCAGGCCATCCGCGAAAAAACCGATCTGCCATTGATCGCTGCAGGCGGCATCGTGGACGGACGGGGCATGGCAGCGGCATTTGCATTGGGCGCAGAAGCCATCCAGATGGGCACCCGCTTTGTGGCCTGCGCCGAAAGCCCGGTACACAGCCACTTCAAACAAGCCATTGTGGACGCACCCACCACCGGCACCTACATGCTCAACACCAAGTCCTCGCCTTGCATCCGCGCACTCAAAGCGCCGTTCACCCAAAGCCTGCACGAAGCAGGGTTGATGGGCCCCGACGCCTTCCAAGGCATCCATGATGTTTATTTCGGGGGCAACATGAACGCCGCCCCAGCCCTGGCGGGCCAATCGGCAGGCTTGGTGCACGAGGTCTTGACGGCCGAGCAGATCATCGCGCACACCGTGGCCGAATTCCACAGCATCAGCGCCCGGATGGGGCAATGGGCCCAAGCCAAGACTTTCGGATAATGCAACAGCCCCACTTGTCCCCGAAGTGAAGCCCCCATTTCCTCATTTGCACAAAAATCATCCCATGAACACATTTTTGATCCCCCGCGTAGCCACCCTATCCCTGGTTCTGTTGGCCTGCACGCCCTCTTGGGCCCAAAACACGGTCACCGCCGCTGCGGCGCAAGAGCCTGGCGCGCAACTCACGGCCTCAGGCATGGTCTACCGATCATTAAAAGACGGCACCGGTGCCAGCCCCAAAGCCTCAGACACCGTCAAAGTTCATTACCGGGGTACCTTGCCCGACGGCAAAGAGTTCGACAGCTCCTACAAACGCAACGAGGCCATCGAGTTCCCCCTGAGCCGCGTCATCCCCTGCTGGACCGAAGGCGTGCAGCTGATGAAGGTCGGCGGCAAAGCCAAGCTGACCTGCCCGCCTGCTACCGCCTATGGCGATCGCGGCGCGGGTAATGTGATCCCGCCCAAAGCCACCTTGTTGTTCGAGGTCGAGTTGCTGGCCATAAACGGCAAGTAATCGGCAACTCATCAGCAAGTGAACGATTTTTCAAGCCCCCAGCCACGGAACACCCCATGAAGCGCCAATCAGCCCGCATGGATGCGGTGGACAGCCCCATCATCCCCACGATCGCCAAGCTGGTGCGAGACAACCCCGGCACCATTTCACTGGGCCAAGGCGTTGTGAACTACGGCCCCCCGGCGCAAGCCGTGGCCGAGCTCCCAGCGCTCATGGCAGATGGTCAGCTGAACAAATACCAGGCCGTGGGTGGTATCGCCCCCCTGGTGGACCGCTTTCGGCAAAAACTGACCGACGAGAACCATGTCCATTGCGGCACCGAGTCGATCGTCATGGTCACGGCAGGTAGCAACATGGCGTTTCTCAACAGCGTGCTGGCCGTGGCCGACCCGGGCGACGAATTCATCTTGCCCATGCCGTTTTACTTCAACCAGGAAATGGCCATCCGCATGTGTGGCTGCGTGCCTGTACCCGTGCCCACACACCGCGACTGGAGCCTGGATGTCGAGGCCCTGGCCGCCGCCATCACCCCCCGTACCCGCGCCATCGTCACCGTCTCGCCCAACAACCCCACTGGCGCGGTGTACAGCGAAGAAAGCCTGCTCGCCGTGAACGCCTTGTGCGCCCGCTCAGGGCTTTACCACTTCAGCGACGAAGCCTACGAATACTTCACCTACGACGGTGCCCGGCACTTTTCTCCCGCGTCCATTCCCGGGGCCCAAGGCCACACCCTGTCGTTTTATTCCATGTCCAAAAACTTCGGCATGGCCAGTTGGCGCGTGGGCTATGTGGTGTTCCCGGCCGACCTGTTTGGGGCCATGAACAAGGTGCAAGACACCAACCTGATCTGCGCCCCGGTGGCCTCGCAATTGCTGGCGCTGCAAGCCCTGCAGTTGGGCCGCGACTGGGTACAACCCAAAGTGCACGCCTTGGCCCAAGTTCGTGCACAGGTCAACCAGGCGCTGCAAGGCCTGGGGGATTTGGTCGAATTTCCAAATACCCAGGGCGCTTTTTATGTGCTGATGAAGTTGCCTGGCGTGGCCGACCCCATGGCCTTCAACCGCGCCATGACCGAAAAATTTCGCGTGGCCACACTTCCCGGCTTTGCTTTCGGCCTGAGCGACACGGCCAGCGCCAACTACCAACGCCTGTCTTATGGCGCGCTCGATGCAGCCACCGTGGCCGAAGGTGTTGCCCGTTATGTGGCAGCGGTCAAGGACTGGTACAAGGCCTGAGCCGCACGGTCTGCACCCGTCCGAATCTCCCCACTTTTTCATCCCTCACCAGAAACACCTATGACCACACCCACCCTCGAAAGCTTCACCGCCCAATCCCTGGATGAAGGCTTTGACGAAATCATCGTGCGCGAGTGGGACGCCAACCTGAAGCTCGACACCCACACCCACCCTTTTGATGTGAGCGCATATGTAGCGCGTGGTGAATATTGGTTAACCTTGGGCGCCGAGGTCAAACACCTCCAGGCGGGTGATTTTTTCCGCCTGGCCCGCGATGTCCCGCACGCTGAACTGTATGGCCCCGAAGGCGCCACCGTGTGGGTGGCCCGGGCCAACTGAAGCACGGTAAAGACCAGAACTTGGCTGGTCCAAGGTGATGCCCACTCTGTAGACCCATCCAGGACATACACAAGGCACATTGGCCAGCGTCAGTCCCCGCTCAGCCTTCGATGATTTTCACCGTTGCACCGAAAGAGCCCGAGCTTTGCAAGCCTTGGGTGTCCACTGCAAGATGCCAATGGCCCAAAGTGGGGATTTGAAGTCGCACAGCGGTTTGCCGCACCACACCACCTGTGTAGATGTGTTTGACCCCCTTTTTGTAATTGGCAAAATTGAGATCGTCCATGAGCCGGACATTCGACGGGTTTGTCAAGGTCACCTCGACAGTTTCGCCAATTTGCCTGAAGCCTAAGTCTTTGTAAATGAATTGCATCTTTGCCGATCGGTGAATGGGCTTGATCCAAACTGACCGCGCCACACAACAAGCGCGATCCTTGCGGGCAGACGGGAAAAAGCAAGATATGGAAGAACAGCTTTCAAAATTGTCCATTAAATTTTAATTTTTTATTATTTATTTCAAATATTTTATTTTCTCAGAAACGGAATATCAAGAAGTAGCTGGTCGGGCTTCTTGTTGGATCGACCCTGGTTCACCATTTTTATGAGAGCTTTTGCGATGCGTTTTTTGGGTACCGCAAGGTCACCATCAAACCACCCAAATCAGCGGATTTTCCCACTTGCACATCAATGCGCTGCAATACCGCAATGTGCCTCACGATGGACCAGCCCAAGCCGCTGCCCGTGGCCAACGTACCCAGCACGCGGAAAAAGCGCTCGCCCAATTGGGCCAAGTCGTCGGCTGACAAGCCGGGGCCGCTGTCTTGCACGGTGACTTCCGTTTGGCCGCTTTCCAAGCGCTGCGCTTGAATGCGCACCGTTGCGCCTTCGGGGCTGTAGCGCAAGGCATTGTCAATAAGGTTACGCAGCAAGATAAGCCACAACGTGCTTTGGCCCTTGATCTGCAAGGGCTCGGGCGCCAACAGCTCAAGGGTTTGGCCGCGTCGCAGGGCTTCGGGCGTGAGATCGGCCAAGATGTGTTGTGCCAACTGGTCTAGGCGAAACGGCTCAGAAGCCACGTCTTGCGGGCCCTCCACACGGGCCAAGGTCAGCAGCTGTTCGACCAAGCGCGAAGCGCGGTCACAACCCATCAAGGTGCCTTGCAGCGCTTGCCGGCGCACCTCGTCATTGGTGGCCTCGCTCAACGCCACTTGGGCTTGGGCGCGGATGGCGGCAATGGGTGTGCGCAGCTCATGCGCAGCATCGGCGGTGAAGCGGCGCTCGGTTTCCATGCGCAGGGCCAGACGTTGTAGCAAGTCGTTGAGTGCGTTCAAAAGAGGCTGCACTTCTTGTGGGGTCTCGGGCAAGCTGACAGGCTCTAGCGTTTGGGTGTCGCGCTTTAACAGCACTTGGCGCAATCGCTGCAACGGCTGTAGACCCGAGCGCACGTTCCACCACAACCCGATCAGCAACAGCGGCAGCGCAAGTGTGAGCGGCGGCAAAAAGCCGCGCAGCACCGCCCACAAAATCTCGTCGCGACTGTCCTCCCGCTCGGCCACATAAATTTGTACATCTTTGCTTCGGCCCGGCGCAGCAAAGATGCGCCACGATTTGCCGTCGGCCAAGGTGAGTGTCTCGAACCCTCGCGTGTGATTCGCCATGGGCGTGTGCGCCACGTTGGGCGAGTGCATGACCAAGCGGCCTTCGTCAAACACTTGGTAGGCCACGCGATTGGCGTACTTGTGCAAGGTAGGCGCGTCGAACAAAGGCTCGTCATCGTCAGGCGTGGCGTTTTGTTGCACCACCAGCAAGGCGGCCGATTGGGCCAAGTGAGCATCCAAAAGCTCATCCACTTCATGCTGGGCCTCGTAGCCCACGAAAGCAGCGGTGCCCATCCACACCACCAACACCGCGCCCAAGGTGCGGGTGAGCAAACGTTGTTGCAAAGAAAATTTGGGTGGCATGACTTTCAACTCGTCCTTCAAGGCATGACGATGTAACCCACACCGCGCACGGTATCGATCAGGCCCGCACCCATTTTTCGGCGCAAGTGGTGAATGTGAACTTCGATGGTGTTGCTCTCCACCTCGTGGCCCCAGCGGTACAGGTGTTGCTCTAGCTGTTCGCGTGACAAAACACGCCCTGCGTTAAGCAACAAAGCTTTCAATAAATCGAACTCGCGGGTGGACAGGCTGATGACTTCGCCATCGCGGCTGACTTGGCGTGCGCTAGGGTCCATCACCACATCGCGCAGTTGCAATGTGGTTTGTGTTTTGCCGTGGGCGCGACGCACCAAGGCATGCAAATGGGCGGCGAGCTCGTCCAAGTCCACGGGCTTCACCACATAGTCGTCAGCGCCGAGGTTGAGCCCTTCGATGCGCTGGGCTACGGCATCACGCGCGGTCAGCACCAATACCGGGGTGTTGATGCCACGCGCACGCACCGCCTTTAATGCAGCCAAGCCGTCTTGGCGCGGCAGACCAATGTCAAGCACAGCGGCTTGGTGCTGGGCACTGAGCAGTTCGCGCTCGGCGGCGACGCCGTCGCGCACCCAGTCCACCTGAAAACCGCGCTGATCTAAGCCCGCACGCAAGCCGCTGCCCAGCAGCTCGTCATCCTCGGCCAGAAGTATTCGCATAGCCACGCCACATTGGTCGCAGAGCTTGTGGACCGCGCCACACGCGCAGCATCACCACCAACCCCACATGGATGCACACCACAGCCATGGCCACGTTGCCCAATCCCTCGTGCAGCTCTTGCAGGGCATCGTTCAACCAACCATCGCCTAAAAGTTGATTGTAAGTAGCCCACCCGCTGCCAATGGCCACCGTGCAAAATACATAGATGCACAGAACCGCAGCGCTCAGCACCCAGCTGCTGGCCCCTACCCAAAAGTTGCGGCTTAGCCATTCGCCCTGCTTGAATTTGTTGAGCCACACGCGCCACATGGCGACGCGACGCAACAACAAACCCCAGCGTGCAGACGCAGGCCCCGCCCACCCCCACACCAACCTAAATGCCAGCACTGCTGCCAAGCAGTAGCCGCTGTACACATGCACCAAGCGCCAGTACTCCGACTCGGATGTGACATAAGAAATGAGGAATGCCAAGGCCATGCTGGCGTGGGCCATGCGTGTACCCAAATCGACCACGGGCTTGCGCTTCTTGGGCATGGGCGATGACAAGTCTATGTGAATGGGGCTCAAAACGCTGTTGATCATTTGGGAATCCTCACACGGTCGTCTTCAAAATTGCCTTGCGCAGCATCGCCGTGGCACGCCGCGCAGTTGGCGGAGCTTTTGATGGAAGCACGTTTGAACGTGGCAGCGCTTACCTCACGGTGCTTGCGCTCAAACCATGCCGCACGTGTGATGCGATCTTGTGGTGGATCTTCTCGCGCACGCTTGCCCTGACCGCCATAGGTTTGCAACCAGGTGTCGATTTGCTTTTGCGTGGCCGCATCGAGCGAGGCGTCGCTGCCGTAATGTTTTTCGAGGCCACTCATCACGCGCTGCCAGGATGCTTTGGACAACAAGTTGGGCGGAAAAGCCAAGTGGCAGCCTCCGCACTCTTGGGTGTACACCGCGGGTGGTGTGGGGCCTTTGTAACTGTCGGCCCAAACGGGTGCAGCTGCCAGCAAGCTGGCGGCTAGCACGCTGCGCATGAGGTGTATGAAACGTGTATGCATATCAGGTCCTCTCAACGCAATGAAATCAACCAAGCCAACACATCGGCTTTTTCAGCGGCGGTGCATTCACGCACCAGCACATCTTTGCAATTGCGGCGAAACCACTTTTCGGCCTTGGCGCTGTCGGTAAAGCGCTTCGCGTTGGCCGCCGGCGCAAGCGGCTCAATGGCTTTGTCGGTGCTGGCATGACGCCCACCCAGCATGAGCGACTTGCCGTGGCAGCTGGTGCACTGCCACTCTTGGCCATGGCTGGCTTTGAAGAACGCTTCACCCTTGGAAGCATTGGCAGGATGCCCCGCTTGCGCGGTATAGCCCGCCAGCAAATCGGCAGGCGTGGCGGCCATCGCTTGAAACGATGCAAAGAGCAGGAGCATGAATAACTTTTGCAGCATGGTTGTGTGCCTTTCAAAACCAATGCTAGTCAGCGCGTCTTAGGGTTTTCTTAAGACATGAGTGACGAGCCTTGAAAGTGTCTTAAGGCTTTCTTAATGTGAGGAGCGCAGACTTTCACCATCCTTTATGAATGGAGTTCGCATGACACACCCCCGCCTTCAACCCAAACTTCTTGCACTGCTCATGGCCGTTGCAGGCCTCTTGTCTGCCTGTGGCGGTGGCGGTGGCGGTAGCAGCAGTAACACCACCACGCCCACGGCAGCCACGCTCAATTCGGGCACCATCAGCGGACTGGGCTCCATCGTCGTGAACGGTGTGCGCTACGAAACTGTGGGCTCACAGGTTCTAGATTCAGACGATGGCAACACGGCCATCACCACCCCACTGCGCATTGGCATGACGGTGAGCGTTGAACAAAGCGGCACCGACGCATTGACCCTGCGTCCAATTGCAGGAAAAATTTTGGTGCAAAGCGGCATCAAAGGCGTGGCGAACTACACAGGCTCAACCCTGACCGTGGCCGGCATGCCCGTCATCACCGACAGATCCACCATCTTGCTGAACACCACTGGAGCTGTGACCAGCTTGGCTGCCCTGAACAACCAAGCTGTGGAGGTTTACGGTTTACCACAAGCCGATGGTTCTTTTTTAGCCACCTTGGTCGAAGCAGAAACGGGCTCTGTCAATGTGCAAATCGTGGGCACCGTGCAAAGCATGGACACCACCGCCAAGACCTTGGTGCTGGGCACAACAACCGCGCCCATCACGGTGAACTACGCCAGCATCACCCCACCCAGCGGCTTAGCGACAGGGGCCGTGATTGCTGTGAGGGCGTCTACCAACTCCACGGCCAGCACATATGCAGCAAGCAGCCTGCAAATTCGCAGCGGCACGGCCAGCACCTACACCAGCTATGCCCGCAACTACAGCGGCACCACTCGCGTGAACAACGAACGCAATGAGTTGTACGGCGCAGTGTCGGACAAAACCTTAATTTCAAGCGGCGGCAACGTCACGGGATGCACCTTAAAGATTCAAGGCATTCAAGTTCAAGCGACCAGCCCTGCTCTGTGCGCCAGCGTTACCAACGGCACCTACGTCGAAGCCAAAGGCACACTGAGCAACGGCTTGCTGGTTGCAACAAAAATCGAATTTGAAGGCAGCCAAAGCAATGGCTATGCAGCCGATTGGAACGACAACGACTCGGACGGTTTACATCACCGAAGCTTGTCACCCCTCAGCACGCCCAATGAGCTTCAGACCTCACGGAGCTTTGAAATGTATGCCTCACTCAACTGCTCTGCTGTGAATGTGGGCTGCACGCTCACGAGCGGTGCCGTCACCTACACAGCTGATATGTCTTCGGCTTATTGGGATGAGCATCAACCCATCATCAGTGGCTATGTCGAAGCCAAGGGCTATTTGACAGGCAACACCTTCAAGGTCAGCAAGATCGAATCCAAAGACCGTCGCTATGGCAACGGCTATGGCGACGATGACTAATTTTTTTCAGACTTCTTGTTAACCATGCGAGGTGAATCGCCAGGGGTTTCGTGAAGGCCACTTGGCTTAAGTTGAGACCTCGGTTTCTTCCGGGCGAGTTGCCGGTCTTCGTTCGCAGCAGCTTCAGCCAATGGCCGATGACCAATGGCGCTGAGCATTCGGTGATGGTTGAAACATTCCAACCATTCCAGGGTGGCCAGTACAGTGCCTATTTGGTTCTGCAATGCTTACGGCGGGGGGCAATTCGGCCTTGCAAAGCCCATTGATCATCTCACCCATAGCGCTGTCGCAGTTGCAACCACGCTGCCTCAAGGGCACAACCCTAGTGCGCCGCAAAAACTATGCAAAGTGCAAATAAAAAAACCGTTACTGCGAGCAGTAACGGTTTTTTGTTTGGAGGCGCGACCCAGAGTCGAACTGGGCTCGACGGATTTGCAATCCGTTGCATAACCGCTTTGCTATCGCGCCATGGTCAGTCAAGACTGACTAAAACTGATCAATGATGAATCAATGGTTCAAAATTCAACGGGTATTTAAACTTTGAATGGAGCGGGAAACGAGGCTCGAACTCGCGACCTCAACCTTGGCAAGGTTGCGCTCTACCAACTGAGCTATTCCCGCACATTGAGAAATCATATGAAAGATGTTGGTACTTCTTTCGGATATTTGGAGCGGGAAACGAGATTCGAACTCGCGACCTCAACCTTGGCAAGGTTGCGCTCTACCAACTGAGCTATTCCCGCGTATTTCAATGAACTTGGCATTATATGCCTTGTCCGCTGCATGGTCAAATTGTAATTCAATTTCAGGCCGACTTGGAGGCGGGCCTGAAAATTTTGCGTCAATGTTTCACCGCCTCTGCTTTGGCCGTTGCAGGCACCGCAGTCAAGGCGGCTGCCGCCACCTCTTCGTCACTCAAGGGCGTGGGCTTGGCTTCCAAAGCCACCTCCAACACCTGGTCGATCCACTTCACGGGCACTATTTCCAGACCGTTTTTGACATTCTCAGGAATGTCCTGCAAGTCCTTGACGTTGTCTTCGGGGATCAACACGGTCTTGATACCACCGCGCAATGCCGCCAGCAATTTTTCTTTCAGACCACCAATGGCCGTGACTTCGCCGCGCAGCGTGATTTCACCAGTCATGGCCACATCGGCACGCACCGGAATGCCCGTCATGGCCGACACCATGGCCGTGGTCATGGCTGCGCCTGCACTCGGGCCATCCTTGGGCGTGGCGCCATCGGGCACGTGGATGTGGAGGTCTTTCTTCTCAAAGACCTCGTCCTTGATGCCCAAGAAGCGAGAGCGGCTGCGCACCACGGTACGTGCAGCCTCAACAGACTCTTTCATCACATCGCCCAGCGAACCGGTGCGGGTAATCACGCCTTTGCCAGGCATCAGAGCTGCTTCGATGGTCAGCAAATCGCCGCCCACCTCGGTCCATGCCAATCCGACGACCTGGCCCACCTGGTTCTTTTGCTCGGCGCGGCCGTAGGTGTACTTGCGCACCCCCAAAAAGTCGTTCAGGTTGTTCTCGTTCACCACCACCTGGGGCGTCATTTGCTTGAGCAGCAAAGCCTTGACAACTTTGCGGCAGATCTTGCCCAATTCGCGCTCAAGAGAGCGCACACCGGCTTCGCGGGTGTAGTAACGCACCACATCGCGCACGGCCTCTTCGGTCACCTGCAGCTCGGAATCCTTAACGCCGTTGTTGGTCATTTGCTTCGGCAGCAAATACTTCATGGCAATACTGGTTTTTTCATCTTCGGTGTAACCCGACAAACGGATCACTTCCATCCGGTCCAACAGTGCCGAGGGAATATTCATCGAATTGGAGGTAGCCACGAACATCACATCGCTCAGGTCAAAGTCGACCTCGACGTAATGGTCACCGAAGGTGTGGTTTTGCTCAGGGTCCAGCACTTCCAACAAAGCACTGGACGGGTCACCCCGAAAATCCGTGCCCAGTTTGTCGATCTCGTCGAGCAAGAAAAGCGGGTTCTTGGCACCCACCTTACTCAGGTTTTGCAGCACCTTGCCGGGCAAGGCGCCAATGTAGGTGCGGCGGTGACCGCGAATTTCGGCCTCGTCACGCATACCACCCAGAGCCATGCGCACGTATTTGCGCCCAGTCGCCTTGGCGATGGATTGACCCAGAGAGGTCTTGCCCACGCCGGGTGGTCCCACCAGGCACAAGATAGGTGCTTTGACCTTGTCCACGCGCTGCTGCACCGCGAGGTATTCCAGGATCCGGTCTTTGACCTTGTCCAGGCCGAAGTGGTCCTGGTTGAGCACCTCTTCCGCGTTGGCCAGGTCGTGCTTTAGCTTGGTCTTTTTGCCCCACGGCAGACCAACGAGCACGTCCAGGTAGTTGCGCACCACGGATGCTTCGGCCGACATGGGTGACATGAGCTTGAGTTTTTTCAGCTCACCATCGGCCTTTTTGCGGGCCTCGGCCGACATCTTGGCGGCCTTGATCTTCTTTTCGATTTCCTCAATGTCCGCGCCCTCTTCTCCGTCACCCAGCTCTTTCTGAATGGCCTTGACTTGCTCGTTCAGGTAGAAGTCGCGCTGGTTTTTTTCCATCTGGCGTTTGACACGGCCACGGATGCGCTTGTCCACATTCAGAATGTCAACCTCATGCTCCAACTGGGCAAACAGATTTTCCAAACGTGATTTGATGTTGGCCAAGTCAAGCACCTGCTGCTTGTTTTCCAACTTGAGCGGTAAGTGAGCTGCGATTGTGTCGGCCAGGCGACCGGGGTCGTCGATGCTGGAAATCGAGGTCAGGATTTCTGGTGGAATTTTCTTATTGAGTTTGACGTACTGGTCAAACTGCTGCATCACGGCGCGGCGCAAGGCCTCGATCTCGCTGCTGTCATCGGACTGCTCGGAAACCGGGTCCACCGGAATGACTGCGGCCACGAAATGAGCTTCGCCGTCCACGATGGACTTGACCAAGGCGCGTTGCTGACCTTCGACCAGCACCTTCACGGTCCCGTCGGGCAGTTTGAGCATCTGCAAGATGGTAGAGACACAGCCCACGTCGAACATGTCTTCAACACCCGGCTCGTCCTTGGCGGCCGTCTTTTGGGCCACCAACATGATGCGGCGCTCAGCGGCCATGGCCGACTCCAGCGCCTTGATGCTTTTTGGGCGGCCCACAAACAGAGGAATCACCATGTGAGGGAACACCACCACGTCGCGCAGCGGCAACATGGGCAATTCAATCAGAGTGGGCGGCAAAGGTGTGTGTCCAGACATGGTGTGTCCCTCGGGTCAATTCAAAGCACATGGATGCAGTACCTGCGATTTCAACCCAATGCTGAAAAAGGGTATTCATGGCGGTACGGCCTCTGTGGGTCAGGCCTGCTTGGCCGACTCGCGGTAGACCAGGAGCGGCGGCTTGTTGTCGTCAATGACCGACTCGTCCACCACCACTTTTTCAACGTTCGCCTGGTTGGGCAATTCAAACATGGTGTTTATCAGGGCTTGCTCCATGATGGATCGCAGACCTCGGGCACCGGTCTTGCGGGCCAGCGCCTTACGGGCCATGGCCTTGAGGGCGTTGGGGCGCACCTCCAGCTCGACGCCTTCCATGGCCAGCAATTTGGTGAACTGTTTGACCACCGCATTTTTCGGCTCGGTCAAAATTTGCACCAATGCATCTTCGCTGAGCTCTGCCAAAGTGGCCACCACCGGCAAACGACCCACCAGTTCGGGGATCAAGCCGAACTTGATCAGGTCTTCCGGCTCAACTTCGTTGAAGACGTCGGTGAGGGAGCGTTGCTTTTTGCTCTTGACGGTCGCGCCAAAGCCGATGCCGCCGGATTCGGTGCGGTTTTCGATGACTTTTTCCAGGCCCGCGAACGCACCGCCGCAAATGAACAGGATGTTGGTCGTGTCGATCTGCAAAAAGTCTTGGTTGGGGTGCTTGCGCCCACCTTGCGGGGGCACGCTGGCCATGGTGCCTTCGACCAATTTCAGCAAGGCTTGCTGCACGCCCTCGCCCGACACGTCACGGGTAATCGATGGGTTGTCTGACTTGCGGGTTATCTTGTCGATCTCGTCGATGTAGACGATGCCGCGCTGGGCACGCTCGACGTCGTAATTGCAGGTCTGCAGCAATTTGGCGACGATGTTCTCAACGTCCTCACCCACATAACCGGCTTCGGTCAGAGTGGTGGCGTCGGCCATGACAAAGGGCACGTCCAGCATGCGGGCCATGGTTTGGGCCAGCAAGGTCTTGCCCGAGCCTGTGGGGCCGATCAGCAAGATGTTGCTCTTGGCCAACTCAACATCGTCTTTCTTGGCACCCTCTTTATGTTTCAGTCGCTTGTAGTGGTTGTACACCGCCACCGCCAGGCTGCGTTTGGCTTTCTCCTGACCAATCACGTAGTTGTCAAGGTTGGTCTTGATGTCCAAAGGGGTGGGCAAGCCCTCTTTGGCGCCCTCACCCGCAGTGGTGGTGGAGGCCAACTCATCGCGCACGATGTCGTTGCACAAATCAATGCATTCGTCGCAAATGAATACCGACGGCCCTGCGATCAGCTTTTTGACCTCGTGCTGGCTTTTGCCGCAAAAGGAGCAGAACAGGTTTTTTTCAGTGCTTGAGCCTTTTTTATCGGCCATAAATGTCGCCTCGGAATCCGGAATTCGTCAATGATAACGAAAGAAAAACGGCGTTCACCTTTAGAGGTCAACGCCGTCAGCCAGAGCACCGGAAAAGCCGGTCACCCTCAAGCGCGTTTGGAGATGACTTCGTCGATCAAACCGTAGTCTTTGGACTCGGTGGCAGACAGATAATAGTCACGTTCAGTGTCGAACTCAATTTTTTCCAGCGGCTGACCGGTGTTCTCGGACAGGATGCGGTTCAACTGAGCTCGGGTTTTGACGATCTCGCGGGCAGCAATTTCGATTTCGGTGGCTTGACCCCGTGCACCGCCCAAGGGCTGGTGAATCATGATCTTGGAGTTGGGCAGCGAAAAGCGCTTGCCCTTGGCCCCTGAAGACAACAAAAACGCGCCCATGCTGGCGGCCATGCCGTTACAAAGCGTGGACACATCGGGCTTGATGAAGTTCATGGTGTCGTAAATCGCCATGCCCGCACTCACCGAGCCGCCGGGAGAGTTGATGTACAACGAAATGTCCTTTTCAGGGTTTTCGCTCTCCAAAAACAGCAACTGGGCCACGATCACGTTGGCCATGTGGTCGTTGACTTCGCCCACCAAAAAGATCACGCGCTCCTTGAGCAAACGCGAGTAGATGTCGTAAGCGCGTTCACCGCGGCCCGACTGCTCGATGACCATGGGGACCATGCCCAAGCTTGTGATGTCCAATGTGCTCATCATTTCTCCAAAATATGAATGGGACTTTAACCTGAGTGATCAAGTCCCCAATGAGATGGGGCTTGTCAGCCGAACCACAAGCTCGGCACAAGCCCCATTGTTCGAGGGAATCAAAACCGATCAGGCCTGCTGACCCATCAGTTCTTCAAACGAGATGGCTTTTTCAACCACTTTGGCCTGGCCCAACACAAATTCGGACACATTGCTCTCGATCACCACGGCCTCGACTTCGGCCATGCGCTGGTTGTCGCTGTTGTACCAACGCACCACGTCGTCTGGGCGCTCATAGCTGGAGGCCAGATCCTGAATGTGGGCCTGGATCTGTTCGGGCTTGGCGTGCAGGGTGTTGCCACGCACGACTTCGGCCACCACCAGGCCCAAACGCACGCGCTGCTCGGCTTGGGGACGGAAGATGTCGTCAGGGATGGGGGCCTTGTCGGCGTCCTTGATGCCGCGTTGCTTCAGGTCGGCACGGGCGCCATCTTTCAGGCGCTCTATCTCGTTTTGCACGATGGACTGGGGCAGATCCAGCTCGGCCTTGGCCACCAAAGCCTCCATGGCGGCTTGTTTGTTGCGGGCCAGCAAGCGGAACTTCACTTCGCGCTCGAGGTTTTTCCGTATGTCCTTGCGCAGGCCGTCCACAGAGGCGTCAGCAATGCCCAAGGACTTGGCCAAGGCTTCGTTGACTTCCGGCAAATTGGCGGCTTCAATTTTCTTGACTGTGACCATGAAGTCGGCAGTTTTTCCTGCCACATCTTGGCCGTGGTAGTCGGCGGGGAACGCCATCGGAAAAGTCTTGCTTTCGCCGGACTTCATGCCGCGCACGGCGTCTTCAAATTCCTTGAGCATCTGGCCGTCACCCAGAATGAACTGGAAGTCGTCGGCTTTGCCGCCAGAAAATACTTCGCCGTCAATCTTGCCTTCGAAGTCGATGGTCGCGCGGTCGCCGTCTTGGGCAGCCGTGTCTTGAGAACGCTGAGCGAAGGTGCGGCGCTGCTTGCGCAAGATATCCACGGTTTTGTCGATGGCGGCATCAGACACTTCGGCGGTCAATTTTTCGACTTCGGAGTCAGCCAAGTTGCCGAGCTTGACTTCGGGGTACACCTCGAAGATGGCTTCAAAGTGAAGCTCCCCCTCAGGCGCGCCTTCTTTTTCGGAAATGCGGGGTTGACCGGCGACACGCACTTGTGCTTCATTGGCGGCCACCGAGAAGGCCTCACCCACTTTGTCATTCATCACTTCGTACTGAACCGAGTAACCATAGCGCTGGGCGACCACGTTCATGGGCACTTTGCCGGGACGAAAACCGTCCATCTTGACCGTGCGGGCCATTTTCTTCAGGCGTGCGTCCACTTCGGACTGAATGGCCGTCACGGGCACAGTCAGGGTGATCTTGCGTTCCAGCTTCTCAAGGGTTTCAACAGTCACAGTCATCGTCGTTCTCGGTTAATTGAATGTCTCTCAGGCCGCCGGGTTGCCCCTTTGTCCACAAGTCGGTTGGTGCGCGGGGCGGGACTCGAACCCGCACAGTGTTGCCACCGTCAGGACCTAAACCTGGTGCGTCTACCAATTTCGCCACCCGCGCAGTCCAAACAAAAAGGGCGACAGGTCCGTATCACGGCCCGAAAGCCCATCGACGCACCTGACCGCCCGGTTGAAATCGGTCAACTTTCTATTTTAGCCGCTTCAGTGGATCAGATTCAGGCACTGGCTTGATTTGGGCGCTCAATTCTGAACCAAGCCGCGTACATGGCCGGCAGCGCCAGCAGAGTCAAAGCCGTAGCCACGATCAGGCCACCCATGATGGCAACGGCCATTGGCCCCCAAAACACGCTGCGCGACAGCGGGATCATGGCCAGCACAGCGGCCGCGGCTGTGAGCACGATGGGGCGCAAACGGCGCACAGCCGACTCGACAATGGCCATCCACGGCTCCACCCCCGCAGCACGGTCTTGCTCGATCTGGTCGATCAAAATCACCGAGTTGCGCTGGATCATGCCCATGAGCGCGATCACCCCCAACAAGGCCACAAAGCCAAACGGGCGGTCCAAGGCCAGCAAAGATGCGGCCACACCTGCCATACCCAAAGGGCCTGTCAAGAACACCAACAACGAGCGGCTGAAGCTTTGCAATTGCAACATCAGCAAAGTGAAGGTGATGAACAGCATGATGGGCACACCCGCTGCAATGGAGGCCGAGCCTTTGGAGCTTTGCTCCACGGCGCCCGCCACTTGGATGCGGTAATCCAGCTCACCTTTGGCCGCCCATTGGGCTTGCAGCTTGTCCAGTTCGGGCTTGATCTGCGCCGAGACCGTAGCGCCTTGCAAGCCTTCGGCGATGTCCGACTGCACCGTGATGGCATATTGGCGGCCTTCACGCCACATCACGCCCGGCTCCCAGCCCAATACAGGCTTGGCAATTTGTAGCAATGGAATCGATTTGCCAGACGCGGTAGGCACATAAGCTTGCCCCAAATCCGACAAAGCATCTCGCTCGTTCAAGGGTTGGCGCAAAACGATGTCAATCAGCTTGTCGCCCTCACGGAACTGGCCCACCGGGGTGCCCGACAGCAAGGTGCGCGAGGCCTGCGCAATGGACTGACTGGTGACGCCCAAGGCGCGGGCCTTGGCTTGGTCCACTTCCAAGCGCACGGTTTTGACCGACTCGTTCCAGTTGTCGTTCACGCCACGTGTGTTGTTGTTCAAGCGCATGGCGGCTTTGACCTCTTCGGCCTTTTGGCGCAAAACCGAAGGTTCTGTGCCCACCACCCGAAACTGCACCGGGTAAGGCACGGGTGGCCCGTTGGGCAACAGCTTCACGCGGCCACGCACCTCTGGGAACTCCTGGGCCAACAAAGCGGGCAGTTTGATGCGCAAGGCTTCTCGCACCTGCAAATCTTTGGGCAAAACAATCAATTGAGACACGTTGCTTTGCGGGAAAACCTGGTCCATTGGCAGGTAAAAACGGGGCACGCCCGAGCCCACCCAGGTGGTCACCGAGCTCACGCCCTGTTCTTGGGCCAAGCGTTTTTCGACCCGCTTGGCCACTTCTTCACTCGCACCAAAAGGCGCGCCTTCAGGCAGCCACAAGTCCACCAGAATTTCTGGGCGACTGGAGTCAGGGAAGAACTGCTGCTGAACCTTGCCCATGCCCACGATGCCCAGCACAAACAAAGCGATGGTGATGCCAATCGTCTTCCAGCGGTGAATAACGCACCAGGTCACCCAAGCACGAAACTGTCGGTAAAAAGGCGTGTCGAACATTTCGGCGCTGTCGTGGCTGTTTTCGGCCACGGCATGGGCTGGCGGCTTGAGCAGCCATGCACCCAAATAAGGCACAAAATACACCGACGCCACCCAACTGACGATCAAGGCGATCACGGTCACCGCAAAGATGGCAAAGGTGTATTCACCCGTCACCGACTTGGCCAAGCCGATGGGCAAGAAGCCTGCGGCTGTGATCAAAGTGCCCGTCAGCATGGGCATGGCTGTGAGCTCATAGGCGAAAGTGGCCGAGCGCACCTTGTCGTAACCCTCTTCCATCTTGCGCACCATCATCTCGACCGCGATGATGGCGTCGTCCACCAGCAAGCCCAGCGCAATGATCAGCGAGCCCAGCGAGATTTTGTGCAAACCAATGCCGAAGTAATTCATGGCCAAAAAGGTCACCGCCAGCACCAGCGGAATGGTGATGCCCACCACCAAACCCGGACGCACATCGAGCGTCCAGCGTCGCCACAAGGGGTTTTCACCCGGGCGTCTGTGCAAGCCCAGCGCCAAAAAGCTGACGGCAAGCACAATGACCACGGCCTCGATCAAGACCTTGATGAATTCGTTGACCGAGTTGGACACGGCCGACGGCTGGTCTTGCACTTGTTTGAGCGTGATGCCCGCCGGCAACTGGGCCTCGAACTGCTGTGTGCTGGTTTTCAGGGCCTTGCCCAAGGCGATGATGTCCCCGCCCTTGGTCATGCTCACCCCCAGCGCAATGACTTGCTCACCGTCGTGTCGAACTTTGACGGTGGGTGGGTCCACATAGCCCCGGCTGATTTCGGCGATGTCGCCCAAGCGCAGTTGCGTGCCCGAGCCGCCGCGGATCGGCATGGCCCGCACATCGTCCAGATTTTGAAACTGACCGCCCACACGCACTTGCACCACGTCTTGGGGCGACTGCAATGTGCCCGCCGACTCGACCGCGTTTTGCTGGCTCAGTTGCGCCAAGACCGAGCCCATGTCCAAGCCCATTTGCGCGATCTTTTTTTGCGATACGTCGATGAAGACCTTTTCGTCTTGCACGCCAAACAACTCGACCTTGGCCACATCGGGCACCCGCAACAGGGTTTGTCGCATGCGGTCGGCTTGAACTTTGACCTCGGCCAAACTGAAGCCATCGCTGCTGAGCGCGTAAATCACGCCATACACATCGCCAAAT
>Ga0247831_1004071_pt1 | contig 20105 bp, 19 predicted proteins | sample LaCruzMarch2015__9_FD_192406 | JGI IMG/M metagenome (GOLD analysis project Ga0247831, IMG submission 192406) | Freshwater microbial communities from meromictic Lake La Cruz, Castile-La Mancha, Spain - LaCruzMarch2015_1m | ecosystem: Environmental > Aquatic > Freshwater > Lake | place: Spain...
AGAACGGATCGGGCAGCGAGTGGGCGATCATGATGCGGTCGCGGACTTCGACGGAGAACATGGCGCGGGGCTCCTCGTGCGGGCGGCGGACGGCTGTCCGCAGGGCGCCGTCATGAGGCCAGAACGAGGTGGCGTCAACGGGGCGCGTCGGGGAGGCGGAAGTCACGAAGGTTGCGAGTCAGGGCTGCGGCTGCGCCTGGCACGCGAGTGGGTGCGCGGCGAGCGCCCGGTCCCAGATGTTGACGATTGCCAGCACGACGTGGGTGTCAAGCAGCAATTTCATGACTTCGGCTCTACCGGGTCCGGTAGCGGCTGCAACAGGAAGTCCTCGGGCAGCGGGTCATCGGCGACCCGGCCCACTCCGTGCGCGGCTGACCAGATGATATCCGCGGGCGTATGATCGAGGTTCAGAAAGGCTAAAGGGATAAAGCGGTAACCTGCCTCCACAAAGAACAACTCCCGGCAGCGGAGGACGTGAATATGGCGGTAGCAGTGGCAATCAAGGCGACAGCGACGGGCGACGAGCGCAAGGGCGCGCGGCGGCGCACGCTGAAGGCCGGCCAGATCACGTTCAACGGCCGGCATTGCTCGCTGCCGTGTGCGGTGCGCGACATCACCGAGGGCGGCGCCAAGCTTACGGTGGACGGCACGATTGCTGCGCCCGACACGTTCGAGCTGAATATCGAACTCGACGGCAGCTGGGTCGACTGCGAGGTTGTTTGGCGGCGAGGAAACAACGTCGGCGTGCGCTTCGTCTCCGAGATCCGCACAGAAGGCGCCAAGCGCAAGCAGGTGGTGAAGCCCTCTGATGGCGTCACGGTGCGCCCCAGTCTGCGCCGCAAGCCGGTTGCCGACACGCCCTGAGCGCCGGCCGCTTCAATACCGCACAACTGGTGCGAGGCCGGACGCACCCGGCGCCAGGAAGGTGGGCAGGCGGGCGGGCAGATCGTCGAAGGCGATGTCGTCGGGCAGCAGCGCGTCGAGCGCCGGATCGGCCAGCAGTTCCAGAGCCTTCTCGAGCCGGCGACGGTAACTCCAGCGAACGCGGCGGCCAGCCGACACCATGCCGACCTGCGTGGAGACCAGCTGGAGGCGCTGGGAATGAAACGCGCCGCCGAGCCGCACCGGCGTCTCGCGGTCGCCATACCAGGACAATTCCACGATCCGCGCTTCGGTGCCGGCGGCGTCGATCGCCACGTTGAGGCCGGCGGCGCTGACCGAGGTGTGGAACACCACGTCGCAGTCCTTGGGCGCGCGGTCGGGCAACGCAAAGCGCGCACCGAGCGCCTCGACGAGGTCGCGTCTCTCAGCTGCGATATCGACCACCGTAACGTCGGCGCCGGGCAGGCGGGCAGCGATGAAGGCGACCAGCAACCCGACCACGCCGGCGCCGACCACAGCGATGCGATCGCCGGGGCCGGTGGTTGCATCCCAGTGGGCGTTGAGGGCCGTCTCCATATTGGCGGCGAGCGTCGCGCGGCGCAGTGGCAGGCCCTCGGGCAGCGGACAGAGCCGGTCAGCCGGGGCGACGAAGACATCCTGGTGGGGATGCAGGGCGAACACGGCCCTGCCGCGCAGGTCGTCGGGGCCGGCGTCCACGATGCCCGTCGCGCAATAACCGTATTTTACGGGGAACGGGAACTGGCCGGCCTGCATCGGGCAAGCCATGCGCGCCCACTCGCTTTCAGCGACGGCGCCCGAGAAGACCAGTCGTTCGGTGCCGCGGCTGATGGCCGAAAAGCTTGTCGTTACGCGGGCTTCACCGGGGCCGGGGGCCGGCAATTGCTCGGTCCGCAGTTCCGCCTTCTGCGGCGCGACGTACCATAGCGCGCGAGCCATGGTTTTGCGGCCATAGGATCGGCGCGGCGTCGGGCTCGTGCTATCGGTCACTTGGCCAGTCTCTCGGGCGGTCACTTGGGTTCACCGTGCGTTCAGATGCATAAGACTAGGCCGTCGCGTCACATGATCCGGTCCGTTTCCGGTCCCGGCCCACTCCCCGGTACGAAAGATCCATGAGCAACATCGCCCACAAGCCGCTGGCTGAAACGACGAGCCCGGCGCCGAAGTCCAGCGCCCAGTCGGTCATGTCGTCGTCCCTTACGACGCCGACCGGTACGCAGTCCATCGCCGAACTGGCAGGGCGGCGCTGGTTCATGCTGGCAGCCAACGTCGTGACCTGGCTCGCACTCATGTATGGCGTTGCAACCGTGCTTGGCGCGGGCGGGTGGACGACGGTCGACGTGATCCTGCTTATCGCCTTCGCATTCGGCTCGCCCTGGACGGTGGTCGGCTTCTGGAATTCGGCTGTGGGGCTCTGGCTGCTGCACGGCGTCGCCGATCCGATCGCCAAGGTGGCGCCGTTCGCCGCCGCCGGCGACTACCCGACGCCCATCATCATCGACACTGCCGTGCTGATGACACTCAGGAACGAGGACCCGGCACGCGCGTTCGCCCGTCTCAAGGTGGTCAAGGCCAGCTTGGATGAAACCGGCGAGGGCAACCGCTTCAGCTTCTTCCTGCTTTCCGACACAAACAAGCCGGAGGTGTGGGCCGAGGAAGAGCGGCTCGCCACCGAATGGAAGGCGTCGCTGCCAGCGGGCGAGGCCGAGCGCATCGTCTACCGCCGTCGCGAAAAGAACACCGGATTCAAGGCCGGCAATGTGCGGGAGTTCTGCGAGCGCTGGGGTAGCAACTACGAGCTGATGCTGCCGCTCGACGCCGACAGCGTGATGGCCGGCGATCAGATCGTGCGCCTCGTGCGCATGATGCAGGCGCATCCCAAGCTCGGCATCTTGCAGTCCCTGGTGGTCGGCATGCCGTCGGAGAGTGCGTTCGCGCGGATCTTCCAGTTCGGCATGCGGCACGGCATGCGCGCCTACACCATGGGGCAAGCGTGGTGGGTCGGCGAGTGCGGGCCCTTCTGGGGGCATAACGCGTTGGTGCGCATCAAGCCGTTCCGCGACGAGTGCCATCTGCCGATGCTGCCCGGCAAACCGCCGCTCGGCGGTCACGTGCTGAGCCACGACCAGGTCGAGGCGACGCTGATGCGCAAGGCCGGCTACGAGGTGCGCGTGCTACCCGAGGAGCGCGGCTCGTGGGAAGAGAACCCGCCAACCATGCTCGATTTCGCGCAGCGCGACATCCGCTGGTGCCAGGGCAATCTACAATACATCAAGCTGCTCGATCTTCCGGGGCTCTATCCGATGAGCCGCTTCCAGTTGGTGTGGGCGATCCTGATGTTCCTCGGCCTGCCGGCCTGGACGTTGATGATCGCGCTGACCCCCGTTGCCGCCTACGAGGCGCAGAGCGTGGCGAACTACCCGGCGGGGCTCGCAGCCGCGCTCTACATCGGCTTCTTCGCGATGTACCTGATGCCGAAGTTCGCCGGCCTGATCGATGCCATGCTGACGCGCGGCGGCGTCGCGCGCTACGGCGGGACGGTCCGTTTCGGAGTGAGCGCCGTCATCGAACTGGTGTTCTCGTTCCTTCAAGGCGCCGTTTCGACGATCCGCACGACGATCTTCATGCTCGGCCTGCCGTTCGGCGTGCAGGTGACATGGGGCGGGCAGAGCCGCGACGCCTATGGCATCTCGTTCAAGACTGCGGTGGAGAACCTCTGGCCGCAGATGCTGTTCGGCGTGATCGTGTGCGGGGCGATGTACTGGGTGAACCCGACGGTGTTCTGGTGGAGCCTGCCGCTGACCGCAGGCTACCTGCTCGCCGTGCCGTTTGCGATGATCACCGCCAATCCGGCGCTCGGGCGGTGGATGAAACGGGTCGGTCTCGCCGGCATCCCGGAGGACTTCGCGGCACCGAAGGAAGTCGCAGCCGTCCTCGCCAAGCGGTGATCGTCCGCCGGCCCGCGCGGATGTTGATCCGGCGGGCGCCACGCGCGTTCTGATGGCTTATCTGTGCTGCAAGCCTTCGCCTCTCACCGTAGCCGGATTGCTGTCACAGGAGACGCTGGATGCCCGCTTTCCGCCTGAACGCCACGATCCCAGTCAGCATCGAGTGTCCCGACGCCATGAGGCCGGCGATCGAGTATGTGCTCTCGGGCGAATACGAGAGCCATCACGACGGCACCGGGCTCGACATCCTGGATATCGGCGCCAACGTCGGCTCGTTCGCGCTCTGGGCGTTGCGGCGCTGGCCGGGGAGCCGTGTGCGCTCGTTCGAGCCGCACCCCGGAACGTTCGCCTTGCTGGCGCGCAATACGGCGGGCGAGCCCGGCGTCATAGCTACCAATGCCGCACTGTTTCCTGGCGGGCAAACGCGGGCCACATTCTTCGCGCGCTTCGCCGGCGATGGCGAGGCGGGGCTCGAGGCCTACGCGCGCGATACGTTCCGCGACGGCGCGGAGGGGGCGAGTTTCGAAGTCGACGTGGTCGATCCGACGACGCTCGCCTCGGCCGACATCGTCAAGATCGACATCGAAGGTGGCGAGGCGGAGGTGCTGGCCTGCCTCGATCTCACCCGCACTGCGCTTGTGCTGGCGGAATTCCAGAACCGGAAGAATCGTGCCGGCCTGAGGGCCACGCTCGCCGCCGCCGGTTTCGAGGCGCTGGTCGACGAAGAAGCACTCTGGGACCCGATCCTCGATTATCGCGATTACCGCCAGGACCTGAAGGGCGATGCCTATGGCCGCATGTTCTACGTGCGCCCGGGGCAGACCCGGCTGGTGCATCGCCCGCCTGCCTGACGAGCGGCATGCGGGCGATGGTTCGCACGACGTCGACAGTGGCGCGGACGCGATCGGTCACCTCAGCTTTGGCGCGGTTAGCGACGATAAAATCCGCAGCAAGAGGCGCCCACTATTCCGGAACCGTATGGCGCGGCGATCATTGTTCCTGCAACCCGCTCAGTGGTGGGAAGCAATGGAGATGATCATGAACAGCTATCGCAGTCTCGCATCCGCAGTGCTGGCGCTGCTCGCAGCTCCGCTGGTCTCTGCACCGGCCTCGGCCGCGCTATGACCGTCGCACGTACTACCGCCGTCCGTTGCGGAACCAGTACTATGGTTATCGCACTCGCCCCAACTACTACTACTCGGGACCGGGTTACGCTTACCGCTACACGAACCGCCGCGCCTATCGCGGGTACAACAGCTATCGTTCGCGTCCCTATTACGGTGGCCGTCGCTCGAACCTGAGCCGCAGTTACGGTCGCCCGTCGCAGCGCGGTGCAAACTACCGTCGCCCGGCCTTCAATTCGAAGTAACGAATTCGTCTGTTGAGGCCGCGCCCACCGCAAGCCACGGCCGCCCCCCGCAATCGCGTGGGGCGGCCATTTTCGTGCAGAAGGCTGGTGCAGCGAGCACGTACGTCAACGGTCGAGGCTAGCTTGCTCGGCGACAACTCTGCTATGAGCGCGGTTCCCCTTCACAACCAGTGACCGGAGCCCCGCCTTGGCCGGCTACGACTGTTCGAAATGCCCGGGCTACTGCTGTTCGTACCCCGTCATCCAGTGCACCAAGCGCGACGTCGAGCGGCTGGCCGCCTATTTCGACGTGCCGTTCGAGGTGGCTGAGCGCCGCTTCACGCGGGCGGCCTACGGCTACACGCGCATTCTCCGGCGCAAGAAGGACGAGCACTTCGGCCGCATCTGCCGCTTCTTCGACCAGCAGAAGCGCAACTGCGGGATCTATCACGCGCGGCCCGCCATCTGCCGCGCATTTCCGGCCGAGAACCGCTGCGGCTACTACGATTTCCTGAAATTCGAGCGCCGCCACCAGGACGATCCCGATTTCGTGGCGGTCACGCGGCACGAGGGGTAACTCACGCCCCCCACGCCACCCGGTACAGGTCCCGGCGGCGGTCGTGGAAGTTGCGGACGGCGCCATTTGTCCGTGCGGTATGAAGGTCGGAAAGCCGCACGTCGGCGAGGGCGAGGCCTTCGGTCTGGGCATCGACCAGCGCTGCGATGCCGTCGCGGGCGAACGGCGTGTCGCAGGGCGTCAGGATGGCGCTCTCGGCGTAATGGACGTCCATGTTGTCGACGTTGTCGAGCAGGCCGGTGACGCCGGCGGTCGCCACATAGACCTGGTTCTCGATGGCACGCGCCTGGCAGCAGAACCGCACGCGCAAATGGCCGGCGCGGCTGTCGGTGCAGTAGGGCACCAGCAGGATCAGCGCACCCTGGTCGGCCTGGTGGCGGACGAGTTCCGGGAACTCGCTGTCGTAGCAGATCAGCACGCCGACAGGGCCGCAGTCGGTCTCGATGGTGCGTGTGGAGGCGTTGTCGCCACCGTCGACCTGCCACGCCTCGCGCTCGTTCGGGGTCGGGTGGATCTTGTCGCGGACGTGGATCGACCCGTCGCGCAGCGCAACGATGCAGCGGTTCAGACGGCGGCCCTTGTCGAGGACGAGGTAGCTGCCGGCGACGATGTTGATGCGGTAGCGCAGGGCGAGGTCGCGGAAGGTCGCGACAATCGTCGGCTCGTGCGCCGTCATGCGGACATACATTGCCTCGCCCCGCAGCGTCTCCGGCTCGGCTGAGAGCAACTCCATCAGGTAGAGTTCCGGCAGTACGACGAAATCGGCGCCGCGGTCGGCCGCGGCTGCGACGAAGTACGCTGTTCGGGCGAAGGTCTCAGCCGGGCTCGCTACGCGGCGCAGCTGGTATTGGGCGACGGCGAGACGGACGACGTCGCGCGGGACCATCGGGGGAGGGCTGTCCGTCATGCGCAAGACCTCGGCAAGGTGTAAAAGGCTGACACGAAGCCGCTTAGCACGTTCGCGCCCGGCGGCACATCGTGGGTAAGGGCCAGGAGACTTTGCATGATCACGCTCTACACGTTTGGTCCGGCATTCGGGCTGCCTGATCCAAGCCCGTTCGTGACCAAGGCCGAACTGCTGCTCAAGATGTCCGGCCTCGCCTATCGCACGGACCAATCGGGATATCGCAAGGCCCCGAAGGGCAAGCTGCCCTACATCGACGACGACGGCACACAGGTCGCGGATTCGAGCTTCATCCGGCGCCATCTTGAGCAGCGTCACGGCATCGATTTCGACGTCGGGCACTCAGCGGCTGAGCGGGCCACCGGTCACGCCTTCGAGCGGATGTGCGGCGAGCATCTCAGCTGGGTCATCGCCAACGAGCGCTGGGTGGTGAAGGAGAACTTCGAGCGCGGTCCGAAGCGGTTCTTCGATGCAGCGCCTGCGCTCATCCGGCCTCTGGTCATCATGATGATCGGCCGCCAGGTCAAGCGGACCCTGTGGGGCCAGGGCCTCGGACGCCACAGCCGCGAGGAGATCATCGCGCTCGGTAATCAGGACGTCGATGCGATCGCGGGGCAGCTCGGCGACAGGCCGTGGCTGCTCGGGGCCGAGCCGACCGGGGCAGATGCCACCGTCTGGCCGTTCGTGGCATCCGTACTGTGTCCGCATTTCACCACGCCGCTCGCCGATCATGCCGGTGGCCACGCCAACCTCGTCGCCTACCGGGATCGCGGCATGGCGCGGTGGTATCCGGAGCTGGCGCAGGGCGGGGGGTAAAGGGTGGAACGGGGCCACGGAGGGACCTTAGCGCCCGAGGTCAGGCACGAGGCGCGCCAAGCGGTCGACGCGGCTCGAGGGCGCACACAAGACGATGACACACACCGGAGAAGGATGCGCACGAACTCTGATCTGACTCTATTCGGCGGCTTCGAGGCTATCCATGCCGGGTGAAGCGGCCAGCGCGCGATGCGCTAAGCTCAGGACGGTGATCGCCTGTTCGCGCGTAATGTCCGGATAACTCGTCAGGAACTCGTCCAATGTGGCGCCGTCGACGATGAAGCGGAACAGCGCATCTAAGGGAATGCGTGTTCCGGTGAACACTGTCGCGCCCCCATGCGACCGGGACTGGTCGATATGATGGGGCGACCACGGGTTTTGATCCGTCGTCCATTTGGTAAGCGTAGCATATTCGAGGTGTGGCGGGGAGACCCACGGCGGTACCGCGAGCAGCGCGTCTGCGGCCTGCCCAGCATCCGCCTGTTGACCGGCAGCCCGCCGCATTGCTCCCGCAACCTGCCTCCGCTAATCAGGCACCATGACCAGATCCCCGAAGAAGTCCGGCAGCACGGCCAAGTTCGGCCTCGCTCCCGCCGCCCGCTCGAACACCATCCATGTGCGTGGCGCGCGCGAGCACAATCTGAAGAACGTCGATCTCGAGATCCCGCGTGACGCCCTGGTCGTGTTCACCGGGCTGTCGGGCTCGGGCAAGTCGTCGCTCGCGTTCGACACGATCTATGCCGAGGGCCAGCGCCGCTACGTCGAGAGCCTGTCGGCCTACGCTCGCCAGTTCCTCGAGATGATGCAGAAGCCGGACGTCGACCACATCGACGGGCTGTCACCGGCGATCTCGATCGAGCAGAAGACGACAAGCCGCAATCCGCGCTCCACCGTCGGCACGGTGACCGAGATCTACGATTATCTGCGGTTGCTGTTCGCGCGCGTCGGCGTGCCGTACTCGCCAGCGACCGGACTGCCGATCGAGAGCCAGACCGTCAGCCAGATGGTCGATCGCGTGCTCGAATTGCCGGAGGGGACGAGGCTCTATCTGCTGGCGCCGATCGTGCGCGGACGTAAGGGCGAATTCCGTAAGGAACTGGCCGAGCTGCAGAAGAAGGGCTTCCAGCGCGTCAAGATCAACGGCGCGTTCCACGAGATTACTGATGCGCCGAAGCTCGACAAGAAATTCAAGCACGACATCGATATCGTGGTCGACAGACTGGTGGTACGCGCCGACATCGCGACACGGCTGGCCGACAGCCTGGAGACCGCGCTCGGCCTTGCCGATGGCATCGCCATCGCCGAACTGGCGGACAAGCCTCTGCCGGCCGCCGATATGAAGGGCCCCAACAAGTCGAAGAACGATACGCACGAGCGCATCACGTTCTCGGCGCGGTTCGCCTGTCCGGTCTCGGGGTTCATGATCGAGGAGATCGAGCCGCGCATCTTCTCGTTCAACGCGCCGGCGGGCGCCTGTCCGAAGTGCGACGGCCTCGGCACCGAGCTGAAGTTCGAAGCCGACCTCGTGGTGCCGGACCCGAATCTTTCACTGCGCGACGGCGCCATTGTCGCCTGGGCGCGCACGGGGGCCGCCTCGCCCTATTACGAGCAGACGCTGCAGGCGCTCGCTCGTCATTACAAGTTTCAGATGACGACGCCCTGGAAGGATCTCCCCGTCGAGGTGCAGTCGACGCTGCTCTACGGCTCGGGCTCGGAGGAGATCGGCTTCGTCTACGAGGACGGACTGAGAAAGTACAAGACGGCCAAGTCGTTCGAGGGCGTCATCACCAACATCGAGCGGCGCTGGCGCGAGACGGACAGTGCCTGGGTGCGCGAGGAACTTTCCCGCTACCAGGGCAACCACCCGTGCGAGGCGTGCCGCGGCTATCGCCTGAAGCCGCAGTCGCTGGCCGTCAAGGTCGGGGGTAAACACATCGGCGAGGTCGGCGAGCTGTCCATCAAGGCGGCTGGCAAGTGGTTCGACGAGCTGCCGAAAAGCTTCACGCCGAAGCAGGCCGAGATCGCGACGCGCATCCTGAAGGAGATCGTCGAGCGGTTGAAGTTCCTGGATGATGTCGGTCTCGACTATCTGACCCTGTCGCGCGCTTCTGGCACGCTTTCGGGCGGGGAAAGTCAGCGCATTCGGCTTGCTTCACAGATCGGCTCGGGGCTCACCGGCGTGCTCTACGTGCTCGACGAGCCGTCGATCGGCCTGCACCAGCGCGACAACGAGCGCCTGCTTGCGACGCTGCGGCATCTGCGTGACCTCGGCAACACGGTGATCGTCGTCGAGCACGACGAGGACGCGGTGCGCACGGCAGACTACGTCGTCGACATCGGTCCCGGCGCCGGCGTTCATGGCGGCGAGGTGGTGGCCGAGGGCACGCCCGAAGAGGTGATGGCCAATCCGAAGAGCCTCACGGGTCAGTACCTGTCTGGCGTGCGCCAGATTCCGTTGCCTGCCGAGCGCCGCACGCCGAAGCCGCACCGGCAGCTGCGCGTCGTCGGTGCGCGCTCGAACAACCTGCAGAACGTCTCGGCCGACATCCCGCTCGGCCTGTTCACCTGCGTCACGGGCGTGTCGGGCGGCGGCAAATCCACATTCCTCATCGAGACGGTCTACAAAGCCGTCGCCCGCCGGCTCAACGGCACTCGCGAGAATCCCGGCGCGCACGATCGGCTGGAGGGGCTCGAGCACCTCGACAAGGTGATCGACATCGATCAGTCGCCGATCGGGCGCACGCCGCGTTCGAACCCTGCGACCTACACTGGCGCCTTCACGCCGATCCGCGAGTGGTTTTCGGGCCTGCCCGAGGCCAAGGCACGTGGCTATCAGCCGGGCCGCTTCTCGTTCAACGTCAAAGGAGGGCGCTGCGAAGCCTGTCAGGGCGACGGCGTCATCAAGATCGAGATGCACTTCCTGCCCGACGTCTACGTGACCTGCGACCAGTGCAAGGGCCACCGCTACAACCGCGAGACACTGGAGGTGCGCTTCCGCGACAAGTCGATCGCCGACGTGCTCGACATGACGGTGGAGGAGGCCTGCACGTTCTTCGCAGCCGTGCCGGCGATCCGCGACAAGATGGAGACACTGGCGCGCGTCGGCCTCGGCTACGTCAAGGTCGGCCAGCAGGCGACCACGTTGAGCGGCGGCGAGGCGCAGCGCATCAAGCTTGCCAAGGAACTCTCGCGGCGGGCCACGGGGCGCACGCTCTACATTCTGGACGAGCCGACCACCGGGCTGCATTTCCACGACGTCGCCAAGTTGCTCGAGGTGCTGCACGAGCTGGTCGAGGCCGGCAACACGGTGGTGGTGATCGAGCACAACCTCGAAGTGATCAAGACGGCCGACTGGCTGATCGACATCGGCCCCGAAGGCGGCGACGGCGGCGGCCGCATCGTTGCCGCAGGCACCCCGGAGGACGTGGCGGCGTGCGCCGAGAGCCACACGGGGCGTTTCCTGAAGGCCGTGCTCGGGCGGAAGGGGGCGTTGACGGGGCGAAAGCCGAAAGCGCGAAGGGAGGCGGCGGAGTAGGTGACGATGCAAATCGATAAGCAGTCCGCCGCAAGACGATTGATCGACGTTGCCATCCGCAATCACGCACTTGGTGAGGATCCTATCGCCAACCACGTCATCGTCATGTCCTGCTTCGATTTGCTTCGCGAGTACGCGGGAGCAAAGGGCAAGACATTCAGAAGCATCACCGATATTGTGCGACCTGAGTATGAGAAGGAAGTAGTGAAGCGCTATCTCAAGAGGGGGTGGTATTTTCTAAAGCATGCGCGCGACGATTCTGATCAGTTGTTTGATTGCGCAAATATTGGGGAAATCAATCGGTCGCTGACGATCCTTAATATTAGTAAATATTTTAATGTTTTTGGTCAGGAGAGTGATCACATGAGATTTTTCTGCGCTGTGGAGACCGTTGTAAATCCGCGGATGTTCAAACAGGAGTTCGTTGGGCGCGTGAATACTGCAGCATTGCAGATTTTTGGCGCGGTGCCGCCGGTTTTGACGAGGGAGTTGCTGCGGGACGTTTATGTCGAGTGGGTGCATAGGCCGAGGTGATATCGCAAATCGCACGCCTGTCGAACCATAGGTCCTCGCGACAAGCCCGAGGATGACATCGGTGAAGGAGTGCCATGGCGGCGGGGCGTCCATTGCGCGGCGCCAGCTTGGACCCTTTTGCTGACCCCGCGCAATCGCAGCGTTCATCAACTGGTCGGCAGCCGGCGCGTTGGCATCGCGAAATCTCCCGCCTCTGAATTTTCGCACCGCCCCCTCAGCGGTCATCCTCGCGCTTGGCGCGAGGACCCATGTCTCCACGAGTTCCGAGCATGCGATTTTCCGGGAGTGCCATCAGCGCCGGATAAAGGTCGACCCAATGCGGGTTGTCGCGCTCGATCAGGTTGATTTTCCATTGGCGTATCCAATGTTTCAGAGTTTTTTCGCGCTGGATGGCCTCTGTGATGTCGTCGAGGGCTTCGTAGTGCACCAGCGTTTTCACCCCGTAGCGCGCGGTAAAGCGCGAGCCGGTGCCGTTGCGATGAGCTTCGATTCGCGTGAGCAGACTGTTCGTCACGCCGATGTAAAGCGTACCGTAAGGTTTGCTTGCAAGAATGTAAGTCGAGAATGTTTCCACGGCACACCTGAGACCAATTGCTGCGAGTGGAGCATGCCGCACCATGGGTCCTCGCGACAAGCGCGAGGATGACTCGCGGGGAAGTGGTGGTCACGCTCGAAGGGCATCAGTGTCTGGTTACCTGCGAGCACGCAACCTCGGAGGTGGTTCGTTTGCACTCGTGCTCGAAACGACTTCTGACGGCTGCAACGCAGACGTTCGGGCCTTACAGCGCTCAGTCGCGCCGCCATTCACCCCGCGTCGCCGGGGCTGCCCGCCTCGTTGCGAGCACCAGCAAGGTGGCGGGCGCGTTCGACGAGGACGACGTCGATGGCGTCCGAGAAGCCGCGAACGTGCAGAGTGTCGCCGACCAGGCCCGCCGCATCATAGCCGGCGGCGGCCAGCACGCCGCGCGAGACCGCCAGTTGGACGTCCCAGTCCTTGGCCATCGTCTCGAGGCGGCTCGCGGCATTCACCACCGGGCCGACGACGGTCATGGCGGCGGTGCGCGGGCTGCCGATGCGCCCGGCGACCAGCGTGCCGGAATGGACGCCGATCGCGCAGCGCAAGGCCTGCCCCACCTCGCCTTGATAGGCGCTGGAGAACCGGTCGAGCGCGAGATCGATGTCGATCGCAGCCGCGATGGCGTCCGCGCAGGCCCGATCGATCGCACCATCGCCCGCGAACACCGCCATCAGGCCGTCGCCCATATACTTGTCGACCCGGCCGCCATGCTGCTCGACCGCCGCCGCCACGGCGCCGAACAAGCCGTTCAGCAGAAACACGGTGTCGTAGGGCAGCTTCTTCTCGGTGATCGTCGTGAAGTCGCGCAAATCGAAGAACATCACCGCCATCGCGGACTCGCGGCCTTGTCCGTGGCCAAGCCCGTGTCCGTGGGCGTCGTCGCGGCCGTGCTGGTCTGCGGCGCCGACCGGCGTGACGAGGCGCCAGACGGTGCTGTCGCGGGTCGGGCGGATCTGACAGGCGAGCCGCACGCCCCGCGGTGCGCCGACACTCGCCAGCGTGTCGGCTTCCGCCGCCTCCGGTGGCGGCAGATCGCTGTCACCCACGTGCACGCGGCACGTCGAACAGCGCGCACGACCCCCACAGACGGAGGCATGGGCGACGCCATTCATGCGACTGATCTCGAGCAAGGTCGGGCCGGGTACGGCACGTACCAGCGGTCCGGCCACATAGCTGATCGCAATCCGCGCGCGGGCAGCCCGCAGCGCCATGGCCGCGAGCGGAAACGCCAGGGCAAGAGCGGCTGCACTATAAAAGATCGCCCGCAACGTCGATTTGAGGCCGTCGAGCCAGGCTGACGTGGCGCCATCCGGCGGTCGGGCCGCCAGCATCAGGGCCTCCCGCGCGCCCGGTTCAGCCAGCCGATCGGCCATCTCGCGGCCGGCGACGACGAAGCCGGCGACCGCCAGGATAGGCAGTGCGGTGGCCAGCGCGACCAGCAACGGGAAGGCTCGCCGGTAATGGCGGTCGAGCCGCAGCCAGTAGTGCAAGCCGATCACCACGTGCACCCACACGATCGCCAGCAATATCACCTGGTCCCAGGCGAAGCCGGGCCAAAGTTGCGACAGTTCGTAGGCGTAGGTATCGCGCGTCCCAGAGGCGAGGTTCGCCCCTCTGTTGAACATGACATGCTGGAGCAGCAGGTAGGGAACGGCAAGGCCCGTCGCGATCTGCAGCGCTTCCCAGACCGGCATCGTCACCGTGGCGCGCCGCGACAGCTTCCACAGCGCAAGTGAAATGTGCACGACGAAGGCAGCCATCAGCAGGAACGCGCCGGGCACGCTCCGTGTCGCGGCGGTGCGCCAACCTTGCATGGCGAGCATCGCGTCGAGGCTGACGAGGCCGAGCGCATGGTTGGCAAAATGCGTGACGACGAAGGTGGCAAGCACCAGCCCCGACGCCAGCCGAAGCTGCTGTGTCCTGGTACCTCTCAAGAGAACATGCATGCGAGCGAGGGTTCCCGAACTCCGCGACGTGCTGCCAGACTGCCCGCGCTGCGGTGCATCGCGAACCTTGCCACAGCTGCGCCAAACCGCAATGACGGATGCGCGCTCAGATTGTCGCGATCGCCGTCGCGCGCGGTCCTCTGATCGCGGCGTCGCCGCGCCGGTCGGTTCGTCGCCGATCCGCCTTGCCCCTCGCCAAGCCAGCCAGTAGGGAAAGCGCGACCCGATTGCGCACCGAGCCCTCCCGAGCCCCGCCCATGACCCACGCCCGCCAGCCACTCGATTATCTGCCGGCCGAGGAAAGCTTTCTCGATCCGCTGCGCGAGGATCGCGATCGGCCGGAGAAGGCGAAGGCGGTGGTTATCCCGTTCGGGATCGAGGCGTCGGTCAGCTATGGCGGCGGCACCAGGCGGGGGCCGGCGGCGATCCTGGCGGCGAGCCACCAGCTCGAACTGTTCGACGAGGAACTCTGGCGCGAGCCCTACAAGGACTTCGGCATCGCTGCGATCCGCGAGGCGGTGATCCCGGCGGACGTCCCGGCGGCGCTCCGCCAACTCTCAGGCCTCGTCGAACAGGTGCTGGAGGCCGGCCGGTTTCCCCTCGTGATCGGCGGCGAACACTCGCTGACCGCTGGCGCCATCAATCCGTTCGCGGCGAGCTTCCGCGATCTCGTGGTGCTGCAGTTCGACGCCCACGCGGATCTGCGCGACGGCTACCAGGGCAAGCACTTCTCGCACGCCTCCGCCATGCGCCGCGTGCTCGATCACGCCAACGTCTCGCTGGTCTCGGTCGGCATCCGCGCGATCTCGCAGGGCGAGGCGGACTACTACGCGGCCAACCGCGACCGCATCACCATCCACTGGGGCAAAGACCAGCGCGACTGGGACATCGAGGAGATCGTGCGGCCGCTGCGGGGGCGGCCGATCTACGTGACGTTCGATATCGACGGGCTGGACGGCGCGATCATGCCGGCAACCGGCACCCCGACACCGGGCGGCTTCGACTATCTGACGGCGCTCGCGATCCTGAAGCGTGCGGCCGAAGTCGGCACCATCGTCGGCGCCGATGTGGTCGAACTGGCGCCGATCGACGGCTTCCACGCCTACGACTATACGGCGGCGGCGCTCGCCTACAAGATCATGAGCTATGCGCTGTCGGGCACGGCGCCGGCCAACTGACGCGCGCCGCGCAGCAACCACGCCTGCCAGAGGACCGAGATGCCATACTCCGAGTACCGCCCCGACCTGATGGGGACTGCGACGCTGGTTGCCGAAGGCGCCGAGGGAAAGCAGGCGTTCGAGGCCGGTTCGTGGCAATCGTTCACGCTCGTCTACACGGCCGGCGCGTTCGGCGTCGACGATACCGGCTCGATCAAGATCGGGTTCCGCTTCGCGACCGACTTCGGCCCCGTGCAGTTTACCGATCCGAAGGGCGGGGGCTACACCACGGTCGAAGCCTCGAACGGCGCCGTGCTCGAAGCGAAGTGGGAATTCAAGCGCAACATCCGCCCGTGGAGCCGGTCGCTCTATGTCGGCGTCGTGAAGGACTTCCTGAAGCCCGGCGACACCATCACGATCCGCTTTGGCGACCGCCGGCAGGGTTCGCCCGGCATCCGCCTCCAGACTTACTGCGAGAGCCAGTTCGAGTTCCGCGTGTTCGCCGACCCGATCGCGACCTACGATTATGTCGCCCTGCCCGACAGCCCGAGAATCGCAATTGTGCCGGGGCCGGGCGTCAGTGTGCGCGCGGTGCTGCCGACGCTGGTGCGCGCGGGCGAACCGTTCCGCCTGTCGCTCAAGGCGGACGACAAGTGGGGCAACCCGTCGAACCGTGTCGAACGGACCGTGCGCCTCGTGCCCTCTTCGCCCGTCGAAGGCCTGCCGCGGATCGCCCGCTTCGTGACGGGATCGTTCGCGACGGTGCTGGACGGGCTGACCGTCGCAGAGCCAGGCGATGCGCTCACCATCGCGCTGATCGACGACGAGACCGGCGCGCCGGTCTGCGAGACCAACCCGCTGCGCATCGCAGCCCAGGAGACCGAACTGCTGCACTTCTGGGGCGATACGCACGGCCAGTCGGATGAGACGCTCGGCACCAATTCGGCGCGTGAGTATTTTCTGTTCGGCCGCGACCGCGCCTTCCTCGACGTGATGGGCCACCAGGGCAACGACTTCCAGATCACCGGACAGTTCTGGCGCGACCTCAACGTTCTGTCGGCCGAACTCGACGAGCCGGGCCGCTTCGTCTGCATCCCCGGCTACGAGTGGTCGGCCAATACGGCGGTCGGCGGCGATCGCAACGTGCATTACCGCCGCGAGGGCGAGACCATCCACCGCTCGTCGCACGCCCAGATCGCGGATGCGACCGACATCGTCGACGAAGCCAGCGACGCGCACGACGCCAATGCGCTGTTCGAGAAGCTTGCCGGCAAGGATTGCGTTGTGATGGCCCACGTCGGCGGGCGCTATGCCGACATCCTCTATGCGCACGACGCGAAACTGGAGACCGCGGTCGAGGTGCATTCCGCATGGGGCACGTTCGAGTGGATCGTCGCCGATGCCTTCGAGAAGAACTACCGGGTCGGCATCGTTGCCAACTCCGACGGACACAAGGGACGGCCCGGCGCCTGCTTTCCCGGCGCCTCGTTCTTCGGCAGCATGGGCGGGCTCACGTGCTTCGTTGCGCCGAGGCTCGATCGCGACGCGATCTTCGAGTGCATGCGGCGGCGTCATCACTACGCGACCACCGGCAACCGCGCCTATCTCGACGTCGCCGTGACGACGGCAAACGAGGCGACGCTCTATCTGCGTGATCCCGCGGCAGGGCCTGCCGACAGCCAGCTGGCGCGGCACCTGATGATGGGTGACATCGCGCGCGTCGCCGACGACCATGTGACGCTGTCGGTCGATGTGAAGGGTTCGGCCGGCATCGAACGTATCGACATCTTCGATGGATCAGAGCACATCGAGACCGTCTGGGGATACGCTGACTGCGACCTCGGCCCCCGCGTGCGGCTCGTCTACGAGGGTGCGGAGTATCGCGGGCGCGCGCGCACCACCACCTGGGACGGCACTCTGTCGATCGAAGGCAACGCGATCGAGCGTACGGCCGTGATCAACAACTGGAACCTCGATCGCGGTATCGTCAGCCAGGACGCAGGGCGGCTCGCCTTCAAGGCGGTGACCACCGGCAACTACGGCGCTATCGATCTGTGGCTGGCCGAGAGTGGCGCTGGCCGGCTCGCCTTCGCCACCAAGCCTGTCACGGGCGAGGTCGAGATCGCAGCACTCGGGCGCGCGCCGACCGTGTTCGATGCCGGCGGCCTCGGTCGTCGCGTCACGCTTCAGCGGATGCCGGACGCGCCGGCCTCGGCGCAGATGACGCTCACCCGCCGCATCCCTGTGCGAGCCGAGGGCGACACGCGCCTCTACGTGCGGATCCAGCAGGACGACGGGCATCGCATCTGGTCGAGCCCGATCTATCTGTTCCGTTGAGCCGGGTGCTCAGGCGAAATCGTAGAGCCGCGCGGGATTGTCGACGAGGATCGCCTTGAGCGTCGCAGCATCGCCGGCCCATTGCTCGAGCCGGTTCAGGGCGGCGCCGTCGTCGATCGGCTGGAACGGCTCGACGTCCAGCCGTGACTGGCCGGTGCGTGGCGCGCCGCCCGGATGCGGCCAGTCTGTGCCCCACACGCAGCGGTCCGGGTTTGCGGCGATCAGAGCGCGGGCGAACGGGGCGACGTCCGACCAGTCCGGCGTGCGCGTGACGCGGTAGCCGCCCGACAGCTTGACGTAGGCCTTGCCGGCGCCGACGAGGCCGCGCAGCGTCGCAAAGCCTGGTTGATCCAAGCCCTGCGATGCGTCGAGCCCGCCGAAGTGATCGACGACGAGCGGCACCGGCAAGGTCGCGAACCGGTCGCCGAGTGCCTCGATGACGGCCAGCGTGGTGTAGGTCTGCACATGCCAGCCGAGGTCGGCGACGAGGCGCGCGACACCCTCGAATCGCGGCCATGCCTGGGTCGGATCGTTGAGGCCGGTCGAAGTGAGGTTGAGACGCACCCCGCGCACGCCCTTGTCGTGCATCACCCGCAACTCGGCGGTCGTGAAGCTCTCGTCGATGACGGCGACGCAGCGTGCCCTTTCGAGCCCGATCGCGAGCGTCGCCTCGATCGAGACGGCGTTGTCGGTGCCGTAAGGACTCGGGTGGACGATGACGACGCGCGACAATCCGAGCAGACCCTGCAGGCGCAGCAGGTCGGCGACCGTGGCGTCGGGTGGCGTGTAGGAGCGCCGCTCCCAGTAGGGGAAACGCGCCGCCGGTCCGAACACGTGCGTGTGGCAATCGCAGGCGCCGGCCGGCAGGGTCGAGGCGACAGCGCTGTGCGAGACGTCGTGGATGGTGCGTTCGGCGACGGTCATCGGCGGGCTCCTCACTGTCTCAGACGACGCCCGCCCTGAGGAAATCGTGCACGTGTACGATGCCGACCGGGCGGCCGTCGTCGACCACGAACAATGCCGTGATGCGGCAGCTGTTCATCTCTTCGAGTGCCACCGAGGCGAGCACGTTGGCGGCCGTCGTGCGTGGCGCGCGCGTCATGATCTCGGTGACGGTACGCGCCATGATGCCCTCGCCCATGTGGCGACGCAGATCGCCGTCGGTGACGACGCCGACGAGGCGCCCGTCCGCACCGACGATGCCGAGGCAGCCGAACGCCTTCGCCGTCATGGTGACGATTGCCTCGGCCATGCACTGCTCGGCGGGCGCGAGCGGCATCTCATCGCCGCGGTGCATCAGGTCGCCGACGTGCTTCAGCTGCGCGCCGAGTGAGCCGCCAGGGTGGAACACCTTGAAGTCGCGCGCGGTGAAGCCCTTGGCCTCCAGCAAAGCGATGGCCAGCGCATCGCCGAGCGCCAGTTGCATGGTGGTCGAGGTTGTCGGGGCGAGGCCGTGCGGGCAGGCTTCGCTCGCGCGCGGCAATTCCAGCACCACGTCGGAAGCTTGCCCGAGTGCACTGTCGGCGCGCGACGTGATCGAGATCAGCGCCACCTTGAAGCGGCGCGAGAAGGTCAGGATGTTCTTCAATTCGACCGTCTCGCCGGACCACGACAGTGCCAGAATTACGTCGTCTCGGGTGATCATGCCGAGGTCGCCATGCGACGCTTCGGACGGATGCACGAAGAACGCCGGCGTTCCGGTCGAGGCGAACGTCGCCGCGATCTTCTGGCCGACATGACCGGACTTGCCGATGCCGGTGATGATGACGCGACCGCGGGCGGCCTCCATCAGCGATACCGCAGTGGCGAACGGCATCGCCATGTCGGCGTCGAGACACGCACCGAGTTGCGCGAGGCCGGCGCCCTCGATCTCCAGCGTGCGGCGGGCCGTGGCTATGGCGGCTGCGGCGCGCGCGGCAGAGCCGGCGTCCTGGTGGCCCGGTCGGTGATCCGGCCGCGCATACGGCATCTCGGCCATGATCGCTCCCTCGTTGCCAGCCGATTCGGGACGGGTGGTGCTTGGGTGTAGCAGACCGGGCACCGATCGCTCAAACCGAACCCCTCCTCAACGCTCTGTTAACCGACGCATTCCTAGTGTCGGCGTCGACAAGTGTGCGTTCCCGGACGACTGCGCGTGGCAGGAGAACCAGGTGGCAGGCGCACGCATGGCGACATCGATGGCAGGGTTGGCGCTCGCAGCGCTCGTGGTGGTTGCTGCGAGCCTATCGGCGGTGCCACAGGGGCACGCCCAGAGCTTCGCCAACTCGATCACCACCGTCACGCCGCCGCCGGCCCGCCAGGCCGTGCCGCAACGGCGCGGCGGCGCGCCCGTCGCACGCGGCGACGAGGAGGGCGACGGCGAGAGCGAGACACAGCCCTCGACCGGCGCGACGAGCGACAGTGAAGACACCGCTGGCGACCAGGGTCAGTCGGGCGACGACCAGCCGGGCGACGCGCAGCCGGGCGATGGGCCGCAGGTGGGCGGTGTCCGCTCGCCCGTCGATGGCGACTTGACGCCGCCAACCA